>Ga0137410_10001004_pt1 | contig 19447 bp, 22 predicted proteins | sample CZODoug1_16funga_FD_108878 | JGI IMG/M metagenome (GOLD analysis project Ga0137410, IMG submission 108878) | Vadose zone soil fungal communities from Angelo Coast Range Reserve, California, USA - CZODoug1_16fungal (Illumina Assembly) | ecosystem: Environmental > Terrestrial > Soil > Vadose zone... | reverse complement strand
TGATCGCGTGGGCCGCAGGCGCGGGCCAGGCCGACCTGGTCGAATGGGCCTACCAGAAATTCCTTGATCCGGCACCGTTCAGTGCCGGGCGTATCCCGCAGCTTGGCTTCGCGCTGATCTGCCTGGGTGTGCTGATCACGATGGTCGAAGCGCTGGTGACGCGCTCCGCCACCCCCGCCGCGCTGGCGGGCGCGATCGTCGCGTTCGCGGTCGCGGCTCACGTGCCTTCTGCGTCCGTCACCTTCTCGGTCTTCACCTCCATGGCGGAGTTGATGGTCACGGTGGCCGTGCTGCAGGACACCTTTCGCATGGCGTTCCGCGACGAGTTGACCGGGTTGCCGAGCCGGCGCGCGCTGAACGAGCGCCTGGCTGCGCTCGGCAAGCGCTTCGCCATCGCCATGCTCGACGTGGACCATTTCAAAAAATTCAATGACACCTACGGCCATGACCTCGGCGACCAGGTGCTGAAAATGGTGGCTTCGCGCATCGCCGGCGTGGGTGGCGGCGGCAAAGCCTACCGCTACGGCGGCGAGGAATTCACTGTCGTGTTTCCCGGCAGGGAAGCCGATCAGGTCATGCGCTATCTTGAGGAACTGCGCGCCGAAATCGAGTCGTACCGTCTCGCCCATCGCGGCTCGGACCGGCCGAAGAAGACGAAGGGCAACAAGCGCCAGCGCGGCGGCTGGCGCGACAAGGACGGCGTATCGGTCACGATCAGTATTGGCGTCGCGGAGCGCAACGAGCGGCTCATCACGCCGCAGTCGGTGATCGAGGCAGCCGATCGCGCGCTCTACCGCGCCAAGGAAAAGGGCCGCAACCGGGTTAGCCGGTAACGCATGGCCACCGCCGATTCGCGACGCGTGTGGTTCGACGCCCTGCTGGCGTGGTACTTCGTGACCGTCTGGGGGTCGGGCTTCATTGCCACCAAGATCGGTCTGCAGTACGCGGCCCCCTTCACTTTCCTGACGCTGCGCTTCCTGTTCGGACTGGCGTGCCTGCTGCCGATCCTGCTCATCACGCAGCCGCGCTTCCCCGGTTCGCGCGCCGAGCTCGGTCATGTCGTCGTCGCGGGATTGCTGATGCACGCCATTCACTTGAGCGGCAGCCATTACACCCAGTACCTCGGCATTTCGGCGGGCATCACGGCGCTGATTTTGTCGGCGCAACCGCTGATCACTGCGCTCATCGCGGCGCGCTGGATGCGCGAGCGGCTCGCGTTCCGCCAGTGGGTGGGCGTGGCGATCGGGCTCGCCGGCGTCGCGCTCATCGTCTGGCACAAGATCGACGTGCGTGAAGCGACGCTCGGCAGCCTGGTCGCCGTTACGATTGCGCTCGCAGGCGTCACCGCCGGCACGCTCTACCAGCGCGTCTACTGCCCGCTCGTGGACCTGCGCAGCGCAGCCTTCATCCAGTTCCTCGCGGCAGTTGCCGTGCTTGCTCCGCTGGGGTGGTGGATCGAGGACTTTGCCGTGACCTGGGCCTGGCCGATGTTCGGCTCCATTGCTTTCCTCGTGATCGGCGCCTCGATACTGGCGGTGAGCGCCCTGCACATGCTAATGCGGCGCGGGCAGGCCACGCGCGTCACCAGCCTCATCTACCTCACGCCCATCTTCGCGGTGGCGCTGGAGCTGGCAATGTTCGGGGTCGTGCCGAGCACGCTTTCGGTAGCCGGCATTGTCATCACCTGCTGCGGCGTGGCATTGGTTGCGTGGCGGACGTCCGCACCGTCGCAACAATCCACATGATGAAGCGCCGCGGCGCGTGCGGGTAGAATCCCGCTTTCTCCCGCTCGGCCTCCCCTTGAACATCCGCCTCATCGTTTTTCTCACCGTACTGTCGCACCTGTCGTTCGCCGGCTTCCGCGTGGTGCTGTCGCTCATGGCGATCCACCACGAGGCCTCACCTTTCGTCGTCGGTATGGTGATGTCGCTGTTGACGGTAATCGCGATGCTGTTCGCGGTGCGCTGGGGTCGCTGGGTGGACCGCGTCGGCGTACGCGGGCCGATGCTCGCCGGCGTGGCCGCCATCCTCGCGGCGATGGTGCTGGTGTGGGCCGTGCCGCGCCTGGAAACGCTGTTCATAGCCAGCCCTCTGGCCGGGTCGGGATTCTTCCTCTACCACATCGCTGCCGGCCAGGCAGCGGCCGTGATCGGACGCCCCGAGGACCGCGTAAAGAATTTCAGCCTCCTCGCGCTGGCCTTCTCCACCTCCGGTTTCCTCGGGCCGACGCTCGCCGGGTTCGCCATCGACGGCATTGGTCATGCCAACGCGATGCTGGCGCTCTCGGTGGGCGCGCTGGTGAACCTGGTGGTGCTGGTGACACGCAAGGACGACATTCGACGCCACGAGCCGGCCGTCGCGCACGAATCAAAACGGAATATCACCGATCTGCTGCGCATCCCTGGCTTCCGGCTGGTTTTCCTGGTGAGCGGCACGCTGTCCATGACCTGGGACCTGTTTGCCTTCGTCATGCCGATTCACGGCTCGCAGCTCGGACTTTCCGCATCCGCCATTGGCATCCTGCTTGGCGCTTTCGGGTCGGCGGTGTTCGTGGTCCGGCTCGTGCTGCCGCTGCTCGCGCACCGCCTGGACGAGTGGCGCATGCTGATCGCCGCGATGCTGCTCACCGGCCTGACGCTGATGCTGTTTCCCCTCGTCAGCGGCGTGCCTCTGCTGATGGCACTTTCCTTCCTGCTCGGCATCGGGCTCGGCGGCACGCAGCCGTTCATCATGGCTCTGCTCTACGACAAAGCGCCGGCGGGACGCGGTGCCGAGGTGTTGAGCGTACGGACGTGGATCATCAATTTCAGCCAGACCAGCGTGCCGCTCGCATCCGGCGCGCTCGGCGCAGCGCTCGGCATGCTGCCGGTGTTCTGGGCAATGGGGGCCTCGTTGCTCGTCGCTGGCTGGTTCGCTGCGCGCGCCAAGTAGCGCGCAATCGGGTGGCGCAAAAAAACAGGGCCGCGTTTGCGGCCCCGTTCTTGCGTGTTGCGTTCTGCTCGAATCAGCTCAGGTGCTTGCTGACCAGCTTGGTCATGTCGAACATCGACACCTGCGACTTGCCGCCGAATACCGCGCGCAGCTTGTCGTCGGCATTGATCATGCGACGGTTGCTCTTGTCCTGCAGGCCATTCCTCTTGATGTAGGCCCACAATTTCTTGGTGACCTCGGTGCGCGGCATAGCGCCGCTGCCGATCACCGCCGCAAGCGTCGCGCTCGTGCTCATCGGCTTCATGAACGCAGCATTCGGCTTGCGGCCGCCCTTCTTCTTGGGTTTGCTCTTCTTCGCTTTCGCCATTGACTATCTCCCGTTGATTGCGCTGAAACAGCGCGGGTGGTTGGAAACGACATTGAAACTTGAATTCAGTGCGTAGAGGATGCCAATGTCCGGCCAACCTTGCAAGGGGTTTTTGGGTTTTTTCGCTATGAAACGAAAGTGGCGCCGTCGGGGCTTGCGCGCCGCATGCGCCGGCTGTGGATAATTTTCGCGCGGCCGCCCGCGTGGGTTTCTGCCAGGTTTTCGCAGCGAAAAGCGGTCCCGCCGCGGCATGTAGTCAAGGACTTACCGTTACTTCTTGAGTCTGTCGAGGAAGTGCTTGCGGAACTTGGCGACTTTGGGCGCGACCACCGCCTGGCAGTACGGCTGATTGGGATTGCGGGCGAAGTACTCCTGGTGGTACCCCTCCGCCGGGTAAAACGCCAACGCGGGCGACACCTCGGTGACGATGGGGCCGTTCCACAGTTTCGCGGCATTTAGCCGCGTGATTATCTCGTCGGCATCGGCCTTCTGTTGTGGTGTGTGATAGAAAACCGCCGAGCGGTACTGGGTGCCGGCGTCGTTGCCCTGCCGGTTAAGGGTGGTCGGATCGTGGATCACGAAGAATACTTCCAGCAGTTCCTTGAATGACACCACGGCGGAATCAAAGTTCACGCGCACGACTTCCGCGTGTCCGGTGTTGCCACCGCAGACCTGCTCGTAGGTTGGGTTGGGGGGGCGCCCTCCCATATAACCCGATTCGACTGAATCCACGCCCTTCATGCCGTCGTATACCGCTTCGAGACACCAGAAACAGCCGCCGGCAAGCGTGGCGACTTCCTTGCCCGCGGGAACTGTCGTGGAAGAATTCAATGCGAGACTCCAGTCAGTGATCCGGATCGTTGATACGAGGCGCAGAGTGTACCGGATTCACGGTGCGGGCGGCGAGCCGCCCGCACCGCAAGATCCGTCAAGCCGATTGCGGCATCAGCCGCAATTTCCGATCCGGCCGCACGCAAGCCAGTTGTGGCGCCGGCATGGGACGGCCGCGCTCGAGCCACGGCCGGAACAGCAGGCGCTCCACCAGGCCCAGGCCCGCGTGGCGCTGAATCAGCTGCGCCATGCGTTCCCGGTACTCGGGATAGTTCAGGTCGGGCACGATAGCGGCGCCCTTCCAATTCCGTGCCAAAGTCTGAAACACAGTAGCCACGTCATGGTCGCGCGCAAAGCGCGAAACCGCGATGATCGCGCGCCAGGTCGCCGCAAAACCGACGCGCCCGGACTGCTTGCAACGTTCGAACAGCGCGCGGAAGTAGTCGAAGAAACCAGCGTGATCGCGCGCCGCCTTGCGTGCCAATGCGCGCAGGGTCGGTTCGTCGGCGCTGTTGGCCAGCGCGCGGTAGAACAGCGCGGCCTGGGCCGCCATCACGCACATTCCGAGTGCCTCGAGCGCGGAACCGCCGCATCCGCTCCAAAGCCCGGAGCGCGGACGATAGCTCGCGTGGTACTCGTGATAAGCGGCATTCCAGTCAAATTCGGGCCAGGTCGCCTCGACGTACTCGCGCAGCTGCCGGCCGAGCTCGGCCCGTTGCGGCCACCAGATTTGCTCGAGCCAGAGGCTGACATCGGGGTACGCGCAGAACACCTGGGTGAGCCGGTTCACCTGCACGGGCACCGCCGTCTCCAGGAAGGAAGCGGCGGCGAGGCTGTGAAATGCGATTCCGTTGAAACGGACAAGAGCACGCGCTCTGGCGTGTTCGGTTTGCGCGCGCTGGGTCGTCATCGTTGCGGTCGTTTGCATGGTTCCCTCCTTTTCAGCTGGTCGCGGGCGGTTGCCTGCGTGCGAAACCAGTATTGCTGCGGCGCAATAGACCGGACAAGCGATGGTTGTGGCGTTGCTACCTGCTCTCCTACCGGTATTATTAGGCGCTACCTTTGGGGGGTTGGCAGGGGGAGGGAAGCCATGGCGCACAGTGGTGCATTGGTGGAGGTGCTCAAACGAGAGCTGAGGACGCGCGGCGTCACTTACGCCCAGGTCGCCCGCAAACTGGGCCTGAGCGAGGCGAGCGTGAAACGCATGTTCTCCCGCAGGGAATTCACACTCAAGCGGCTGGACCAGGTCTGCCAGCTGACCAACTCCGATTTCTCCGACCTCGCGCGCACCCTCAACCGGGAGGAGACCCTGGTTGCCCAGCTCACTCACGACCAGGAAAAGGAGATCGCCTCCACCATTAAGCTGTTCCTGGTTGCCGTCTGCGCGCTGAACCACGTTACTCTCGAGCAGATCGTCGATATTTACGACATTTCCCAGGCCGAGTGCATTCAACTGCTCCTCAAGCTCGATCGCATCGGTTTTCTCCGCTTGCAGCCGAACAACCGCATCAAGCTCCTGGTGTCGCGCGATTTCGCCTGGCTGCCGGATGGACCGATACAGCGCTTCTTCAAGCAGCACGCGCACGGCGACTACGTCCGCTCGCGCTTCGACCGCCCGGACGAGTATTACGTGGCGGTGAACGGCATGCTGTCGGTCAGTTCCCGCGCGGCCGTCGTCGCGCGCCTGAAGCGGGTGGTGCGGGAATTCTCGGAACTGCACAATGATGACGTCAGGCTGCCGGGGCCACAGCGCTCGGCCATGACCATGCTGGTCGCGATCCGCCACTGGGAGCTGCAGGCTTTTACCGAGTTGAGACGCAAGAAACCGACATCCACATCAGGTGCCCGACCATGAACACAACACGATTGCTGCCGCTGCTCTGGATTGCCCTCCTTTCCCTCGCAGTACCCGGTCCCGCCGCGGCGCAGGCACAGCCCGCACCGGGGGCGAAAGCCGTCACTGCCAGGGCGACTTTCGCCGGCGGCTGTTTCTGGTGCATGGAAGAGGCTTTCGACAAGTTACCCGGGGTGATCTCCACCGTCTCCGGCTACATGGGAGGAAGCGTTAAGAACCCGACTTATGACCAGGTCAGCACCGGCCGCTCCGGTCACGCCGAAGTGGTGCAGGTGGAATTCGACCCCGCCAGGGTCGGCTACGCAAAGCTGCTCGAGGCATTCTGGCGCAACATCGACCCGACGCAGAAGGACGGGCAGTTCTGCGACCATGGCCCGCAATACCGCAGTGGAATCTTCTACCACGACGAGGAACAAAAGCAGCTCGCCGAAGCTTCCCGGCAGGCGCTGCAAAAAAACAAGCCGTTCCGAGGCGAGATCGTGACCGAAATTACGCGCGCGGCGGAATTCTATCCCGCCGAGGGCTATCACCAGGACTTCTATCAAAAAAACCCGACGCGCTACAAGTTCTACAAGAGTGGATGCGGGCGCGAGGCACGGTTGCAACAGCTTTGGAGCAAACCCGGCTCGTGACGGACTCCTTTCTCGACACGCAAGCGGAATCCGCAGTCAAGCGCCGTGTAACCGCCCTCGAAAGCACTACCGGCGTCGAGGTAGTCGCCGCAGTCATCGCGCGCGCCGATTCTTATCCCGAGATTCCATGGAAAGCCTTCGCGCTGGGCGCTTCAATCGCATCGCTCGTCGCCGCGTCCACCGTGCTTCTGGAGCCGGGCTGGGAAGCCTTCGTAGCGGTAGTGGAAACCGTCGTGGCGACGCTCGCCGACGGCGCGGCAACCGCTCTCGTCACGATCTGGGTTGCCCCATTCGCACGGCTGTTCCTGCCGCGAGCCCGCCGTGAAGGCGAAGTGCTGCAGTACGCCCAGGCGATGTTCCTTGAATCCGGCCTGTTCAATACAGCCCGCCACAACGGAATTCTGCTGCTGGTGAGCCTGTTCGAGCGCCAGGTGGTGGTGCTTGCGGACCGTAGCGCGCGCGAGAAAATCCCACGAGGCGAGCTCGATCCCGTGGTTTCCGCCGTTACGGCGCGATTGGCGCATGGAAGTCTGAAGGACGCTCTGCTCGACGGCCTGGCGCGATTGGAGGAAACACTCGCTGCGCGCGGGTTCCACGCGCAGCCGGGCGACACCAATGAATTGCCCGACTCGGTTCAACAGCGGGGCCCGTCGAGATGATGACGCGCGCGCTGGCTTGGATGTTGGCGGCCTGGTTCGCGTACCCGTTCGCGGCGCAAGGTCAGCACGCCGACGTGCCCTTCCTCACCGGGCACGTGGTGGACAACGCGGAGGCCCTTAAGTCCGACACGCAGCGCCGGCTCACGGAGCTACTGCGCCAGCACGAACAGAAAACCACCAACCAGATCGCGGTGCTGACGGTGCCGACCCTGAACGGCGAGAGCGTCGAGGAGTACGCCGTGCGCGTGTTCGAGCAATGGAAGCTGGGCCAGAAAGGCAAGGACAACGGCATACTGGTCGTGGTCGTTCCGCAGGATCGCCGCATGCGCATCGAAGTAGGTTATGGGCTCGAGGGCACGCTACCCGACGCCATCGCGGCCCGCATCATCCGCAACGTGATGACGCCGCACTTCAAGGAGGGCGACTACGACGAGGGCATCACAAAGGGAGTGAACGCCATCATCGCCCAGCTCGAGGGCGGGCCGTCTCAGGCCGGCGATGACACCCCGCAGCAAGCGCAGAGATCGGAATTCATCAAGGCGCCCGATATGGCGCTGCACGAAAAGATCCTGTTCGGCGCGTTCATATTCGGCATCATCGGGCTGCTCACCTTTATCGGCATCGTGACGCCGGGCATGGGTTGGTTTCTTTATTTCTTCCTCATCCCGTTCTGGGCGATGTTTCCGATTGCCATTTTTGGTAGTGGCGTCACCTTTTACATCCTGATCACTTACCTTACCGGCTTTCCTCTGGCGAAGATCCTCGTGTCGCGCAGCGCGTGGCACCGGAAGGCAGCCGAGGAGCTCAAGAAAAAAGGCCATGCTACCGTCGGCGGCTTCACCATCGGCGGCGGTAGTAGTGGGGGCAGCAGCTGGAGCTCGGGCAGCAGCTCGGGGGGCGGGTTTTCGGGCGGCGGCGGCAGCTCCGGCGGCGGCGGCGCCTCCGGAAGCTGGTGAATCACCCGGAGATCAACGGGGGAATTCCCCCACTGCCGCCTTTCAGGTAATGGTTACGCGGGCAAACTTGCGCTTGCCCACTTGCAGCACCACTTGCGTGCCCCTGTCGAGCTTGAGCGCCTTGTCGCCCGCCTTCGCGCCGTCAATTTTCACGCCGCCCTGTTCGATCATGCGCACCGCTTCCGAAGTGCTGGCGGTGAGTCCGGCCTGCTTGAGCACCTGCGGCAGGACCAGCGATCCGCCTTTCGAGGCGATGCTCACCTCGAGGATGTCGGCGGGGATCTCGTCACGCCGGAAGCGGGCCTCGAAATCGGCGACCGCGGCGTCCGCCGCGCCTGAGCCGTGGAAGCGAGCGACAATTTCGCGCGCGAACGCGACCTTGATGTCGCGCGGGTTGCGGCCTTCCTTCACCTCGCGCCTCCGTTTCTGGATAGCCTCGAGCGTCTCGAACGAGAGCAGCTCGATGTAGCGCCACATCAGCTCATCGGAGATGGACATCAGCTTGCCGAAGATTTCGGCGGGCGGCTCGTTGATGCCGACGTAGTTGCCGAGAGATTTCGACATCTTGTTGACGCCGTCCGTGCCTTCCAGCAACGGCATCGTGAGGATGCATTGGGGAGATTGCCCGTGCTCCTTCTGCACCTCGCGGCCCATCAGCAGGTTGAACTTCTGGTCGGTGCCCCCCAGCTCGAGGTCGCTTTTCAGCGCGACCGAGTCGTAGCCCTGCACCAGGGGATAGAGAAATTCGTGGATCGCGATCGGTTGCTTGGCCTTATAGCGCTTGGCAAAGTCGTCGCGCTCGAGCATGCGCGCTACCGTGTGCTTCGCCGCGAGGCGCACCAGGTCCGCTGAACTCATCCGGTCCATCCATGTCGAATTGAACGCGACCTCGGTCTTTGCACGGTCGAGTATCTTGAACACCTGGTCGGTATAGGTCGCGGCATTTTGCGCCACCTCCTCGCGTGACAGCGGTGGCCGCGTTGAGTTCTTGCCGGATGGATCACCGATCATCCCGGTGAAGTCGCCGATCAGAAACAGGACGTGATGCCCGAGGTCCTGCAGTTGACGCAGCTTGTTGATGAGCACGGTGTGCCCGAGGTGAAGATCCGGCGCAGTCGGGTCGAAACCGGCCTTTATCCGCAGCGGCCGACCCGATTTCAGCTTGTCGCGAAGCTCGGACTCGATCAGCAACTCGTCCGCGCCGCGCTTGAGAATTTCGAGCTGTTGTTCGATGGAAGCCATCGGCTTATGCGGTCGGGTTCGTGCGTTTTTTCACGATATGAAAATCGGGTTTTACGGTGAAGTCGATTCTGTTAAGCTTGCCGCTCCCAAAAAATCCAGGGAAATCATGCAGCAAGAGAACGGCCTGATTCTAGCGCAAAAACCGGATCGACTCGTTTCGGGTGCTGCGTTCTGGCGCGTGTCTGCTGTCGTCCTGCTACCTTTCATTGGCATGGTGGCCGCATTCGGCATCGCGCCCGATACCGTCACCGAGCCGGTCGCCCGCAAGCAGGTGGTGCAGGAAGTTGCGCTGCCCCCGCTCCCGCCCGCGGTCAGTGCCAACGCCGGTTACTGGCGCGAGGAGCGCGTGCAACGTGGCGATACGCCAGGTGCGCTGTTGTCCCGGCTCGGCGCCGAGGATCCCGATGCGGCCGAGTTCCTGCGCACTACGCGCTCCGCCAGGACGCTCTATCAGCTGATTCCGGGCCGGACGGTGCGAGCGCTCACCACGACCGATGGCAGGCTGCTCGCGCTTCGTTATCAGGCCAACGGCAAGGTGCTCAACGTTCAGCGCCGGGACGATACATTCAGTGTGACCGAACAGCCGCTCGAGCTCGAGCGGCGCGTCATGATGAAATCCGGCGAGATCCGCAGCTCTCTTTTCGCCGCAACCGATGCGGCCGGCCTCTCGGACGCGATTGCGGTGCAGATCGCCGATATTTTCTCCACCGACATCGACTTTCACCGCGACCTCCGTCGTGGCGACCGTTTCACGGTCGTCTACGAGATGCTCTACGATCAGGGCGAGCCCATCCGCGCGGGCCGGCTGCTCGCCGCCGAATTCGTAAACCAGGGCAGGGCCTACCAGGCGCTGTACTTCGAATACGCCGCAGACCAGGGCGGCTATTACACGCCCGATGGCAGGAATATCCGCAAGGCATTTCTGCGATCGCCGCTCGAGTTCTCGCGCATCACATCGGGATTCAGCGGCGGGCGTTTTCACCCAATTTTGCAGCAGTGGCGCGCGCATAAAGGCATAGACTACGGCGCTCCCACCGGTACCCGCGTGAAAGCCACCGGCGACGGCGTGGTCGAATTTGCGGGACGCCACCAGGGCGGCTACGGTAACCTCGTTGTGCTCCGGCACCAATCGAAATACACCACTTGGTACGGCCACCTTTCCGGCTTTGCCAAGAACGTCCGCAAAGGCGCGCGGATCGCTCAGGGGGACGTCATCGGCTATGTTGGGGCAACCGGCCTTGCCACCGGCCCGCACCTGCACTACGAATTCCGCATCAACGACGTGCACCAGAACCCGCTGCGCGTGGTACTGCCATCCGCGCCGCCCATTAGCGCTGATCGTAAAGCGGCGTTCGATGCGGCGGCAGCGCCCCTGGCGCAGCAGCTGCAACTCCTGCGCGGCACCGCTCTCGCGCGCATCGACTAAGCGCTCTGGATCCGGCTACCATTACCGGTATGCCGGATTACTACATCGGGCTGATGTCGGGCACCAGCCTCGACGGCGTCGATGCCGTTCTTGCCGAGGCACGCGGCACCCGGGTGCGATTTCACGACAGCGCCCATCTGCGCTACCCCGTGGCATTGCGGACACATCTGCTCGCACTTCACGAAACGGGATCGGATGAACTGCGGCGCGCCGCTCTGCTCGCCAACCAACTGACCGACTTGTATGCCGCGGCGGCCCGCAAGCTGCTCGCACGCGCGCGCATCAGCACGCGCGCCGTTACCGCAATCGGATGTCACGGCCAGACCGTGCGTCATCAGCCGCGCCTGGGCTACACGACTCAGCTCGTCAATGGCGCAAGGCTGGCGGAGCGGACAGGCATTGCGGTGGTATGCGACTTCCGCAGCCGTGACATCGCGGCCGGGGGAGAAGGCGCGCCGCTGGTACCCACTTTCCACGATGCCATGTTTCATAGCACCCGCAACGGACGCGTTATTGTCAACGTGGGCGGCATCGCCAACTTGACCCGCCTGCCGGCGCGCGGCACCGTGATCGGCTTCGACTGTGGCCCGGGCAACGGCCTGCTCGATGCCTGGATCCGGCACAAGCAGCACAAGTCCTTCGACGCCAGCGGAAAATGGGCCGCGAGTGGTCGAGTCATCCCGCGGTTGCTGAGAAAGCTCCTAGCCCATCCCTACTTCCGGCGGCGCCCGCCGAAGAGCACCGGGCGCGATGAGTTTCATTTGCGCTGGGTCCAGCGCGCGCTCACGGGCAGTGAACGGCCTGCTGATGTTCAGGCAACACTGCTGGAGCTCGCCGCCACGACGATTGCCCGCGCGGTGCGCGACCATGGAGGCGGCGCACGTGAAGTTTTCATATGCGGCGGCGGCGCGCGCAACCGGGCGTTGCTGGCGCGGCTTGCCGCCCTCCTGCCGGGCAAGCGCATCGCCACCACGGCCGCGATCGGCATCGAGCCCGGCCACGTCGAGGCACTCGCGTTCGCCTGGCTTGCACGTCAGGCGCTCAGGCACAGGCCCGGCAATCTGCCGTCCGTGACCGGGGCGCGGGGCGCACGCGTGCTGGGCGCTATCTATCCCCGATAGTGCCTGACCGGTGACTCGCGATTAGATGCTCAGAGGCCGAAAATAAAAAAGCGGCCCTGGCCGCTTTTTTGTTGGCTTGAGACCGGGTTCAGGCTGAAAACGAAGAACCGCAGCCGCAGGTGGAAGTTGCGTTCGGGTTCTTGATCACGAACTGTTCGCCTTCGACGTTCTGCTGGTAGTCAATCTCGGCGCCCGCCAGGTACTGCAGGCTCATCGGATCGATCAGCAACGTCACGCCGCCCTTCTCCAGGCGCGTGTCGTCGTCCCCGGCATCCTCGTCAAAAGTGAAGCCATACTGGAAGCCGGAACAGCCGCCGCCCTGGACGAAGACCCGCAGCTTGAGGTTGGAATTGCCTTCCTCGTCGATCAGGCTTTTCACCTTCGCCGCGGCGGCGTCGGTAAACACCAGCGGGTCGGGCATTCTCTCGGTCACTGCATTCATTGATGGCTCCTGCAAAGTCGTTGACTTCTCGCTGCCGCATTACTCCGCGGTGGCGGGCTTGAACTGGACCACTTTGTCCGACTTGCTATCGTTCTGGTAAACCAGCCTGCCCTGCACTACCGCGCCGAGTTGGATCTCGAGGGTCTTGTAGTAGACATCGCCTGTGACATTGGCTTTGGCCTGCAGTTCCACGTATTCCGCCGCATGCACCGGCCCGACCACGGTTCCGTTGATCACCACGTGGGAAACACGGATTTCGCCCTCGATCTGCGCCTGCTCGGACAACACCAATGTGCCAGGCTTGCCGTCGGCGGCGATGACATCGCCCCGCACCCGCCCGTCCACGCGCAACCCGCCCGCGAAGGTAATGTTGCCCTCGATGGTGGTGCCGGCGCCGATCAGACATTCGATCTGGTTGTGGGGCTTGCTGGTTTTGCCGCCAAACATGGCACCGCTCCTTGCTGGCCGTTTCAACTTGAATGAAACGGTCCCTGTTGTAGGGGAGTATCCCCTCATTACCGTCTGTCAGGAAACGCTCACGCTTTGCGCTAGTTTAGGCGCAACCGAGCCGTTTTCAAAGACCCGGATTTGCAGGCTTTTTACCACCGCGCCGGGGGCCACCTTGAAGGTGCCTTCCACGCGCTGGAAGAATTTGAAGCTTACCTGGTATTCCTTCGAATTCTTGTCGTCTTCCGGCGGCAGGGTCAGGACGAATTTACGGTCGCCCTGCTCCAGGTTGAGCACGAATTGCAATGTTCCCTGGAATTCCTTCACCCGCTGCCCGCTTTGCACCAGAAGCAGCCGGTAACGGTACTCGCCGGGCAGCGTCTCCGGCTGCACGCGAAAGCGGTTGATGCTGACGCCTTCCTTGCCGCCCGAAGCCATGAGCGATTGAAAAAACGCGAGGTCCTCCCTCAACCCGGCATTCTCCTCGGTGAGCAATTTCACCTGCTTGGCGAGGTCGCCAAAGGTTGCGCGCTCGATCTGCATCTGCCGCTCGGCCGCCGCCACTTGCGTGCGCAGCTCCTTGATCTGGATTTCGCGCCGGCTGATCTCCTCATTGAGCCTGGCGAGCGAGCGAGCCGCCTCGCTCTGGCGAAAACCGGCCAGCTCCATGCCGTAGTCGTATGTCGTCCAGCCCACTCCGACCACGACCGCGCCGAGCGCGACGTAGCCCAGCCACCGCCAGTACCACGCGACGTGGGTCCTGACCGCGACGCGCGGCGCGGAAATCCCGAACTTGCGCTCCAACGCTCGGAAAAGTTGCGCCATCAGGGAATGAGCGCGAGCTGCTCGAGGCCGGCTGTCTCCGGCAGTCCGAACATGATGTTCATGTTCTGCACCGCCTGGCCGGAGGCACCCTTCACCAGGTTGTCGATGACGGAGAGCACCACCGCAATGTCGCCGCCACGCGGCTGGTGCACCGCGACACGGCAGAAATTCGCGCCACGCACCGAGCGCGTGTCGGGATGGCTTCCAGCCGGCATGACGTCCACGAACGCTTCTTTCGCATAGCGTTTCTCGTAGAGCGCCTGCAGGTCCGAATTCCGCGTGAGGCGGGCGTAAAGCGTCGCGTGTATGCCGCGGATCATCGGCGTGAGATGCGGCACGAAGACCAGATTGACCGGGCGCCCGGCGGCCCGGGTCAATCCCTGCGTGATCTCGGGGTGATGACGGTGCCCCGCCACGCTATACGCCTTGAAGTTGTCGGAAGCCTCCGCGAGCAGCGTATGCACCTCGGCCTTGCGCCCCGCGCCGGAGACACCCGATTTCGCATCGGCAATCAGGTGATCGAGATCGACGATTCCGGCTTCGATGAGCGGCAGCATTCCCAGCTGCACCGCGGTCGGATAGCAGCCGGGGTTGGCGACGATGCGCGCTTCCCGTATCTTCGCGCGATTCACTTCCGGCAGGCCATAGACCGCCTCGGCGACCAGTTCCGGGCAGGCGTGCTTCACGCCGTACCACGTCTCCCACTCCGCGACATCTTGAATGCGGAAGTCCGCCGCGATGTCGATGATCCGCACTCCGCCATCCACCAGCGCGCGCGCCTGCTCCATGGCAACGCCGTTGGGCGTGGCGAAGAACACGAGGTCGCAGTTCTTGAGACCGGCCTTGTCGGGGTCGGAGAACTTGAGCGCGACGCGCCCGCGCAGATTGGGGAACATCTCGGCGACACCGGTGCCGGCCTCCTTGCGCGAGGTGATCGCAGCGAGCTCGCAGTGCGGATGCTGGGCAAGCAGGCGCAACAGCTCAACACCGGTGTAGCCGGTGCCGCCGACGATGCCGATCCGGACGCCATTTTTCGCCATTGCGCGTTTTCCTGCTCCACAGACAACAAAGCCGCCCGCAGGCGGCTTTGTTGCGGGGTAACTAGTTTACCGCTTCGAGTACTGGCCGCGGCGTCGCGCCTTGTGCAGGCCGACCTTCTTGCGCTCGACCTCGCGCGCATCGCGCGTCACCAGGCCCGCTTTCTTGAGCACCGACTTGAGCGAGGCGTCGTGCTGGATCAGCGCGCGGGTAATGCCGTGGCGCACCGCGCCGGCCTGCCCCGACTCGCCGCCGCCATCCACGTTGATCGAGATGTCGAAGCTGTTGAGCGTATTGGTCAGCACCAGCGGCTGGCGCACGACCATGCGGCCGGTTTCGCGCGAGAAGAAAAGGTCCACGGGCTTGCCGTTGACGGTGATGTCCCCCTTGCCGGGTCTCATATAGACACGTGCCACGGCGGTCTTGCGGCGGCCGGTGCCGTAGTGGTGTGGCTGGCGTTGCATGGTTGCCATGGCGGTCCTAGATCTCCAGTTGTTTCGGCTGCTGCGCCGTGTGGGGGTGGCTGGTCCCGGCGTACATCTTCATTTTCTTGATCATGGCGTAGCCGAGCGGGCCCTTGGGCAGCATGCCCTTGACCGCCAGTTTCAGCACGCGGTCCGGATGACGCGCCTGCAGCTTGGCAAAGCTCGTGCTGTAGACGCCGCCGGGGTAACCGCTGTGCCGGTGATAAATCTTGTTCTGCGCTTTCCTGCCGGTGACGCGCAATTTATCGACGTTGAGCACCACGATATAATCGCCGGTGTCGACGTGCGGGGTGAATTCGGGCTTGTGCTTGCCGCGTAGCCGGCGCGCGATTTCGGACGCGAGGCGGCCAAGCACCTTGCCGGTAGCGTCGACGACGTACCAGCCGTGCTTGATCTCGTGCGGTTTTGCGGAAAACGTTTTCATCGGATCCGTTGGCCCCGTCAAGGGTGGTCAGAAAACCGCAAATTCTATTGCAAATCAGGTGCCTGTGTCAAACAAATCCGCAGGCTTGTTTGCACTAAGTGTCGGGCGTTAATAGGCCTTTCGGGACGGCGCCCCGGGTCAGACTTGGCCGCAGGTGCGGCTTGCAGGCCGCTGATTAGGGGGCTCGACGCTTGGAATGGCTGATTACCAATAGTATTGCGGCTCTGCTGATTCCTCCGGGCAGCCTGCTTCTGCTCGCCGCCGTCGGGGTGCTGGTGGCCCTGCGGCTGCCCCGCTTTGGCCGACTGCTCGTGGTCTTGTCGTTCGTGGCACTCTACCTGTTCTCCACCCGATTTGTGGCGGATGCACTGCTCAAGACGCTGGAGCCGGAACCGCGCGATCCCCTGTCCGACCGCAACGGACAGGCGATCGTAGTTCTGGGCGGCGGCACTTACTTTTCCGCTCCCGAGTACGGCCGGCGGGACACGGTCAGTGCCTACACCCTCGTCCGGCTGCGATATGCCGCGTATCTACATCGCGAACTCGGGAAGCCGGTCATGACCACCGGCGGCGCACCGCAAGGCAATGCGGTTTCTGAGGCTGAGCAGATGAAACAGGTGCTGCAACAGGATTTCCGAGTCCCCGTGCAGTGGGCCGAACAAGGCTCGAACAATACCCTGGAAAACGCCCGCTTGAGCTACCGCCTGCTCGATGCGGCGGGCATCCGGCGCATCTATCTCGTCACTCACGCCTGGCACATGCCAAGGGCAAGGCTGGCCTTCGAACGGGCAGGCTTTACTGTTGTTCCGTCCCCGACCGGCTACAGCACACGCTACGAACTGACTGTGCTCGATTTCCTCCCGAGCGCAAAAGCGTTATCCCGCAGCAGCCATTTTTTCCACGAAGCGGCCGGCCTCGGCTGGTATCATCTGCGCATTCTGTTCGGGCGATAATCGGGTGGACGGCAGCAAATGAAGGCCTGCGAATGAAAGTCCGCATCAAGTGGCTGGAAAATGTCGCTTTCGTCGGCGAGTCCGAGAGCGGGCACGCGCTCGTCATGGATGGCGCTGCCGAAGGGGGCGGACGCAACCTGGGCCCGCGCCCCATGGAAACGGTGTTGATCGGCACCGGCGGCTGCACCGCCTACGATGTCGTGCACATTCTCCGGAAAGGCCGCGCCCCGGTAACCGACTGCGTCGTGGACATCAGCGCGGAACGTGCCGATCAGGACCCGAAAGTCTTCACCAAGATACACTTCCACTTCGTCGTCACGGGAAAAAACCTGAAGCGCGAGCAGGTCGAGCGCGCCATTCATCTCTCGGCGGAGAAGTACTGCTCGGCCTCGATCATGCTCGCCAAGACGGCCGGGATCACGCACGACTTCGAGATCAGGGAAGCCGGCAACTAATCGCGCGTTCTAGAACCAGAACGCGGTTTCGGTCATTACCTTTGAAGACAGCCGCATCGCCGCTTTCGCGGGATCCGGCAGATCCGCCGCGCCGTGGCCCACCGCACTGGTGGCGTGCCGCGCTTCGTCGTTCTTCATGCTCTCGACGATGGCGCGGCTCTTGTTGTCTTCTGCAGGCAGTCGCTGCAGGTGTCCCTCGAGATGCGCAACAACCTGGCGCTCGGTCTCGGCCAGGAATCCCAGATTCCAGCGGTCGCCGGCGAGCCCCGCGAGCGCGCCAAGCGCAAACGAGCCGGCGTACCACGCCGGGTTGAGCAGGCTCTTGCGGCCACCCAGTTCTTCGATGCGGCGCTCGGTCCACGCAAGGTGCTCAGTTTCCTCCCGCGCTGCCTGCTCCAGCGCCGCTTTCGCCCGGGGATTGCGAGCCGTCAAAGCTTGTCCCTGGTAGAGCGCCTGCGCGCAGATCTCGCCGGCATGATTGACGCGCATCAGCGAGGCCGACAGCCGGCGTCGTTCTTCGGTCATATCGGCTTCGGAGAGATCCTGCCCCGGGGTTGCGCGCAGCGACTGAGCCGGCGCAAAGACAGTGCGCAGGCCTTTGTCGAAGGCGACGATCAACTCATCCAAAGTGGGCAGCATGGGTGCCATTGTGCCAGATCAGCGGCGACAGGAATCGTCCGCTGGATCTGGCTTTCGAGGACATTACTTAGACAGACTACCGTGACAATTATGCGGCCTCCTCGAACAAGCGGCCAAGCTCGACCCCCGGATCGGCGGCCCGCATGAAGGCTTCGCCGACCAGAAAACACCCGACCTGGTGAGCGCGCATGCGCGCGACATCGGACGGCGAAAGAATGCCGCTCTCGGTCACCACCAGACGTCCGGCGGGAATTTGCGCCAGGAGATCCAGCGTGGTCTCGAGCCGGGTTTCGAAAGTTCGGAGGTTGCGGTTGTTGATGCCAATAAGCGGTGTCTTGAGCACCAGCGCGCGTTCCAGCTCGTCGGCGTCGTGCGCTTCGACCAGCACCGCCATGCCGAGCTCGTGTGCCGTCGCCTCCAGGTCGCGCATGCGCGAAACATCGAGCGCAGCCACGATCAGCAGGATGCAATCTGCGCCGGCGGCACGGGCCTCGTATACCTGGTAGGGATCGACGGTGAAGTCCTTGCGCAGCACCGGCAGCTTGCAGGCCGCGCGCGCCTGCTTCAGGTGCTCGAGGCCGCCCTGGAAAAACTGCTCGTCGGTCAGCACCGAAAGGCAAGCTGCGCCGTTGCGCTCGAAGCTCGCCGCGATCGCGCCGGGGTCGAAGCTCTCCCGCAGCACGCCCCGGCTCGGGCTCGCCTTCTTGATTTCGGCGATCACGGCCGGTTTACCCGCTTTAATTTTCGAGCGGAGTGCGCCGGCAAAATCGCGTGTAGGCGCCGCCCGCGCCGCCTCATCGCGCAATGCGATCAGCGGCTTTGCGTTCTTCGCGCGCGCGACTTCCCCGCTTTTCACCGCGAGGATGCGCTGCAGGACATCAGACATTCTGGGTAAATCCGACAAAGGCATCGAGCTTCTTGCGCGCCGCGCCGCTTGCGATCACCTGCAGGGCTTTCTGCACGCCCCCTGCCAGCGTCGGCGCCAGACCCGCGACATAAATGCTGGCGCCGGCGTTCAGAGCAACGATGTCGCGGGCCGCGCCCGTCTCGTTGGAGAGCGCCGAAAGCACCATCGCTTTCGAGCGCTCGACACCATCCACCCGGATCGCGGAACCTTCGTGCGTCTTCAGCCCGAAATCCTGCGGCGAGATGTTGTACTCGTCGATCTTGTCATTCTTGAGCTCACCTACCATGGTCGGGCCGGAGATGGAAATCTCATCGAGCCCTTCCAGCCCGTGCACGACCATCACGTGGCGGCTGCCGAGCCGCTGCAACACGCGCGCCTGGATGCCAACGAGATCGGGATGAAACACCCCCATCAGCTCGAGCTTTGCGCCGGCCGGGTTGGTGAGCGGACCGAGAATATTGAAAATGGTCTTCACTCCGAGTTCGCGCCTCACAGGGGCGGCATGCTTCATCGCGCCGTGATGCAGCGGCGCGAACATGAAACCCACGCCGACCTCGTCGATACAGCGGCCGATCTGCTCGGGCTTGAGATTGATGTTGGCGCCGAGCGCCTCCAGCACGTCCGCGCTGCCCGACTTGCTGGAAACCGAGCGGTTGCCGTGTTTTGCCACGCGCCCCCCCGCCGCTGCGCAGACGAAGGTCGACGCGGTCGAAATGTTGAAGGTGTGTGCCCCGTCGCCGCCGGTGCCGACGATGTCGATGAGCCGGTCGGGATCCTTGACCGGGACCTTGGTGGCGAATTCGCGCATCACC
>Ga0137410_10001003_pt1 | contig 19447 bp, 15 predicted proteins | sample CZODoug1_16funga_FD_108878 | JGI IMG/M metagenome (GOLD analysis project Ga0137410, IMG submission 108878) | Vadose zone soil fungal communities from Angelo Coast Range Reserve, California, USA - CZODoug1_16fungal (Illumina Assembly) | ecosystem: Environmental > Terrestrial > Soil > Vadose zone... | reverse complement strand
TCCCACGGTACGAGAGAGACCCGGAACGGGGGAGCCGCTTTTTGTCGGGGTATTCGGCCCCGTCGCGGGGCTTGCCGCGGTTCCCCTGGTCGCTCTCGGGCGTCTGTCGGGCCTTTTTCCGGAAAGCGATTCGGGCACGCTATGGGCACTCGCGAGACTGACCGCGGCCTTGCTCGTCGCCGGCTCAGTCGCGCTGCTCTATCTGACCGCCGCCGGGTTCGTCTCGCGGCAACGGGCGCTGCTGCTCACCGCGGCATACGGGACGGGCACCTGCGTGTGGGTCATCTCGTCCCAATCGCTCTGGCAGCAGACACCCGAGATCTTTTTCCTGTGCTTGGGCATGTTTTGCCTGGTGCGCCTTCCCGCGCCCTGGCTTCGCGGAGTCGCGGCGGGACTAGCGCTTTCACTGGCCGCAGCCTGCAGGCCCACGGCCACCGTCGTATTGGCCGCGGTGGGAATGGGGCTGCTGCTGTCGGACCGCCGCTGCTTCGCGGCTTTCGCTCTCGCCTGCGTCCCTGCGATCGCGGCAATGCTCGCCTATAACGCCTATTATTTCGGTTCGCCGTTCGACTTCGGCCAACTTGCCGCCGGCGCGCGGGTCGCGCAGTTCAAGACCGGCTCCCCCGATCTCTGGCAGACTCCGCTGTGGTTGGGTGCAGCAGGCCTTCTGGTGAGCCCTTCGCGCGGTCTGCTCATCTACTCTCCTTTCCTGGCCGCGGCCTTTGCGGGAGCAGTGCTGGCATGGAAGGATCCGCGCTACCGGCCCCTGCGGGTTCTGACCCTCGCGGTGCCGGCGCTCTGGATCCCGGCGTTCCTGTGGTTCGACTGGTGGGGTGGATGGTCCTACGGCTACCGCCCGATCGTCGATACCGTCCCCCTTCTGGTGTTGCTTTGCGCCCCCGCCCTCGAGTGGATTCTCACCCGACCTGCGTGGCGGGCCGCCTTCGGGGTGCTCCTCGTCTGGTCCGTCCTCGTGCAGGGACTGGGCGCCTTCGCCTACTCCCCGCGTGGGTGGAACGCGAAAGTGATCGACTCCGCGGGCACGCTGGCCGACGTCGATCAGCGGGCATACCGCGACCGCCTGTGGTCGTTCGGGGACTGGCAGATCGGATATCTGTTTGCCCATTTTTCGGAGGCGCGCCTCCAGCGCAAAGGGTAGAACTCAAAACCGACCGATGCCCGAGCTCACCGTAGTCGTCCCCGCCTTCCGCGAGCGCGACAACATCCCATCCCTGCTCCGAACTCTCGACCGCGCGCTCGCGGGACTGGACTGGGAAGCGATCATCGTGGTCGACGACGCTTTAGACGGCACCGAAGATCTCGTCCGCGAGCGCGCCCAGCACGACCGGCGCGTTCGCTGCCTCCACCGCATCGGAAGGCGAGGGCTGGCCTCGGCGTGCATCGAAGGCATGCTCGCCAGCTCTGCTCCGTACATAGCGGTGATGGATGCCGATTTGCAGCACGACGAAGCGCTGCTACCGGGTCTTCTCGCCGAAGCGAAGAGCCGGGACGCCGACGTGGTCGTGGCGAGCCGTTACATGGAAGGCGGCAGCACCGGCGACCTCCCACCGGACCGGGTGCGCGCAAGCCGAATGGCCGGCGCACTGAGCCGGGTTCTGTACAAGGACCTGAGCGACCCGATGAGCGGGTATTTCATCGTGCGCAGGGCCTTTCTTGAGCGCGTGGTGCGCAAGCTCTACGGAAGGGGATTCAAGATCCTGCTCGACCTGATCGCCGCGGCGCGTGGCGACGTGAAGGTTCGTGAGCTGCCGTACCGCATGCGCAAGAGGGAGGCCGGAGAGAGCAAGCTCGGGGCGCGCGTGATCGCCGAGTTCGGCATGCTCATCCTCTACCACCTGTTCGGCCGCTTGCTGCCGGCGCGCTTCTTTCTCTTTGCAGCCGTGGGCGCAACGGGGATCGTCGTGCAGCTCGCGGCTCTGTCATTGCTGTTCGGCGCATCGGGGAATTTCCTGATCAGCCAGGCGGCCGCGACCTGGGCTGCGATGACGAGCAACTTCTTCCTCAACAACGTGATCACGTATGGCGACCAGCGCTTGCGCGGGCGCCGCATCTGGCGTGGGCTGATCAGCTTCTACGCCGCGTGCGGGATCGGCGCGTTCATCAATATCGCGCTCGCCGACTGGCTGTTCATCAAGGCCGCGCCGTACTGGGCGGCCGGGCTTGCCGGGGCGCTGGTAGCCGCGCTCTGGAACTTCTTTACCACCGCGTCGTTTACCTGGGGCGGATCGACCGCCGGCAAGCGCTGATGCTTGCCGCTCCCGCGCGGTTCAGGCCGGCGCGCACCGACTGGGCGCAGGCGGGATGGGTTGCCGTCGCCCTGTTCGTGGTCTACGCGTGGACGGCGGTGCGAACCGTGGCCACCGAGGACGACGGCCTCTTTCTTCTCTCAAGCTATTTCCTGGGGATCGAGCACCCTCCGGGCTACCCGCTGTTCACGCTCATCGGCCACCTCTTCACCCTTCTGCCTTTCGGCTCGGTCGCCTACCGTGTGCATCTCGCGAGCGCCATGTTCGGCGCGCTCACGGGCGGTGCAGCCTGGCTGTGCGCTCGCTCGCTCGCTCCCGGGCGGGTACCCGCCTACGTCGCCGCGCTGGGGCTCGGCTTGTGCCCGGTGTTCTGGTCTCAGGCGACCATCGCCGAGGTCTACACCCTCAACACCTTCTTCTTGATGGTCCTGGTCTATCTCGGCTTGCAGGTCTGTCCCGCGGAGGGGCCCGGCGCCGACCCGCGGCGCATTCTCCCGTGGATGGCGTTCATCTTCGGCCTGAGCCTGAGCAACCACTACCCTCTGATGCTTCTCGTAGCTCCGGGCTTCCTCATCCTGCTCTGGCCTCTGCGCGCGCAACTCCTGAGAAGCTTGCCGCTGCTGCTGTGGCTGGTCGTTCTGGGACTGCTGCCCTACGCGTGGCTGGTATACCGTTCGTGGCACGGGTTGCCCATCAGCTTCTACGGGCCGCTCCAGACGCTGCGGGAGATCTGGTTTTTTCTGAGCCGGTCGGGATACGCGAACATTGACACCTCGGTGTCCGCCAGCTGGTTCGACCAAGTCAAGTTCCTCGAGTTCTTCGCAGGTGAGCTGTTCGTTCAATTCGCCCTTGTCGGCACGCTCGTAGCAATCGCCGGTTTTGCGATGCAATGGCGCGGGCTCGGGCGGAGAGTCTCGTGGTTTCTGACAGCTGCGTTCCTGGGACCTTCGGTCGTGTTGATCATGTTGCTCCACTTCGACTACGACACGATAACCAAGCACATCTACAGCGTCTACCCGTTGCCCGCTTATGCCGTCGCCGCGCTGTGGATGGGCCTCGGGGTTGCCTGCCTGGCAGACCGCTTCGCCTTCAGCGTTGCCCGGATCACGGCGCTCGGTGTCATCGTGGTTGCGGCGATTTTCGCGTGGGGCATCCGATCCAATCAGCTCGAGGACGAGGAGTGGCTCTCGCGCTACGCGCGCACGGTGTTGAAAATTCTGCCGGAGAACGCGGTGGTCTTGGCCCTGGGAGATCCGGACTTGGCTCCGATCGGCTACTTTCACATGATCGAGGGTCAGCGTCCGGACATCGTGCTCTATTCACCCAAAGGACTGGTCCTGGGAAACCGCCTCTTCAACCCCATGACGACGCCTGACGAGGAACAGAAGCGCCTCGTCCGGGAAATGATAGAGAAGCAATCCGGCCCGGTGGTCGCCACGCTGTCCGCGTTTCCCCTGGGCGCGGTGACCAACCGATGGCTCTACGCGGAAAGCGACCCTTCGTCCGACGACCCAAAACAGGTGAAGGTTGACATTCCCGAGGAGGCCGTGCGTTTCTTCGAAGAGGACGTCGCTCAGGTCAAGAGCTCGAACGCTTGGCTCGCCCTTATCCAGGGCGAGTTGCGACATCTGTATGCTGTTCTGCTGGCTCGGTCGTTGCCGCGAGACGCGCCCATCGACGCCCGCACGCAACGTCAGCTGGATGTCCTGGGGAGAGATTTCTACGGCGCGATCGGGCTCGCCGAGGGTTTCATGCTCAACAAAGGGGGGTACTCCGTCGGAGTGGTCGCGAGCTACCTGGACAAGGCGAGAGAGCTCACGCCGCCCGATGCGCTGAAGTCCTACCTCTCGCGGTATTTTCACCTCCGGGGAGGGCTGCGCGCCCACCAGAGCGACCCGGGCGCCCGCGAGGATTTCGAGACGGCCCTTTCCATCTGGCCCTCCCCGGTCAATCCGGCGCTCGAGGCGCTCGAGGAGTACTACCGGGAAAAAGGCGATTCGGAGGCCTTGAGCGCCCTTGAGGACCGCGTCAAGAAGTTCAAGCAGCCGCGCCATTAACGGGGAGCCGATTTGAGTCGTGCCGCTCGCATGTGGGTGTTCGCCGTTCCAGCTGCGGCCTGCGCAGTGTGGACGGTCTTCGCTGGCAAGGACGTCAACTGGGACCTGCTCAACTACCACTACTACATCCCCTTCGAGCTGGTCGCCGGCAGGATCACGCAGGATTTTTTCGCCGCGAGCGCGCAGAGCTACCTCAACCCCGTGGGCTACCTGCCGTTTTATCTCATGGTGTCGTCGGGGTGGCACAGCGTTCTCGCGTCGGCCGTCCTCGCCGTGGTGCACAGTTCGAGCCTTGCCCTGCTGTACTTGCTCGCCTGGCGCCTGTTCGCTCATCTTGCGCCGCGCGAGCGGATCGTCTTTTCTTGCCTCGCGACGGCGACCAGTGCCGCCACCGCCGTCTTCTGGGTGACCGTCGGCAGCTCGTTTATCGACCCTCTGCTCGCGCCGCTGATACTCGGCGGGCTGTTGCTGCTGCTCGACGCGGGCACCGTTTGGCGCGCCGCGGCAGCGGGGGCCCTCTTCGGCGCCGCCGCCGCGCTCAAGTATTCCGGCGCGATCTTCGGTGTGGCCGCGCTTCCCCTGGCGCTCGCGCTTCCCGGCGTCTCGGGCGCCTCGCGGCTGCGCGCGGGACTGGCCTATGTCGCGGGCGGAGTCGTCGCCTTCGGCGCACTCGCCGGCCCCTGGCTGGTGCTCATGGTCCGCGAATTCGGGAACCCGGTGTTTCCGCTGCTGAACGGCTGGTTCCGGTCGCCGGATGCCCCCGCGGCCAACATCCTGAGCGAGCGCTTTGCGCTCGGCGACTGGGGCGCGGCCCTGAGCTTTCCCTTCCGCATGGCTCTGCTCGACCGCTCGCTGTACTCGGAGGTGTTCGCACCCGATATACGATTCGCCGCATTGACGTTGGTCGCGGCTGCACTGCTCGCGGCTGCCGCTGTGCGGCGGGCGCCCGCGCCGTGCGCGCTGCAAGGCGCGGACTGGCGCTGCTTCGCGTTTTTCGGTGCAGCCACGGCGCTCTGGCTGGCGAGCTCGGCGAACGCGCGTTACGGAATGGCTCTCTTGCTCCTCGTCGGCGTCTGCCTGGCCCGGATGGTCGAGAGGCTCTTGCCCGCCGGCGCCGCGCGCGTCACGATCGCCGTCGCGCTCGCGGTCCAGGCCACCACGTCGATCTTGGTTGCGCCGCCGCGCTGGTACGTTCCGGATATCTGGTCGAAGCACTGGCTGCCCTACGCCGCGCCGGAGCGGGCCCTGCGGGAACCCGCGCTCTACCTCACGGTCGAGACTCTGACGATGTCCGTGATCGCGCCGTTCGTCCACCCCGAGTCCTCCTTCGCCAATTTTCGCGGGCAGTTCAGCATACCGCCGGACTCGCGTAAGCTCGCCGCGCTGCTCGAGCGTTACCGCGGCCACGTGCGCGTGCTCGGACGCGGCCTCGAGCCGATCGACGGCAAGCCGCGGCAGGAGGTCGTAAAGCACTACGACGACACGCTGCTGCGTATCGGCTATCGCGTGGATACCGGAGACTGCTTCACGATCGCGTGGCGGCCCGACAGCGACGACGCGGTCTCGCGCGCGGCGAACTGGGTCTCTGGAACGTCGCCGACGACCGAGGCGCTCTCGGTGGTGAGTTGCGCGCTCGTACCTGGGACGCGCGACCCAGAGCAGGTCGCAAGAGAGCGCTATTTCTCGGAGATCTTCGACCACATGGAGAGGGTGTGCCCGCGGATCTTCCGCGGGCAAACGGCCCTGACCGAGCCGCTGGGCAGCGGCTGGTCGCGCCACTACGTCGGCCTCGATGCCCGCGTCGAGGCGATCGGCGATACGATCGAGCTGAATCGTTACCGAGCCGGGTTTCGTCTCTATCTCGGGCGGCCCTCCGATTGGGAAAAAGGCGCGGTTCCGGCGATCTGCCGCGAGGGCCTGGGTGCGAGGTGAGGATGAGCGAGCGTGACTACCACGACTCTCACTACGAGCACGAGGCGGCAAGAATTCTGGGAACGCCGCTTTTCGCGCGCGTCCACGACCGCTCGGCGCGGGATTTCCTGCGGCGGACGGGCATCGGCCGCGCGCACAGGGTGCTGAGCCTGGGCTGCGGGGACGGATCACTCGAGGCGCGGCTCGCTCCGCACGTCGGCGAAATCGTCGGCACCGACGTCTCGCCGGTCGCCGTCGAGCAAGCGCAAGCCCGCGCGAAGGAGGCGGGTGCCGCGAATCTCTCCTTCCTGGTTTCGGATCCCGGCGAGCCGTTTCCGGCGGGCTTCGGGCAATTCGATTGCGTCACCGCCTTCGCGTTCCTGCACCACCTCGGCGATGGAATGATCCGCGACACGCTGATCGCGGCGCGCGCCCGGTTGCGGTCCGGCGGCGTGTTCTATTCTTCAGACCCCAGCCGTCGGCGGCTGGTCAGGCTGTTCGCGCGCTTCGTGAGCGCGGCCTATGACCGGTACCACAGCCCCGACGAGCGCGAGCTCGACCCGGAGGCGCTCCTTGCACTTGCCGAAGGCGCCGGTTTCACGGAGCCGCAGATAACCTATGTGGACTACTTTCTGGGCCCACTGGCGTGGCTTGCGCCGGGAACGCCGAGCAGGCTCGTGCCAGTCCTCGCCGCGCTGGACGACTTGGCGCTGAGCCTCCCGCTCCTTCGCCGGTTCGCATCGAGCTTCAGCCTGACCGCGCGCATCCCCTAGGGCGGCCGGTGATCCGGCCGCAATGGGCGATGAGCCGCCGGATCGAGCAACCAGATCTCGCCGCGACGGTCCTCGCTGATCAGCCGCGCCCCCGGAAACCGCAACGCGATGAATGAGCGATCCCGTGCACGACCGTAGCTGAACATGTACCAGACATCGTCCCGCAGGAGGGGATCGTTCTGGACGAGGTCTGCCGTGTAGTTGGGACGGTCGAATGTGACAAAGACGATCTGGCGCGCGCCGGGCGTGGCGGCCGGGCGATTCGCGAGGTGCATGTCGAGATAGCCGTAGATTTGCGTGGAGCGCAACAGGGTCGCGAACACCATGCTGAGGAGAGTGAGCGAAGCCACGTAACCCTTCAGGCGCGACTCCTTGTCCTGTGCGAGCACGAGCGCCGTGGCGCCGAGAACCGGGAGCGTGCCCCATGCCGGATGCACGTAGCGTGCTCCCCATCCGTGACCTTGCGTGAATCCGATTCCCATGTACCCGAGGAATGTGCACGCGAAGGAAAGCCCAAGAAGCCGCGTGCGCGGGTCCCGCCGCCCCATCCACCATCCGGCCGCGGCCAGAACCGGAAGCCCGGGCACCGCCCAGTTCCACAACCTGACCAGCTCGGCGATCCGCGTCGAGAGAACCATGTCGCCGGGGCCGGGGAGGGCGCTCCTCATCTTGACATGCCAGTCCCAGAAAAAGTTTGCGACCTTGTGGTAGGGATTGTCGTCGAATGGAAAAAGGCCGCTGAGCGCGTTTCCCTGAATCTGGCTGAGGAGCAGCGCCCAGCCGAAGCCCACGCCGAGCGCGAGCGGCGCGTATCCTGCCGCCAGCGCGAGCAACTTTCGCAACCGGTCGGGCTGCAGGGCGAGCCAGACGATCCAGGGCAACGCGAAAAGAAAATGCGGCATCGGATTGTGCAGTAGGAGCGCGAAGGACCCGACTAGGCCCGCGAGAACTAGGCGGAAGAAAGTTCGCTCGAACAGCAGCCAGGCGAATGCCAGATTGAGCAGCAGGTGCGCCGTCATGGAAAAGTACGTGATCGCCATCCCCGTGAAACCGGGAGAGCCGAGCGCGAGCAGGATTGCCCAGCCGCCGGCCTGCGGTTCCCCGCTCAAACGGACTGCCAGACGGCTCATGAGGACCAGCGCGAGCGATGCGAGGAGCGGATTGCATGCCCAGGACACATTGATCAAACTGAATGGCGCAAGGACCAGAGCGAATCCCGGCCAGTACGCGGAGGCTACGTTCCCGGTTTGGAACGACCCGTAGAGGAACCGATTGACGTTAAAAGGGGGTATGAGCCGTCCGACCAGTTCCGGAGGAAACTGGCCCGTGAGATGTCCCGAGGCAAACGCCCGGCTCTGAAACAGGGCTGCGTACTCGTCCTGCGCGAGCGGATAGTTGTGCTCGACGTACAGCGTTCCGAGGCAAAGCACCACGAATGCGACCGCGGCGGCGCGCCAGGGGTGTCTGGAGATTGCATCGACCCATCCCAGCACGGCCGGGCGCGCCGGTGAAAAATAGGCCACCAGCACCAGGAGCATGAGCAGCGCCGAGCCGCTCAGATCCTGAGTCCTGAGAAGGTATTCGAAAATCCAGTATCGGTACGGCTCGTAGGGGTAACCACCGTAGTCGAGAACGACGATGAGGGAGATCGCGCCCACCAGCAGCGAGGCAACGACCAGCCAGCGTGTCCAGTCGTCGCCGGCCCGCGGCGCAAGTCCGGCGTCAGCGACGCGCATCATTTTTCAGGGTGATCTGCCGAAGCAGCTCGGCGTAGCGCTCGGAGCAGCGTTCCCACGACCAATTCGCCGCGGCGTACGCTGTCACGGCGTCGCGAAGCCCGTGCCGGCCGCGGGCCGCCGTGAGCTCCCGGATGCGTCCCTCCCAGCGCGCTGCCGCATCCGGTCCGCCAGTGTCCTCCGCGGGCAGCACACCGACCGCATCGGGGCATCCGGCCGCCGTCTCGTTTCCGACCAGCGCGGGTGTGCCACAGGCCATGGCTTCCTGTACGACGAGCGGAAACCCCTCGCCTACGCTCGGCAGGACGAGCAGATCGGCGGCTTGGTACAACTGCGCGAGCCGCGTGCCCGAGCGGTCGCGAAAAACGGTGACGTTTGAAAGCGCCCATTTCTCGGGGTCCAGGGGGCCCGAACCTGCGAACATCCAGCGCGTTTGGGGCAGCTGTTCCGCGAGCCGGCGCAGCGCGGGAAGCCCCTTCTTTTCCACGAATCGCCCAACGAAGAGAAGCAGCGGCGTTTCTCCCCCTGCGCCGAGCTGCTGGCGCAGCGCCATCCGGCGCTCCTCGTCGAGCGGATGAAACACGGAAGTGTCGACGCCGTTGGCCACGAGTAGCGGCGGTGTCTTGAAGCGGACGAAGCCGCTGAAGTATCGTCGCACCGAGTCACTTACAAAAACGACCTGGGATGCGCCGCCCAGGACGACCCGGGCGAAAACGCGGTAAGCCATCGTCAGCATGGCGCGAAGAACAGGGTTGCGATAGGGAATCATGCCGACGTGCTGCGTGACGAGAATCGGCCGACCGGCCAGGCGTGCCGCCGCATAGGCCACGAGATTCGGCAGGTACAGACAATCGTGCAGATGCACCGCATCGCCCGCGCGGGCTGCCTCGCCGACTCGCCACAGCGCCCCGGGCGACCAGATCGGATAGGGAACGCCGGTCCGCCTTTCGAAGGCGTTGCAGCTCCTCGCGGGCACGGCTTCCACGCCCGGGATCGACGGCGGCTCGTCGCAATCGCTCGCGTGCCAGGAGATTTCGGCGCGGTGCCTCGCGGCAAGAAGCCTGGCGAGCTCGGCCGCGACCAGCTCGATGCCTCCGCGGTGGGCGGGAAAATAGTGGGTTACCAGAGTGATCCGCATCCGATCACCGGTGCGCGAAGCTCCACAGGCTGTTGACGAGAAAATTCCCCGCGAGGAGGAGAAGCGAGACGACGACGCTTGCAGCCAGATACCACAGGCCGAGAATCGACACGAGCACGTACATGAGCGCGAGGTTCGCCGCGAAGCTCGCCGCCATGGTGACGAGATAGCGGGGCCATTCGAAAGGGGCGGCGGCGAGCGGCGTCTGGAAGGTCACGACTTTCTGCAGCCAGAAGCCGACCGGGGTAAGCGCGAAGAAGGAAATCATCGTCGAAACGAGATAGTGCAGCCCCAGGGCGGAAGTCAGCAGCCACAGGACCGCGAGGTTGAGCAGCGCGCAGACGCCCCCGACGAAGGCATACGCCAGAAATCTCACTGGAGCCCGTTCGCCCGCGCCTCCAGGCGTTCGGCGCGCTCGAGCACCTCGTGCTGCATGCGCAGCACCGCGAGCGCGTCATCGGGGCCGATCTCCGCGGGCTCGCTGCCCGAGCGCGCGGCGTCGGCGAAGCGCCGGAACACTTCCCGGTTGCCGTAGCTGAGCGTTCCGGCGAGGTGCCCGGGCCCGCTCAGCAGGTGCTGCCACCAGTGCGACCAGGTCGCGGAAAGCGAGGTGCGCAGCACGGGCCACGCGGTATGCGCGCCGTCGTTCGGCACGCGCACGTAGATGTCGCGGAACACGTCGACATCGCCGAGGAAGCGCTCTCCTGCCACGCAGACGTGCCATTCGCTCAGCGGGGCCTCGAACGCCATGTTGAGCTTCACCGGGATGTTCCGCGCCCCGGTGGTGTAGTGCGCCGATATCCAGGCGGGAGTCTGCTTGCCGCATGTGCTCGGATGGATCTCGGCGCGGCAGAAGCGCAGCGGCGAGTCCGACAGCGCGCGCAGAAGATAGAACAGATGAGGGCTTTCGTCGTAGAACAGCCCGAGCGGCAGTTCCTCGTGCCAGGACGGCAGGCGCCGGGCCGGATTGCCGAGCTGTACCGCCGAAATGAAGCGCACGGCCCCGAATGCGCCGCCGCGCACGTCGGAGAGCAGGGCGCGCATCGACCGCGAGAACTGGAAATTGTGGACGATCGCCAGCGTGCGGCGGCGGGCGCGCGCCAGCGCGACCAGGGCCTCGCCCTCGGCGGGATCCATGACGAAGGGCTTCTCGGTGATCACGTGGCGGTCGAGCTCGAGCGCCTCGCGCACCAGGGCGGCGTGCGCGCCAGGGGCGGTCCCTATGCTGAATGCGTCGATCTCGTCGAGCCAGGGGATCGAGCCGAGCGATTCGCCTTCATGGTGACGCGGGACGCCGAACCGGCGGGCAACCTCGGCCGCGTGGCCTGGGCGCCGGTCGACGACTCCGGCGAGCTCGACGCCGGGTGTCTTCAGCAGCGCCGGGAGGTGCCGGTGCAGCGTGACCCATCCCAGCCCGACCGCCGCCACGCGCAGGGACCCCGATGAATTCTTCAATAGCTCGTTCTTCCGAAGGCGCTCACGCGGGAGGATACCCCAAAGGCTAGCGGCGTCCCGTCCGTTTCGTCCTGAGAAAGTGCCCGGACCGGCCGCCGCTCTTCTCCAGGAGCTTGACGTCGCCGATCGTCATCGAGCGATCCACCGCCTTGCACATGTCGTAGATGGTGAGCAGCCCGACGCTCACCGCGGTGAGCGCCTCCATCTCCACACCGGTGCGGCCCAGGGTCTCGACGGTCACGACGAGCCGGATCGCGTTTCGGCGCCGGTCGACGGCGAATTCCGCCGCGACCCGGGTGAGGTTGAGCGGATGGCACAAGGGGATGAGGTCGCTGGTCCGCTTGGCGCCCTGGATCGCGGCGAGGCGGGCGGCCCCGAGCACGTCGCCCTTCTTGGCGCCGCCCGCGACAATCAGCTTGAGCGTGGCTGCGTTCATGCTGATCGTTCCGTCGGCCCGCGCGACGCGCTTCGTCTCCGGCTTCTCTCCCACGCCCACCATATGGGCGTGGCCGGAGGAGTCGAAATGGCTGAGCTTTCCCGAGGACTTCATTCAGGGTCGTATCGTAGTACGGCGAGACCGCCGCCGCTCAGGTCGCCGGCCGTGTCGCGAGGGTCGCCGCCGCGGCGAGGTAAACGAGCGCCGAGATCACGAAAGTCACGGTGAAGCCCCAGTTCATGGCGATGAAGATGGCCAGGGTCGCCCCCACCACCGACAGCGCGCCGTTCATGCCCCATGCCCAGGCGACGATCTCCGGGCGGATCCTGCCCACCAGGCGCATGCCGCCTGGCAGCCCGAACCCCAGCAGCACCCCGAAGGGAATGAGGATGGCCGCCGCCAGGGCGATGCGGGCGCCCAGCGGCCAGGGAATGGCGAAGTCGACGACCCGCGCCACGAGCAGCGCCGCCGTTGCGGTGGCGATCGCCACCGCAACGAGCGCCCACGCGGTTACCGGCCTGACGTGCTCGATGGGGATGCGCCGGCTGATCAAGCTGCCCAGGCCGGTGCCCAGCAGCAGCGAGAACAGGGTCACGGTCAGCGAGTACACCGGGTGCCCCAGCAGCAGCACCAGCCGCTGCAGCAGGGCGACCTCGAGGAGCATGAAGCCTGCCCCGAGCGCGCCGAAGTAGACGAGCCAGGGGCCCCAGCCGCGGGCGGGGCGGGCGCCGCCGATGAACAGCGGCCCGATGATGAACACGACCACCAGCACGGCGGAGATGCCGAAGAGCATCAGCAGCGCGCTCAGACCGTCTCCGAAAAGCACGATGGCACGCGGCCCGGCTTGGACCAGATCCTTCAGGCGCGTGGTGTGGAAGTAGAAGGGGCGATCGTCGGTCGTCGCTTCGATATCGAAGGGATAAGACGCGACGTAGGCGCCGCGGTCCGGCGCGACGATGAGCTCGCGATAGGCGCCCGTTTTCATCGCCTCCGCCTCGCTGATCTTCGGCGGCGCTGCGCCGGGCGCGTACAGCACGGTGAACCCCAGGTCGTCGGCCACGCGCTGCAGCCGCCCCACCTCCGCGTCCGTGAAAGGCGATCGTTTGAGGTTGAAGGAGATGACATTGCGAAGCTGAACGATAGCGAGGTGCCGGGACGGGTCGAGGCCGCGCTGGACGCAGGCTTCCTGTGCCAGCGATACCAGGCGGAGCCCGTCGTATGTCCAGCGCGTGATCGTCAGCACCCCGTTGTCGGTGAGGTGATCGAGGTAGTCGCCGAAAGCCTCGGTCGTGTAGAGCGAGTTCTCGGTGAGCGTGTACGCGCCCGCCGCGGTCGCCGCCCAGGTATCCACCAGCGAGGCCTGGATGACATCGAAGCGCTCCGGGCTGCGGCGCACGAAGCTGCGGCCGTCCTCGACGTGTATCGACACGCGCGGGTCGGCGTAGATGCCCCCGGAATAGGCGAGGAAGCGCCCGAGCATGACGTCGTTGACGATGATGGGGTTGATCTCCACGCCGTCGACGTGGCGCGCGCCGAACACCAGCGCCGAGAGGATGTCGCGCCCGCCGCCGGGCCCGATGACCAGCGCGTTGAAGCCGCCGGGCTTCTCCGCCAGGTGGTAGGCGATCGTCGTGAGGTCGTGCCGCAGGTAGGCCGCGCCCACCGCGCCGGGGACGCCCTGGAGTATCGGCGTCGCCGCGGAAGCGTCGATGTCCATTCTGAAGGAGGCGAGCCCCGGACCGGTGTATTTCGGGCTTAGCGACACGTCGGGCTGAGGTAGATTGTAGACGGCGACCCGCGAGAAGGAATTCCACTTGCTGAAGAGCGGGCGGCCTTCCTCGTTCCCCTTGGCGTAGACCACGTCGAACGGAGCGCGGTTGCTAAGCTGCACCGCAGCGGGAATCCCGATGAGCAGCAGCGCCCCGTACGCGACCCAGCGCCGCCGGGACTCCGGGGCGAAGCACACGGCCGCCGTTGCCGACAGCGCCGCGGCGCCGATGACGACGCCCGGAGCGCCGAGCAGGTTGAGCAGCGGCACCAGCACGAGGCAGCCCGCGGCTGCGCCCAGCAGATCGGCGCCGTACAGCATGTTATGCGCTCGGTGAGCCTCGAGAATGCCAGCGAGATAACCGCCCCACCGGTGAAGAAGGGCAGCGCCGCGAGCAGGTAGATCAGGAGCAGGCGTACGAAGTCCGCGGCGGTACGGTCGAGGCTCACCTGGATGCGCACCAGCAGCGCGAGGCTGACGAGGGTCGAGACCGCGTGCAGCAGCGCGCCGGCGCAGAGAAGATTCTGCGTGGGCACACGCGACAACCGCTCGCGCGTGACGTACGCGAACACGCCGCTGGCGCTCAGCCCGAACAGCGCGATCGAGATCGCGAGGAAAGCGAAGTGGTAGAACATCGTCACCGAGAAGATCCGGGTGAGAGCGAGTTCGGTCATCAGCAGCGCCGCCGACGTGGCGGATATCCCGGCCAGCAAGGCTCGTGCGGCCCCTCGCGGCTGTGAAGGCGTATCTTCGGTCATGCGTTTCCTTCCTGGTTTTCTCACGAACCCCCTCCCCGGACGGTCTTTACCGCCCGGGTGGTTGCCGGGGAACCGCTGCCGCGCGGCGGTATCATACTCTCCATGAGAATCGCGGCAACCTTCGTGTGTTTGGCCCTGGTCGTCCCGCAGTCGCCGGCCCAGACGCTTCCGGAGCTGGGCGATACCTCGGGCGCGCTGCTGTCGCCGCAGCTCGAGCGCAAGATCGGCGAGCAGATAATGCAGCAGATCCGGCGCGACCCCGCTTACCTCGACGATCCCGAGCTCACGGAGTACGTGAACGACGTCGGCAGGCGCATCGTGGCGGCGAGTTCGGACGCCCAGCAGGACTTCGAGTTCTTCATGGTGCGCGACAACACCATCAACGCCTTCGCCATGCCGGGAGGCTTCGTCGGGGTGCACACCGGCCTGCTGCTCGCGGCCCAGACGGAATCGGAGTTCGCCGGCGTGCTGGCCCACGAGACTGCGCACGTGACCCAGCATCACCTCGCCCGCCTCCTCGCCAGGCAGGAGCAGATGTCGATTCCCACGATGGCGGCGATGCTGCTGGGCCTGCTCGCCGCGCGCTCCCGCCCGGACGTCACCCAGGCGGTCATCGCCGGGGCGACGGCGGCGAGCGCGCAATCGCAGCTCAACTACACGCGCGAGTTCGAGCGCGAGGCCGACCGCGTCGGCTTCCAGTATCTCCAGCAGGCCGGCTTCGACGTCAGCGCCATGGGAACGTTCTTCGGGCGGATGCAGAAGGCGACGCGGCTCTACGAGAACAACGCGCCGGCCTACCTGCGCACGCACCCGCTCAACACCGAGCGTATCGCGGACATGCAGAACCGCGCCCAGAACGCCGTGTACAAGCAGTCGCCGGACAGCATCGAGTTCTACCTCTCTCGCGCCAAGGTGGTCGCCGAACAGGGTCAGCCGCGCGACGCCGTGGCGCATTTCGAAGAGGTGGTGCACGAGCATCGCTACGCCGACGAAGCGGCGGCGCACTACGGGCTCGCGAGCGCCCTCGCGCGGGCGCGCAATTTTTCGCGTGCCTGGACCGAGGTCGAGGCGGCGCGGAAGCTCTCGGGATCCCATCCCATGGTGGAGCTGCTCGCTGCACGCATCCGCGTGGGGCAGGGCAACCCGGCCGCGGCAAAGGATATTCTCACCGCGGCGCTGTCGCGCACCCCCAACTACCGTCCGCTGCAATACGCGTACGTCGAGACCCTGCAGGGCATGGGACAGCACCAGGCGGCGCAGGCCTGGCTTGGCGACCTCGTCAAGAGCTATCCCAAGGACGCGAGGCTCTACAACCTGCAGGCGAAGTCGTACGCCGCGTCCGGCAAGCGGCTGCTGCACCACCAGGCCCTCGCCGAGACCTACGTACTGCAGGGAACCCTGCCCGCCGCGATCGAGCAGCTGCAGCTGGCGCAGAAGAGCGGCGACGGCGACTTCTATCAGATGTCGGCTGTCGAGGCGCGGCTTCGCGACCTGCGCACGCAGCAGGCCGAGGAGAGGAAGAACCGCTACTAGCGGGGCGGCTCCTTGCCGGGGCCTTCGAAGTAGGCCTCGTACAGCAGGTCGAAGGTCTTCTCGCTCTCCGCGAACAGCTCCTCGTCGCTGTTGCAGCGCCGGCGTGCGCCCTGGAGCAGCGTCTCGACGCCGGCCCCCTCGGCGACCGGGGCGCCCCCGGTGTCGAGGAAGTGGACCAGCGCGCCTATCCTCGTCAGCGTCTCGTTGCCGTCCAGCCCGAACCGGATCAGCAACTCCTCGAACGTCACCCGGTCCTTGCTGTTGGAGAACGTCGCGCCTTCGAAGCCGAACCCGACCGCGGTCGATGGGCACGCCTGGTTCTTCTCCAGCCACATGAGCGTCGCCTCGGCGTCGATGAATCGCCTGATCAGCCAGCCCGAGGCGAGCCGGTCGGCCAGCAGCGGCTTGCGCGAAGCCCAGGCGCGCTTGAAATAGTAGCGCCCGGTCTGGGTCAGGCGGCCGCCGGACTTGGGAGCGTCGGGGAACATCCGCTTGCGCACCTCGGCCTCGGTCTCGCGCAGCACCCGCGCCGCCTTCTCCTTCAGCGGTGAATCGAAGAAGTCCAGCGCGCTGATCGCCTCGAATTCTCTGCGTTGCTTGTTGAGGACCCGGGCGATCGCGCTCGGCTCGGAGATGCCGAAGCCGGCGCGCAACCCCTCGATGATCTTGATCAGCTCCGTATACTTTCCGGCGCGGTCGAACAGGGATTTGAACGAGCGCTCCTGCTCGGCGTCCGCGCTCGCTACGTGCAGCACGTGCGCGGAGCCGCTGATCCGCAGCGTGTGATCGTAGAGGCGCTGCAGGCCCTGGCGGTTCACCGGGGTGTCCGGCAGCAGGTAGACGCCCTCACGGAGAAGGGCGCAGCCCATGGCTTCGAGGGTGCGCAGCACGCGCATTCGCGCGGACGGGTCATCCATCGGCAGGCTGGCGACGTACACCAGCCACTGCGAACTAGTCGGTGGCGCTTCTCGTGCCAAAGCTGCTCCCGTGATCGTGGCGTCCCAGTGTAAGTAATCGCAACCTCGTTCGGCAACTTCGTCTTCGGCGCCGGCCCCGGCTTCGACTGGGGTGCGGTTTTGGGTTATAGTTTTGCCCCTCGCCGCGGCTCCGGACGATGACGACGACTTTCGACAGGGATTTGGACGTGCGCGGGCTCAACTGCCCGCTGCCGATCCTGCGCGCGAAGAAAGCCCTGGCGGATCTGACCAGCGGGCAGGTGTTGCGGGTTCTCGCCACCGATCCGGGCTCGGTCAAGGATTTTCAGGCTTTCGCCAAGCAGACCGGCAACGCGCTGCTCTCGCACGCCGAGGCCGACAAGGTCTTCACGTTCTTCATGAAAAAGAAGTAGCGATCGCGCTCAGCGATTGCGGATGATTCCCTGCTTCAGGTAGACCGGCCTCACGGCGCTCGCCCAGCTGGCGTGGCGAAGCGCGAACACGCTTCCCGCGGCTGCGACGATCGCTCCGCACGCGAAAAGGGTCCAGTGGACGCCGATCGCCTCCGCGAGTGCGCCCGCGGTGAAGTTGCCGATCGGCGCAAATCCGAGGAAGCACATCACGTACATGCTGATGATCCTCGCACGCTTGTCCTCCTCCGCCAGCGTCTGGAGGATGGTATTGATCGACGCCGCGGTGACGACCAGCCCGGCGCCGAAGACCGCGAGAAATACAAGCGATATCCACAGCGTTTGAGACAGGGAGAAGCCCACGAGCGCGCAACCCGCGGTTATGGTCGTCACGGAGATGACCCGCCCTAGTCCGCGAACCGACCTCCGCGCAGCGAGTACGAACGTACCCATCACAGCCCCCATTCCCACGGCTCCGATCAGGATGCCGAAGGTCCTGGAGTCGCCGCTGAAGGTCTCGCCTGCGAATATCGGCATCAGAGACTGCCAGGGGGCGCTGAAAAAGCCGACCATCATGAGCAGCAATAGCAGGCGTCGGGTGCCGGTGAAGCCGAACGCATAGGCGAATCCCGAGGCAAGCTGCCGCCACCACTCCACCCCGGTCTGAGGGGGGGCGCGCGCCTCGACGCGCACGATGGCGTAGGTCCCGATGATCGCCAGATAGCAGAGCGCGTTGGCGAGAAAGCACCACGCCTCGCCGGACACCGCGAGGAGCAATCCGGCCAGCGAAGGCCCGACGAAGCGCGTGCACTGAAAGAGCATCGATTGCAGCGCGATCGCGTTGGGCAGATCCTCGCGATGATGAATGAGCTCCAGCAAGAAAGCCTGCCGGGTCGGCGTTTCGAAAGAAGTGATAATCCCGAGAAGCAGCGCGAGGCCGATAAGGTACGGCACACGGATTACGTCGGCGAAGGTCAGGACCGCCAGTGTCAGAGCCTGGGCGAACGCCACCGTCTGAATGATCACAAGGAGACGGCGCCGGTTGACGCGGTCCGCCCACACGCCCGCGATCGGCGACAGGAACAGCACCGGAAGCTGCTGCGCGCCCGCGGTCACGCCGAGCAGCAGCGCCGATCCGGTCATGCGATACACGAGCCAGCTCATCGCGACGCTCTGTATCCAGTTCCCGAGAAGCGCCAGGCCCTGTCCGGCGTAGAAGATCCGGAAATTCTTGGAGCGGAACGCGCGCAGCGCGGGGATCACAAGGGGGTCAAGACCCGAGCTTGTCCAGTTGGTCTTTCAGCTTCTTCAATGTCGCCTCGAATGCAGCGAGGCGCTCCCTAAGCTGGGCGACCACTGCGGGCGGAGCACGCTCGACGAAGCTGGGAACGGCTAGCCTTGTGCTTGCCTTGGCTATCTCGTCTTCGACCCTAGCAATCTCTTTTCGAAGCCGTGCACGTTCTGCTGCAACATCAACCTTGACGTCCAGCATTACACGGAAAGGATAAGCATCGGCGACAGGGGCTTGCGAAGTGGGCAGTGTCGCTACAAACGTTATCTCCGATAGCCTTGCCAACGCCATGAGGTATGGACGCAACACCTCGGCGCCTACGCTGGTCACGTCGCCCTCGACCAATGCCGCCACTTTCTCCGCCGGCGACAGTCCCATCCCGCTGCGCAGCGAGCGGCATGCTTCCGTAAGGGCTTTTAGTGTTGCGATCTGGGTTGCCGCCGCGGGCGCCCGCTTTCCCATATCCGCCTTTGGATAGGGCTGCAACATGATGCTCGGTCCGACCTTGCCGGAGAGCGGCGCAATCTTTTGCCATAGCTCTTCGGTGATGAAAGGAATGATCGGATGCGCCAATCGCAGCGCGGCTTCGAGCACGCGCACCAGCGTCCGGCGCGTGGCACGCTGCTCCGCCTCGTTGCCGTTCGCGAGCCGTGTCTTGGCGAGCTCGACGAACCAGTCGCAGTACGCGTTCCAAACGAATTCATAGATGGCGCGTGCTGCGTTGTCGAAGCGATATTCTTCAAAACCCCGCTCGACCTCGTCTTCCGCGTCCTGCAATGCAGCGATGATCCACTGCTCAACAAATGAATACTCGAGTGGCAAGGACTCGTCGAGCCCGGTGTCCTTGCCTTCGCAATTCATCAGCACGAACCGCGTGGCATTCCACAGCTTGTTGCAGAAATTGCGGTAACCCTCGCAGCGGCTCAGGTCGAAGTTGAGGGTGATGGCAAAGCTTGCGAGCGAGGCGAAGGTGAAGCGC
>Ga0137410_10001001_pt1 | contig 19483 bp, 17 predicted proteins | sample CZODoug1_16funga_FD_108878 | JGI IMG/M metagenome (GOLD analysis project Ga0137410, IMG submission 108878) | Vadose zone soil fungal communities from Angelo Coast Range Reserve, California, USA - CZODoug1_16fungal (Illumina Assembly) | ecosystem: Environmental > Terrestrial > Soil > Vadose zone... | reverse complement strand
GATCGAGCGGATGGAGGCGAACGTCGAGTCGATGCAGAACCTGTACGACAACATGTCGGAGTACGGCTACGACCTCACCAAGATTCCGTTCATCATCCAGTACAACAAGCGCGACCTGCCGAATGCCGCGCCGATCCGTGACCTCCAGGCCTCCCTGAACCCGGGATGGCCGATCGACGACGGCGCGCAGCAAAAAGTCACGCCCGATCCGACGCACGCGGGCGAGAACCTGGTCGACAAGGTCGACAACCAGTGGATCGGCCGCGCGCCGTACCTCGAGGCCGTGGCGGTCCGCGGCGACGGCGTGTTCGACACCCTGAAGACGGTGAGCAAGCTGGTCTTGAAGACGCTGAGCTAGAGGCGGTCTCATGCGCTGGACCCTCCCCAACATCCTCACGCTGGCGCGCATCTGCCTCACGCCGGTCATCGCGCTGCTGCCCTTCATCCAGGGGTACTGGCCCAAGGTCATCGCGTTCCTGATCTTCCTCGCGGCCGGAGCCTCGGACGTCGTGGACGGCTACCTCGCGCGCCGGCGCAACGAGGTGAGTGAGCTCGGGCAGCTGCTCGACCCGATCGCCGACAAGCTGCTCCTCTTCGCCACACTCATCCCGATCTTCTGGCTCACGCGGCACCCCACGATCCTGGTCGATTACCGGATCCCGTGGTGGGGCAGCTTCCCCGTGTGGGTGGCCCTGCTGCTGGTGGGGCGCGAGCTCCTCATCACGGCGTTCCGCTTCTTCGCGAAGCGGCGAGGCGTGGTAATCCCGGCGATGGGGGCGGGGAAGCTCAAGGCGGTGGTGCAAAACGCGTTCATCGGGGCGACCCTGTTCTGGTTCGCCTGGAAAGACGCCCTCGCGGCCCATCCGTGGGCCGGCTGGTTCCGGAACTTCTGGGATCAGTTCCACGGTGCAGTGGTCGCGGTGACGCTCGCGGGCGCCATTCTCCTCACCGTGTATTCGCTGGTCGTGTACCTGTACCACTACCGCGCGCTGTTCAAGGGCGGGTGAAGCTCGAAGTCCTCACCATCGGCACCGAGCTGGTGCTCGGGTACACCGTGGATACGAACGCCGCCGAGCTGGGCCGGGCGCTCGCTGCCGCGGGTGCGGAAATCACGCGCCGCACGACCGTCCCCGACCGGCCCGAGGCGATCCGCGCCGGTGTAGCCGAGGCCCTCGACCGCACCGGCTTCGTAATCACCACGGGCGGCCTGGGGCCTACACGGGACGACATGACCAAGAGCGTGGTCGCCCAGCTGCTCGACCAGCGGCTCGTGCTCGACGAGCGCCTGCTCGCGAGTATCGAGGCGCGGTTCCGGCGCATGGGGCGTCCCATGCCGGCCATCAACCGCACCCAGGCGGAAATCCCCGAAGGCGCCACGATTCTGCCGAACCCCCGCGGCACCGCACCCGGGCTGTGGGTGGAGGACGCCCGCGGCCGGGTCGTGGTGCTCCTTCCCGGGGTGCCGCGCGAGATGCGCGGACTCCTGGTCGATGAGGTGCTGCCGCGGATCGTCGCGCGGCAGGGCAGCCGCCGCCGGGTCGTGTGGTCCCGCACGGTGCGCACCACGGGCGTCTCCGAGTCGGCTTTGGCGGAGCGGGTCGGGCCGATCGAGCCCGAGATCGCGCCCCTCACCCTCGCCTACCTGCCGTCGGTCGAAGGCGTCGACCTGCGAGTGACCGCGTGGGGGCTCGATCCCGAGGACGCGGAAGCGCGGCTCGCCGTCGTTGTGGCACGTCTCCAGGCTGCGGTCGGTGAGCACGGCTACGGTGAAGACGACGCCGACCTCGCCGCCGTGCTGCTCGAAGCGTTGCGCAAGCGGCGTCACCGATTGGGTGTTGCCGAGTCGTGCACCGGTGGGATGATCGGGGAGCGAATCACCAACATTCCCGGCGCGTCGGATACCTTCATCGGCGGCGTGGTAGCGTACGCCGACGTGATCAAGACTGCCGCGCTCAAGGTGCCGCTCGAGACCCTCGAGGCGTACGGTGCGGTCTCCGAAGAGACGGTGCGGGCGATGGCCGAAGGGGCGCAGCGCTTGTTCTCGGCCGACTGCACCATCGCAGTGACCGGGATTGCCGGCCCCGGCGGCGGCACGGCCGAGAAACCCGTAGGTACCGTGTGGCTCGCGGCTCGGAGGCACACGACCACGCGCGCCCTCACGCGGGTGCTTCCGGGCGACCGCGACGACGTGCGCCGCCGCGCGGCGCAGGCGGGCCTGGACCTGCTGCGCCGACTGCTTGCGGAGGCCTAGATGCCCACGCTCACCGCCCCCGACGGTACGCTGTTGGTCTACGACATGTACGAGGCCGCCGCGCCGCGCGCCGCCGTCTTGGGGCTGCACGGCTGGGCCGATCACGCGGGCCGGTGGCGCGACGTCGGCGAACGGTTGTGCGCGGCGGGCTACTCGACCTATCTCCTCGACCTGCGCGGTCACGGTCGCTCGGGAGGCCGCCGCGGCCATCTGTCGCGCTTCAGCCAGCTGTTGGGCGACCTCCAAGCGTTCCGCCGCGTCGTGCGCCTCCGGACCGACCGCCCCCAGCTGCTGCTCGGCACGTCGTTCGGCGGGCTCGTGGCGCTGCGCTACCTGGAAACCCAACCGAGCGACCCCATCGCCGGCACGATGGTCGTCTCGCCGTGGCTCGGACTCGCATTCCGGCCGCCCGTCTGGAAGCTCCTGGTCGCCCGGGTGTGCGCCGATCTCTGGCCCACGCTGCCGGTCCCCGCTCGCCTGGATGCCGACACGCTGAGTCGCGACCCGGCGGTGAACGGCGCCTACGCGACGGATCCGGCCGTGCACGGCGTGATGACCCCCGGCGCGTGGCACGAGATCCAATGGGCGCAGCGCGCCGTGCCGGCGGACGGCTACCGTATCGAATCGCCCCTCCTGTTCCTGCTCGCGGGCGAGGACCGCGTGGTCGATGCGCACCTGGCGCGCGCCTTCGCCGACAGCCTGAAGGGCGCGGTCCTCGTCCGCTGGTATCCCGAGATGTATCACGAGGTGTTGCACGATCCGCAGCGCGACACCGCGTTCGGCGACGTCCTGACCTTCCTCGCCGGTCGGCTGTAGGCGCCCGCTCGCTCGACAGGGCCCACCCACGCGGCTATGTTCTTGTCTGGTCGCTATTTCCGGACTCGGACGCCACGAGGCCAGCCAAAACGGCGTATCTCGGACGGCATACCGATTGCTTATGAAGCGCAACACCATGAACGACAAACCAGAGAAACCGCAGCCGCCGGAGCAGCCGGCCGAGGCTCAATCCGGGGCGTTGATCGAGCCGTCGGACGAGGCAGTCGTCCGTCTCGAAGGAGAGCTCGCGGACATGAAGGACAAGTACCTCCGGCTCGCCGCCGAGTACGACAATTTCAAGAAGCGCTCGGTCAAGGAGCGCACCGAGACGTGGCAGCGGGCACAGGCCGACCTGGTGCAACGCCTGGTGGATGCGCTGGACGATCTGGCGCGCTTCGCGCACGTCGATCCGGCTCAAACCGACGCCAAGACGATCCATGACGGCGTGGACATGGTGGAACGGAAGATGTGGAAGGCGCTCGATGCAGCGGGCGTCACGCGGGTCGATCAGGTGGGGGTCGCGTTCGATCCCCACGTGCACGAGGCGGTCACGACGCGCCCGGCCGATCATCCGGGGAAGGATCACACCGTGGGGGCGATCTTGCAGCCGGGGTATCGGATGGGCGACGCGCTGATCCGGCCGGCCCGGGTGATCGTGTTGCAATGGCAGGGAGGCGAAGGGCGGGGGAGCGGGGACGGGCAGTAGATGGCTTCGCAGAGAGATTATTACCAGATCCTCGGAGTGTCCGAGACGGCGACGACCGACGAGATCAAGAAGGCGTTTCGCCGCCTCGCCAAGCAGTACCACCCTGATCGTAATCCCAACAATCCGCAGGCCGCCGACCGCTTCAAGGAGATCAATGAGGCGCACGACGTCCTGAGCGACGCGGAGAAGCGGAAGAAGTACGACCAGCTGCGGCGCTACGGAGCGTTCGCGGGCGCCGGTCAGGGGTACGGGCGCGGCGGCGGCTCGACGCCAGGCCCCGATGCCGACTTCGACCTGTCCGATCTGGGCTCGTTCGGCGGACTGGGCGACCTGTTCTCATCGATCTTCGGGCGGCGCGGCGCCGGCGTGCCGCTCGACGACGAGGAGGAGATCGAGACCGCGATCTCGATCCCGTTCCGCGTCGCCGCACTCGGCGGGAAGGTGCCCGTGACCCTCACGCTGCCCGAGATCTGCCCGACGTGCAGCGGCTCGGGTGGGGCTCCCGGCACCACGTTCTCCACGTGTCCCGAGTGCAAGGGCAAGGGCACGATCTCGTTCGGACAGGGTGGCTTCGCCGTGCAGCGGCCGTGCCCCGTGTGCCGGGGGCGGGGCAAGGTGCCGGCGCAGCGCTGCCCGACCTGCCAGGGCTCGGGCGAAGTGCGGGCGCAGAAGCATCTCACGATCACCATCCCGCCCGGGACGGAAGACGGGACCCGGTTGCGCTTGAAGGGCCAGGGCGCCAAGGGCCGGGGCGACATCGTGGTGGCGATTCAGGTCGAGCCCGACCGGTTCTTCCGGCGCGAGGGACTCGACGTGATCGGCGTGGTCCCGATCAATCTGGCGCAGGCCTTACTCGGCTCGAAGATCAAGGTGCGCACCCTCGACGGGAAGCGCGTGGTGCTCAAGGTGCCGCCCGGCACCCAGCACGGCCAGAAGTTCCGCATTCCCGGGCAGGGGATCGAGCGCAACGGCCGGCGGGGCGATCAGTACGTGGAGATCCACGTTCAGATCCCCGAGAAGCTCACGCCCGAGCAGGAAGCGGCGGTACGCGAGTTTGCCGAGAAGAGCGGGATGAAGCACTAGCTCACAGCTGCTTTACCATCACCAAGGCAGACTTCGGGCAGGCCGTGGTGAACTCTAGCGACCCCAACACGACCGGCTCCACCTGCGCGCGCGTGATCGCCGTGAAGCCGAACTTCGGGAAGAACTGCCCAGCGGTCTCGGTGAGCAGATACACCGTGCGCACGCCGCGACGCCGGGCCAGATCGAGGGCGGCCACGGTGAGGGCTGCCCCGAGCCCCTGACCGCGGACCTGTGTCGCGACGGCGACGGAGCGTAGCAACGCGGCGCCGCCGTACAGCTCGAGCGCCGCAGTCCCGACAACGCCTGGCTCCTGGCGGGCCACTAGCGTGCTGGCGACGTGGTCCTCGATGCCGGCGCGCGGCAACTTGCTCGCGGCGAGCAACGCGAGGATAGCCGGCAGGTCGGCGGGGGCGGCGGGTGTGATGTCGGGCTTCATGTGGATGGGCCTTCGCCCCTTGCTCGGGGGAGGGGGTCGTAGTAGTGTGTAGGCCCTATGCAGACGTTCGCCGGTCCGGGCGCAAATCGCAACCTGAACGCCAACCTCCCGAATCCGGGGGCCCGGGCGGCGTAGCGTTTGCTGGTTGTGTGAGCGCGCGCCCCCGGCCCTGCAAAGATCCGGGGGCTTTTGATTACCTGGGCGCTGACATCTGCTCACCGCTGATGCGTCTGTGCGTCAGTTCTCTGTAGGCTGTTCACGGTGGGTGGGGTGGTGGCGGGGCACATTGGGGTGTAGGTCAATTGGCAGACCGCCCGGCTGTTAACCGGGAAGTTGGAGGTTCGAGTCCTCCCGCCCCAGCTCGACACAGGTCAAGATCGGTGTTAACGCGGGCCAGTCGGGACTGCCTCGGCTCTCATCAGTAATCCCCGACGGTGCGCTCCGTCCGCGACGGTCGCGGTCGGCCCCGCAGCAGACGCTGCGAAGGCGGCGCCTGCAGCTGTCTTGGTCGTGAAGGCGAAACGCTCCGATAGGGTCTCGCCGACGTCCCCGCCGTCCAGGTCGGCGATCAGGCTTCGGAAGCACTCGCTCGCGGCACTGTCAATTGACGCCACGGGAAAAAGTCGGCCGATGTGCCAGAGGTAACTCGCCCCCGCCGGCAGTCCCATCGCTTCGCCCGCCAGGTCGGGGATCTTGGCGTCGGCTCCTGTCGTGAACACGAAGTACGTCGGGTTGGCGGCGTCGTCAGGCCACACCTTGAAGATGTTCACGCCAGTTTGTGTTCCCTGGCTCCACCTGAACGGTGTAGTGGAGTCCACACCGGAGGCACCGTTCGCCGGCGAGGCGAGCTGAGCGGCCGCTGCAAGCTGGATGCTGACGTTGCTCGTGTTCCCGCTGATCCCGCTCGCAAAAAAGGACGACCACCGGGAGGATCTGTCAACGGCGGTCGCCGCCACGTCGAATGCGACTCCGCTCAGATCCGGCACGGTGTACGTGAACGCATTGGCGAGTGGATTCTTTTCTTCCCAGGATCCACCCGCGCGTTCCACGGTAGCCGCGAGCGGGCTCGCGGTGGGCGCGCGGGTGGAGATCGAGTGCATTGCGGTGGCGGGGTAGGGCGAGTGGCCTAGCGCAGTGCCAGCACCGTGCCGAGGCTGGCGGCCCAGAAGAGGAACATCCAGCGCACGAGCCGGCCTTCGAGCGTGCCGAAGCGACCCTCCAGGATGCCGATGCGGGCGAGGAGTCGTCCCTCGAGCGACGCGAGACCCGTCTGGAACTCCGCTCGCAGTTCGGTGACGCGCTGCTCGAGCTTTGCGTCGAAGCGTGCGAAGTTCAGTTCGTTGAGCTCACGCAGCTCGGATCGATAGGTCGTAGAACTTCCTTGATAGCCTGGCCGTCACCGGCATCGAGGGCTCCTCCGGGCGCGCGTTCGGAGCCGCTTAGCGCGCCGGCCGACTCACGGCGACAACGAGCAGGCCGTGCTCCGTGCCACTACCACTCCGCCCGTGCTCACCACCGCGTGCCAGCCCAGACTCCGCAGCGGGTACAGCCACCCTGAGCCGTAGATGATGTTGGGATTGGCAAACAAATGGACTTCGACGGGGACGGAGTCCGCAAAGCCGCTGACCGTGGTGCAGGCGCTGTCGTTGGGAGGGAGGTGCGCGATGCCGGGGTAGAGGGATTCGTCCCCTTCCGCCCTGACGACCACCGCATCGGTGGTAGTGTTGACTAGAAGCAATTGCATCTCAACGGGCCAGCTTGGCGCCGTCGTCGGTTGCTGATGGCACGCCGACAACAGCACCGTGATGCAGACCACGCGCCTCAGACGGGTTCGGAGCGCCCCGATTCGCACGGCCGCTCTCACTCCTGTCCGCTCGGCGTGCGGGTGGACATGTAGAGGTCGTTGCCGCCGGAGCCGCCCGGACGATTGGACGCGAAGCTCAACGTGCGCCCGTCCCATGAGAGGCTAGGCGTGACGTCGTCGAACACTGAATTGAGGGCCGTCCCGGCGTTCACCGGCGGCGAGCACGAATCATGGATCGTCTGGCGCGTGGACATGCAGAGATCATTCCCGCCCGGGCCACCGGCGCGGGGCGACCAGAACAGCAGCTCTCGGCCATCGGCGCGGATCGTCACGTTGGAGGACGAGTTGACGACGGGGCCCAGGTTGACCGGCTCGAACCACTCGGAGTTGGCGAAGGACATGGTCTGGAGCTTGGGCGCGGCCGGATCGGACTCCGCTCGACAGCCGGCGAGCAGGACGAAGGGGGCCAGCAACACGGGTCTGTAGATCGCTTTGGTTGTCATCGAGCCTCCTCATGCACGCGCGAAAGCCGGTTTACGGGCACTGCTAGCGCGGGGCGATCGGGAATACCTCGGACCTCATCACGAATCCCCGACGGCCCGCTCCCTCCGCGGCGGCCGCGGTCGGACCCACAACGGACGCTGCGAAGGCAGCGCCGGCGGCTATCCTCGTCGTGAAGCCGAAACGCTCCGATACGGTCTCGCCGACATCCACGCCGTCTAGGTCGGTGATGAGGCGTCGGAAGCCCTCCCCGGCAGCATCGTCAACGGACGCCACAGGGAAAAATCTATCGACGTGCCAGTAGTAACTCACGCCCGCCGGCAGTCCCATCCCTTCGCCTGCCAGGTCCGGGATCTTGGCGTCGGCTCCCGTCGTAAACACCAAATACGTCGGGCTGGTGGAGTTGCTAGGCCACACCTCCAAGAGGTTTACGCCGGTTCCCTGTCCTTGAGTCCAACTGAACGGGATGGTGGTGTCCACACCGGAGGCGCCGTTCGCCGGCAAGGCGAGCTGTGGGGCCGCTGTCAGGGGGATGCCGACGTTGCTGGAGTTTCCGCTGATCCCTTTAAAAAAGGACGACGACCGCAAGGAACCATCGTGGGCGTCGGCCGCTACGGCGAATGTGACTCCGGCCTGAGCAGGCACGGTGTACGTGAACGCGTTGGAGGACGCATTTTTCTCTTCCCAGTACAGCGCGCCGCGCCCGAAAATGACGTATAGCCGGCGGGCGTTGAGCGTGTAGCTCGCGGGCACGGCGATCGCCCCGCTGATACTCTGCTCCGGTGGATCGGTCAAGTCGGTTGCGGCGAAGTCATTGCTGGAGAAGTTCCCTCCGGCACTGATCGTGACTGGTCTACTCGCATACCCGTCATAGCTCGCCGGCAGTCCCGTAGCATCAGTCGTCCACCGAAACCGAAGCAGCGAAAGCTGTCCCGGGTCCGTGTCGTAGGAGCCGTGCCACCGGACCGTGAAGGCGTACTGACCGGTCGTCGCATCGGCACGGCCTGCGCCGAAGGCGTAGCGGCCGCTGCTGACGAAGAGCACAACCGTCACGCTGCCAGCCGCGGGAGGCACCGTGCCGCTGATCGTGGCGGTCCGCTCCGCGGCCGCGACGTCGGGGTACAGTAGCACGGGGTCCGATCGCGTGAGCCCCTTATAAACCACCGCCGTATTCTGGGCGGGCAGGATCGCGGTGATGTCGTAGGGCACCATCACGCCCGGAATCGAGAAGGTCCCATCCGAGCGGCTGGTCACCGAGCTTTTGCCTACGAGCACCGTCGCGCCGCTGATTGGTTCGGCGACCCGGTCTTGCACCAGTCCGCTGACCGTGATCCCCGGGGGTGGTGGCATCGGACCGTCGCCCGCGCACGCCATCAGTAGGCCGAGACTCACCACAGCAACGGTTGCTGAACTGCGGCGCGCGTTCATGATCCCTCCTCGCGCGAAGGCGTGGTGCTTCCGGTCAAGGCGTGGTCATTGGCCACTTGGTCGTCCGCGTCGTCCGGCCCAAGCAGATAGCGCCACGCGTCGCGCAGTAGCGGCGCCCCGTCAGGACCAAGGGGCGTCCGTGTGTCGACTACCGAGGACTGGTGCGGATTGGGGGTCCCGTACCCCCCCTGGGGTTCGAGGTCGGTGACGAGGATGTGCGTGCCGCCGTATGGCGACTCACCCGCCTCCGCCAGGGCAGGATCGCCGAACCTATCCATGTCGAACGCTGAGAGATTCGGGCGGATCCCCTGGGCGAAATGGTCGCGGACGTGGAACAGCGCGAAGTACTTTGCTGCGGGCGTCTCGCCGATCGAGACCCACGGATCGGTCTCCCCCGGGACACGCGCGTCGGGAGGGCCGGAGAACATGATTACCCTGTGCACGCGGCGGATCTTCCCTATCAGCGCCGCCTGGCCTGCTCCCTGTGAATGGCCACCTACGACGATCCGCGACCATCTCGGTTCGCCGTCCTTGAGAAACCTCGACCACCCCTCGCTCTGGTACTGCGCGTCGAGATAGAGGAGCAGCTTTGTCAGCCTGTTGTCGATGCTGTTTGCCTGATTCACATCCACGAGGCTCGAGCGATCAGTACCGTCGATGATCTCCAGCCGTACGTTTCCGGAGCATGCCGGGTCCGGGCTACCGGTGCAGACATCCACCACCGCGACATTGTTCTTGTACATGAGGCCGATCACGCGGTAGCCCAGGCGCGCGGCCTCCTGCTGCACCAGTTGATAGCCCCGCGGCCGGCCGCCGGTGCCCGCCATGAACACGAACAGCTTGCCGTTGGACTCTTGGTCTGGGTCGAGCCAGACGAAATGGTGATTGAACTGAGGATTGACCGCGGGGATCCAGTCGATGGCCGGATCGGTCGACTGGGGCGCGATGATGCGCGGCACGAGCGGCGCCGGCTCGGCCGACGCAAGGGACATGATTGAGGTTGGGCTCAGCGGACGCGTGGTGTCGCGGCAGCCTAGCGACTGCAGCGCGGCGAAAGCGGCCAACCCGACGATCTTCACTGTGCGAACTCTCATGACTCATCTCCGTTCTGTTATGATCGTGATCAAGGCAGCGCGCTCGGTTTGCGTCCGTTTCCGTGTGGTTCCTGAGCGTTCATGCGTGTCTCCTTTCCTCCCGGTATCAGCTGGCCTTCACGGGATTGTCGCCACCTCGGCCCAATCCGAATACGCGCCGGCCTTCGTCGCAGCCACGAGGTAACCGACAATGGGGCAGTCTCCGAATCCGGCGGCTGTCGTGGAGGTGGCATCGGCGGGGAGAACGGCGATGAGGGCGGTGGGCTGAACCGAACAGTACGGACCGAACTGGGCCCAGACCTCGTAACCGTCCTCGATCGAAGAGTTGTCGGTCCAGGCCAGCCCGTCGGTCAGCGTGAGATTCGTCGGGCCTAACAGGGGAGCCGTGCACGCGGCGGCGGACGGCGAGTCGCCCGCGGCGTTGAACGCGAAGACGCGGTAGCACGCCTGTTGCTCGATCGTCCATGAGTCGTCGATGAACAAAACCGCGGCGTCGCGCGACGGAGGGACGGTCGCCAGCGTAGCCCACGTTACCTGGTCCCCCGACCGCTCCACGCGGAAGCCAAGCTCGTTCGTGGAGTTGTCGGCCCACTGGACCCGGACCGTGATACCGGGCACAAGTGCCGCGGAGACGTTGCTGGGCGCACTTGGTGTCGGTGGCGGGGGCGGCGCCTGAGTGGTGACACACACGACGACCGAGAACGCCGAGAAGTACGTCTGGCGCCCCTTCGTCTGATAGGCGCGCACTTTGTAGCAGTACTGGGTGCTGGCGGTGAGACTGGTGTCTCCGTACGCGATCGTGTTCGCCGGGAGGTTGGCCCGCAGCGTGAACGCGCTGCTGGGCCAGGGCGTGGCGCGGTGGACCTCGAACCCGTCTTCATTACTCGAGTTGTCCTGCCATGAGAGGCTGATCCGGCTGACGGAACCGGCGATGGCGTTGATGTTGGACGGCGCCTTCACGCCCGCGCCCGATCCGGCGCTGGCCTCGACTACAGGCTCGACCGGCTGGGTGCGCTCGCAGGCAATGAGCGACAACGCCAGGACCGGCCACGTTAGGTGATGACGACGCAACGACATAGAACCTCCGTGCGTGCAGCATCCATCGGTGTAGCGCGGCCACCGCTGCTCCGCGCCGATTTGCGGCCCTCCAGGGAGGGCGTATGTTCCCTGAAAGTGCGGCGGTTCGGTGTGCTGGCTCTTCGCCATCCCTTAGCTGACGGCTAAGAGCGGCCCCGGCCAGAGGGAACGCGTCATGCTCCAGTTCCGGATGCTTGGGTCTGTCGAGCTCAAGGACTCACAGGGCCGCGAAGTGGACGCAGTGCTGCGGCGCCCCAAGCTGCTCGCCCTCCTCGGTTATCTCACGATTGCTCGCCCCCGCGGCTTCCATCGACGCGACACGCTCGTGGCGCTCCTCTGGCCCGAGCTCGACCAGGCGCATGCACGCAACGCACTCAGCCAAGCGGTACACGCCTTGCGACAAGTGCTCGGGCGCGAGGTGTTGCGGACTCGCGGTGAAGAAGAGTTGGGGACCAGTGAGGAGGGCCTGTCGTGCGACGTCCGTGAGTTCGAAGCGGCGCTCGAGGGGGGAGCGGCCGAGCGTGCGTTGGAGCTCTATCGGGGGAGCTTGCTCAACGGCTTTCACATCTCGGAGGTGCCCGAGTTCGAGCGCTGGCTCGATGAAGAGCGGGAACGCGTGCGGCGACGGGCGTGCGACGGGGCCCAGCTCCTCATCGACCGAGACGACGGCGCTGGGAACCCGGTGGGGGCGGCACGCTGGGCGCTGCGACTGACCGAGCTGTCGCCGTTCGACGAGACGGCCGTGCGTCGCCTGGTCGAGCTGTTGGACCACGTGGGCGATCGGGCGGGCGCGGTCCGGGCCTACGAGGAATTCGAGCGGCGCCTCGGGCGCGACCTCGAGGTCGCGCCCTCATCAGCGACTCAGGGCCTCATCGCGGAGATCAAGGTTCGCCGGCCCGAGCTGAGCGAGGGCGTTGGGGTGCCCGTGCCGAAGCCACGCACCGTGATACAAGCCCTCCTTGGGCGGACGCGACGTCCACACGCCCGTCGGCGGCGCACGCTCCTCGTGCTCGGCCTGGTGGTCGGTGGCCTCCTCACCGGTGGGTGGTTCCTGTTCGCGAGCCCGTTCCGCGCCCGGAGCGCCGAGACGACGCGGGAGGCGAAACGGCTCGTGGTCCTTCCTTTTGCCAACCTCGGACCCGCGGGCGACGAATACTTCACGGAGGGGGTCACGGAAGAGATCACCGCACGGCTCTCGGCCATCGGTGGTTTGCGCGTCATCGCGAGCACCAGCGCCAACGCCTACAAGCACAGCCACAAGGGGATTCGGGAGATCGGCACGGAGCTAGGGGCAGACTACGCTCTGGAGGGCAGTGTCCGTTGGGAAAAATCAGCGCACGGCGGAGCCCGCGTGCGCGTCACGCCACAGCTGATTACCACGACGGACGCGACGCATCTGTGGGCCGAGGTATACGACGAGCCGCTGGATGAGATCTTCCGGGTTCAGGGGGACATCGCGCAAAAAGTGGTGCGCGCCCTCGACGTCCGCTTGTCCGAGCCGCAACGCCGCGACCTGCCGACCATCCCGACTCGCAGCCTCGAGGCGTACGACTATTACCTGCGCGGCAACGACTACGAGCGTCGTCAAACGGGAAAGGCTGCCATCCTCGCGGCGGTGCGCATGTACGAGAAGGCCCTGGAGCTGGACCCCAAGTTCGCGCGGGCCTACGCGATGCTCTCGCGGATGCATACTCGCATCTACCAGTTGGGTTATGATCGCTCGCCAGAGCGACTCGCCACGGCGAAGCGCGCGGTTGAGAGTGCCCTGACGCTGGACCCCGGTCTGCCCGAGGCCCATCACTCTCTGGCGACGTACTACTTCCTCGGCCAGAGGGATTACGACCGCGCGCTGCGTGAATTCGCCGTGGTCGAGGCAAGTCGGCCCAGCGATGATCGTGTCTTCCTTGCGGAAGGCTTTCTGCGAATGCGTCAGGGGAAAATGCGCGAGGCGCTCGCGGCCTTTGACAAGGCGCTTCAGTTGGACCCCCTTTCGGAGGGCGTTGCCAGCCAGTACGCGCAAGTCTACGATCTGCTCCGGGATTTTCCCCGCGCCGAGGCGCTCTACAATCGAGCGCTCGCCCTCGCGCCCGATGCGTCCGTTCTGTACGCGTTGAAGACCTGGCTGTATCTGCGGTGGGACGGAACCACACGACGGGCGCGCGATGTCTTTGACCAGGCTCGAACGGCTGGTGCCAGCGACCATCAGCAACTTCTTTTTAACCGAGTTCTGGTCGAACTCGTTGATCGTCGCTATGACGACGCCATCGCCCGCTTGTCAGAAATTCCCGTGGTCGTCGACGGCCAGGCGCGGGTCGTCCCGAGAGCCCAGCTCTACGCGCAGGTCTATGGGCTGATGGGACGCCACGAGTTGGAACGCGTCTACTACGATTCGGCTCGGACCTACATTGCACGGAGAGTCGCCCAGCGTCCTGATGATGCTCGTTTGTATAGCGCCTTGGGGATTGCCGACGCCGGCCTGGGCCGCAAACAGGAAGCGATCCAGCAGGGTGAGCGCGGGGTGGCGCTCCTCCCGATCAGCAAGGAGGCATACCAAGGCTACTATCGCGTGGTGGACCTGGCCCGCATCTACACGATGGTCGGGGAGTACGACGCAGCGATCAACCGACTCGAATACTTGCTCTCGATCCCGGGATTTCTTACGCGCGCGTGGCTGCGCGTCGATCCAATCTGGGGCGCACTCTGGGGGCAGCCCAGCTTTCAAAGGCTCGTGGCTCGGGGCCCATGAGGCGGGCGGCCCAGCTGCTGGTCGTCGCGCTCCTGCCGCGACTGCTCGCCGCCCAGGGCGTTACGACCGCTGCGATTCAAGGGACTGTGGTCGGTGAGGACGGTGCGCCGATCGCCGGGGCGAGCGTCCACGTCACGAACCTGTCGGATGGCCGCCGCTGGGAAGTCACGACACGGTCGAGCGGCGGTTACCTCCTCGAGGACGTCGCGGTGGGCGGGCCATATCGGATCGAGGCACGTGCCCTGGGGTTCGCGCCCCAAGCCCGGACCGGCATTATGCTCACCCTCAACCAGCGCCTCGTCGCCGAGTTCACGCTCCTGCCGGCCGCCGTCGAGTTGACGCCGGTCACCGTCGACGCCACGGCTGATCCCCAGCTCAACCCAAACCGCACCGGACCCGCCGAGGTCATCTCTGCGGCACGGATCGCCGCGCTGCCGAATCTCGGTCGTGACTTTTTCACGTTGACCGCCCTGAGCCCGCAAGTGGCCGTGTCCCCTTCGTCGGCCAGAGCTCCCACGGGAGGCATCGCCATCAGTGGGCAGAATCGGCTGCTCAACGAGTTCCAGATCGACGGAGGCGTGAACCACGACCTGTACACGGGGCGGCTCCCAGGACGAGGAACGCTGCCTCGGCCGATCGCCATAGAGGCCATCGAGGAGATCCAGGTGCTGGTGGCGCCGTTCGACGTTCGCCAAGGGGGCTTCGCGGGGGGCCTCGCGAACGCCGTGACGAAATCGGGGACGAATATCGTGCACGGCTCGACGTTCGCGTATCTGGCCGACGGTGCCCTGGTCGGCAAGGATGCGACCGGAGATCCAGTGGCGGGGTTCACCACCTGGCAGTATGGGGGGACGATTGCCGGGCCAATCGTGCACGATCGCGCCCACTATTTCCTGAGCGTCGACGCACAGCACCGCGTGGTTCCGGATCCCGGCCCGCTGATCGCGGATACCGCAGGCGGCGCGGACCTTGCGAACATCGGGATCCGTTACGCCAGCGCGACGCGCTTTCAGGACATCCTCAGAAACACCTACGGACTCGATCCCGGAACGCTCAGCTCATCGAACGGGCGCGTCCCCGCAACGGACGTGTTCGGCAAGATTACCGTCCAGCTGGCGACGAACAGTCAACTCGAATTGTCGCATCACTACAGCGACGGCGACCGCTCGGGTTTCATCGATCGCGCCTACCGGTTCTACTGGCTTTCTTCGACGGGTAAGCGTGATGTTGCCACCGCCAACGCGTCCCGGCTGATCTGGACGAGCTTGCTCGCGGGCCGGTGGTCGAGCGAGCTGATCGCGAGCCATTTGCGGCTGCGCGATGCGTGCCGGCCCAACGTTTCCTACCCGCAGATCAACGTCAACGCCGATCAGGGTGTGCTGATGGCCGGGACAGGAATGACCTGTCCAACCTCCTTCGGGCAGGACGCATTCGAGGTCCAAGAGAATCTCAGCGCCGCCTTCGGGGTGCACGTCCTCACACTGGGCACGCACGTTGAAATGCTCCGCTTCGAGGATGGCCAGCTGCTCGGGGGCGCCGGACTATGGAGATTCCGCCACCTCGACTCGCTCGAAGCGGGGCGCGCGTTCCACTACGAGCGCACGCTCCCCGGTCCGTCGCGTACCGGCGTGGTCGTATTTCACGCCCGCCAGCTCGGCCTGTACGTGCAGGACCGCTGGCAGCCCGCACGCGGCCTCACGCTCACGGCCGGATTGCGAATGGAGCTTCCGGTGCTGCCGGACGGCAGCGCCACGTATGTTCCGCTCAAAGACTCGCTCGGCGCCGACACCGGACACTTGCCAGGGGGGAAGCCGCTGTGGTCGCCGCGGTTGGCCCTCAATTACGATTTGCGGGGGGCTGGGCGCACGTTTCTGCGCGGGGGCATTGGCCTGTTCAGTGGTCGTCCGCCGTACACGTGGCTCGGGAGCGCGTACCGCGATGAGGGGACGCAGCAGCTGTTTCTGCTCTGCGTCGGAGCCGCCGCACCGGCGTTCGACCCCGTGAACCAGCCAGCCACTTGTGCGAACGGGGCGGGACCCACGCCGCAGCTCAGCTACTTCGATCCGGACGTGACTTTCCCTCAGAACCTGAAAGTGTCCCTCGGGGTGGACCACCGGCTGCCGTGGGATGTCGTGGGAACAGTGGATGTACTCTACACGCGAGCCACACACCAGTGGTACTTCAGCCCCGCCAATCTGCCCGCGCCGGTCGATTCGGCACGTGGCGAGGGGAACCGCCTGCTGTACGGTACGATCAATACGTCGGGGGTCGCGACGCCCGCGTGGCTCGTACCGGTCCTCGGTCAAGTCGTCCGCGTGTCGGACCGGAGCGGCGACCGTTCGCTTACGCTGTCCGTGCAAGTGCGCAAGCGGCTCGGCGATCGTGCGGAGCTGAACGCGCTGTACGCGCACACACGGGCCCAGGACCGCATGTCCCTCGCCAACTTCCAGGCGCGGCCCAACCTGCAGAACACGCCCCTCGATGGTACCCTGGAAGGTCGACGCTTGCGGACGTCGTACTTCGAGATCCCGCACCGCCTCGAATTGAGCGCTGCCGTACGGCTGCCGTACCAGGTCCGACTCTCCCTCCTGTACGCCGGCTCTTCGGGAATGCCGTTCACATACACCGTCACGGGCGATGCCAACGCCGACGGTATCGGCACCGCGCAGCCGTTCTTCAACGACATCGTCTATGTGCCACGCGACCGCACCGACATCGAGCTCGACGGTAACGGTGCGGCACCCGGCTTCGGGACCGCGGCGCAGCAGGACTCGGTCTATGCCCTGCTCGACGGCTTCATCCGGGCCGAGCCGTGCCTGCGCGAGCAGCGCGGTGGGATCCTCACGCGCAACAGCTGCCACAATCCGTGGTCCGGCCTGCTCAACGCGCGTCTGACTAAGGCGTTTGCGACCCTCTCGAGCCACTCCGTTGAGCTGACGGCCGACGTCTACAACGTGCTCAACCTGCTCAATCGACGGTGGGGACAGTCTCGCTTCACTGCCGGTAACCCGCCCACGCTGTCTATCCTGCAGTTGGCGGGTTACGATGCCGGTGCGGGGCGCGGAGTTTACCAGGTGCCGCTACTCCCCAGGCTTCGCCAGGCTGCGGACCTGGCATCGCGGTGGCAGATGGAGCTGAGCGTCAGATACGTCTTCTAGGCGCGGATGCCGATGACGGTTTGGTGACGGTTTCGGGGTCAATTTTCTGTTTGGCAGGGGCCTGTTTGACGTTCGACGGGTCGCTTAAGTTCTTGTCCTGTTTGGGGCGACGCTGAGCGCGTCGGCCGCGCGAAATTGGAAGTTGGAGGTTCGAGTCCTCCCGCCCCAGTTCTCGCCGCAGCCCGTGCGCGTTTGTGCGCCGGCCCGCCGTGTGATAGTCTCCACGTTCCATGGAACCATCGGGCCTCGGCGCGACGCCTGGCGGTGTTCGCGACGCGCTGCGGGCGCAGCGATTCCTCCTCCCGGAGCTCCTCGTCGCGACGGCGATTCTTGCCGCCGGGTTCGCCGGGCTCCTGCCGTTCAGCGCGACTCCGTTCCTCGTGGTCTTGGGTGTCGCCTCTCTCTGGCTGCGCGGCGAAGGCGCGCGCGCTGTCGGGCTGGCCCGCCCTGATTGGGGTCGCACCGCGCTCGTGGGCATCGGGGCCGGCATCGGCTATCAGGGCTTCAGCCTCTACGTCGCCGAGCCCGCGATCGCTCGACTGACGGGCAGGCTCCCGGACGTCAGCCTCTTTGCCCCGCTGGCGGGCAACGTCCACGTTCTGCTCATCTCGCTCGCCGTCGCCTGGACGCTCGCTGCCGTCGGCGAAGAGTTCGTCTATCGCGGGTACCTGCTCACGCGGATCGCGCGCGTGCTGGGTAATACGCCCCGTACGTGGGTCGGGGCACTGGCGGTCACAGGCATTCTGTTCGGGGCAGGTCACGGATATCAGGGGGTGTCGGGCATGATCAGCGCAGGGCTGGGCGGTTTCGCGTTCGGCCTGCTGTACCTGGTCACGGGCCGCAACCTCTGGGTGTCCGTGATCGCTCACGGCACGACCGACACGGTCGGCTTTCTCCTACTCTATCTGGGGAAGTATCCGGGGTCATGACGCCAGGGCTCGTCACCGTCTTCCAAACCGCGAACCCGGTCGCCCTTGCGCTCGCGAAGGGGGCGCTCGGATCCAAGAGCATCCCGTTCGTAATCCAGGGCGAGGGCCTGCAGGACTTGATCGGGCTCGGGCGGTTCCCCGGCGGCTTCAATGTCGCGGCCGGGCCCGTGACGATTCACGTGGACATCCGCGACGCCGACTCTGCGAGGGAAGTGCTCGCGGATATCGAAAACCCTTGAAGCCTCAGATGCTCGACCCTCCCACTTGCGGTGGGACGTGCGGCGCGGTAATCATCGCAAGGTTGCACCGTCGCGTTGCAGGAGATCGGCTCATGCTTCGATGGCTCGCCGCGCTCACCACAGTCACGGCCGTTTCGAGTGGCTGTTACGTCCACCGCGCAATCGTCGACCCGTCTCCGGCGCCGAACACGTCGGTCACCATCACACTGACGAACGACGGCACCAGCGAGCTCTCCGGCGCGCTTGGTCCCGGCGCCCGGGCTGTCGATGGACGGGTCGTGCCGAGCGCTCCCGATACGATCGCTCTCGCGGTCCACCGCGTGAGGCGTGTGAGTGGACGCATCGAAGAGTGGAAGGGCGAGCACGTCGCGGTGCCCCGGCCCGCGGTGGCCGGCGTAGAAGCGCGCTTGCTGTCGGCTCAAGCCACGGCCGCCGTGCTGGGTGGGGCCGTTGCCGGGCTGGTGGTGATCGCTGCTGTCATCGGGCGTTTCCACCCCGCGCGGTGAAGCCCGGTGTGCCGCGTCGGAACTGACCCTCCGTCCTACCTGTAACCGTCACCGCGAGGGACAGCGCAACGGCAGAGCTATCGGTGACGTATATGTCATGTAGCGACCGGACGTGCCTGCCCCCGGTCAGCGACAGGCGGATCGCCGTCAGGATTCCCGACTTGGCCGCCTCGGCCCCTTGACGCCGTCCCGTCGCCCGGGCTTAGTATTCGATACTGGTTGCGAAGCGAGCCTCATGCTGCCTCTGCTTTTTGTCGCGCTCTTCCAGACCGTCGCCGACGGCCAGACGCCCTCGCGTGACGCGAGACCGGTACGCGTGTGGCTCGGCTCCAGCGGCGTCCTCACCCGCGGCACCCCCGTCCGCGTCTACGTTCAGGCGGCGCAAGACGGCAACCTGATCGTGTTGCACCGTCGCACCGACGGGCGCATCGACGTGCTGTTCCCGAGCAAGCCCACCGAAGACCCGTTCGTCCGCGCGGGCACCTACGAGATCCAGGCGACGCCGAGCCGCGTTGCCTTCGTGGTCGCGGAGCCCGACGGCTCGGGACTCGTGCTCGCCGCCCTGGCGCCCAGGGCCTACCGATTTGACGAGTTCGTGCGCGCCGCGGCGTGGGATCCCGACGCGCTCGCGCCGTCCTGGGACGGCTCGGACAGCGAGGGCGTCCTCTCGGACATCGTGCAGCGCATGCTCGGCGACGGCTATTTCAAT
>Ga0137410_10000999_pt1 | contig 19501 bp, 28 predicted proteins | sample CZODoug1_16funga_FD_108878 | JGI IMG/M metagenome (GOLD analysis project Ga0137410, IMG submission 108878) | Vadose zone soil fungal communities from Angelo Coast Range Reserve, California, USA - CZODoug1_16fungal (Illumina Assembly) | ecosystem: Environmental > Terrestrial > Soil > Vadose zone... | reverse complement strand
GCCTCGGCCAAGCTGCCGTTCCGCACCATCGTCGTGCAGCGGATGCTTGGAGGCTAGGTCATGAAAGCCAGTGAACTGCGCGGCAAGAACGGCGACGACCTGAAGAAAGAGCTCGAGTCCCTGCTGCGGGCGCAATTCGGCCTGCGCATGCAGGTGGCGACGCAGCAGCTCGCCAACACCAGCCAGCTGAAGAAGGTGAAGCGCGACATCGCGCGCGTGCGCACCATCATGAAAGAGAAGACGAAATGAACGAGCAAGCCGCTCCGGTCAAGAATCACCGCCTGCTGGTCGGGCGCGTGACCAGCAACAAGATGCAGAAGACGGTGGTGGTGCGGGTCGAGCGCCGGGTGCGCGACCCGCTGATGGGCAAGACCATCACGCGCTCGCGGAAATACCACGCCCATGTCGAGGAAGGGCAGTTCGGCGAGGGCGACCTGGTCGAGATCGTCGAGTGCCGGCCGATCTCGCGCACCAAGTCGTGGAAAGTGACCCGCCTGGTGGAGAAGTCGAAGGCGGTTTGAGTTAGAATCGCGGTCCCCGTACCCAGGGGTCCAAAACTGCCGGTCGTGGTGACCGGCAAGTTGGATGGAGAACCAAGCCAATGATTCAGATGGAGACCGTATTGGACGTCGCCGACAACACCGGTGCGCGCTCCGTCACGTGCATCAAGGTGATGGGCGGCTCCAAGCGCCGCTACGCGTCGATTGGCGACCTCATCAAGGTGAGCATCAGAGATGCGGCGCCGCGCGGCCGGGTGAAGAAGGGCGAGATCTATGACGCCGTGGTGGTGCGCACCGCCAAGGGCGTGCGCCGTTCCGACGGCTCGCTGATCCGCTTCGACCACAACGCCGCGGTGCTGCTGACGCCGAAGTTCGAGCCGATCGGCACCCGCATTTTCGGGCCGGTGACGCGCGAGCTGCGCACCGAGCAGTTCATGAAGATCGTTTCGCTCGCTCCCGAGGTGCTCTAGGAAGATGCAACGATGAAGCGTATTCGGAAGGGTGACGACGTGATCGTCCTCGCGGGGCGCGACAAGGGCAAGCGCGGCACCGTATTGCGCCGCGTCGATGCCGACCACGTGGTGGTCGAGGGCGTCAACCGGGTGAAAAAGCACCAGCGCCCCAACCCGATGAAGGGCGAGACCGGCGGCATCATCGACAAGGATCTGCCGATCCACATTTCCAACGTCGCGTTGTTCAACCCGGCGACGAAGAAGGCGGACCGCGCCGGCGTCAAGGTGCTGGAGGGCGGCAAGAAGGTGCGCGTGTTCAAAGACAACGGCGAGCAGGTGGACGCGTAAATGGCCAAGGACGATAAAGCGAAGCACGATAAGCCGGAGAAAAAGCCGGCGCCGGCGGCGCAGCAGCAGGCGAAGCCGAAGAAAGAGGCGCAGAAGAAGGGCGCCGACGCGCCCAACGTCGCGACGGGCCCGCAGGAGCCGGCGCCGCCAGCGCGCCTCGCCTCCTACTACAAGGAGAAGGTGGTCCCCGAGCTGATGCAGAAGTTCGGCTACAAGACCATCATGCAGGTGCCGCGTTTGCGCAAGATCACGATCAACATGGGCGTCGGCGAGACCACCACCGACAAGAAGATCCTCGACCACGCGCTCGCCGACATGACCAAGATCGCCGGCCAGAAGCCGGTGACGACCAAGGCGCGCCGCTCGATCGCCAACTTCAAGGTGCGAGCCGGCTTTCCGGTCGGCTGCATGGTGACGCTGCGTGGCGCGCGCATGTACGAGTTCTTCGACCGGCTGGTGAACATCGCCATGCCGCGCATCCGCGATTTCCGCGGCGTGTCGAACCGCGCCTTCGATGGCCGCGGTAACTACAGCCTCGGCTTCAAGGAGCAGATCATCTTCCCGGAGATCGACTACGACAAGATCGATGCCATCCGGGGCATGAACATCGCCATCACCACGACGGCGAGAACCGACGACGAGGCGCGCGCGCTGCTGTCCGCGTTCCGCTTCCCCTTCAAGCACTGAAAGAGACCCGCATGGCCAGACTCTCAGTCGTCCTCCGGCAAAAGAAACGCGTCAAGATCGTCGCCAAGTTCAAGGCGAGACGCGCCCAGCTGATCGAAATCATGCAGGACTCGCGCGCCTCCGACGAGGCGAAGGACGAGGCACGCGCCAAGTTCCAGAAGCTGCCGCGCGATGCCTCGCCGGTGCGGCTGCGCAACCGCTGCGCCCTCACCGGACGGCCGCGGGGCGTGTACAGCAAGTTCGGCCTCGGCCGCAGCAAGCTGCGCGACCTGGCGCTGAAGGGCGAAGTTCCGGGCGTCATCAAGGCGAGCTGGTAAGGAGAACGCTGAATGAGCATGAGCGACCCCATCTCCGACATGCTGACGCGCATCCGCAATGCCCAGCTGGTCGGGCATACGGAAGTGTCGATGCCGGCTTCCAAGCTCAAGGCTTCGATCGCCCAGGTCCTGAAGGACGAGGGCTACATCGAGGACTTCGCCCTGCGCGATAAGGGCGTGAAGAAGGAGCTCGCCATCGGCCTGAAGTACTACGCTGGCCGGCCGGTGATCGAGCGCCTCGAGCGCGTCTCGAAGCCGGGACTGCGCGTCTACAAGGGTCGCGACGACATTCCGAAGGTGATGAACGGCCTGGGCGTGGCGATCCTGTCGACCTCGCGCGGCGTCATGACCGACCGCAAAGCACGCGCCGACGGCGTTGGCGGCGAAATTCTCTGCATCGTTGCCTGAGGCGACCATGTCCCGAATCGCCAAATATCCCGTATCGCTGCCGAAGGGCGTCGAGGTGAATCTCGCCGGCGGCCAGATCTCGGTGAAAGGCCCGCTCGGCACCGTCGCGCGCGCCGCCGACCCGAACGTCGAGGTGAAGAAAGATGGCGAGAGCATCGTCTTCAAGGCGCTCGGCAATTCCAACCACGCCAATGCCATGTCCGGCACGGTGCGCGCGTTGGTCGCCAACATGGTGACCGGAGTCACCAAGGGCTTCGAGAAGAAGCTGGCGCTGGTCGGCGTCGGCTATCGCGCGCAGGCGCAGGGCGACAAGCTGAACCTGACGCTCGGCTTCTCGCACCCGGTGGTGCACCAGATGCCCAAGGGCATCAAGGTGGTGACGCCGACGCAGACCGAGATCGTCATCAGTGGCGTCGACAAGCAGCTCGTCGGCCAGGTCGCCGCCGAGGTGCGCGCACACCGCTCGCCAGAGCCCTACAAGGGCAAGGGCGTGCGCTACAGCGACGAGGTCATCGTGTTGAAAGAGACGAAGAAGAAGTAACGACACCCATGAGCGCAAAAAATCTCGCCCGGCTGCGTCGGGCACGTCAGACCCGGCTGAAGATCAAGGAAGTCGGCGCGGTGCGCCTCACCGTGCATCGCACCAACGCGCACATCTACGCCCAGATCACGTCGTCGGAAGGCAGCAAAGTGATCGCCACCGCTTCGAGCGTGGAGAAGGAAGTGCGTGCCCAGGTCAAGAACGGCGGCAACAAGAAGGCCGCGGAAGCGGTCGGCACGCGGATCGCCGCAAAAGCGAAGGACAAGGGCATCGAGGCCGTCGCATTCGACCGCGGTGGCTACCGGTATCACGGCCGCGTCAAGGCGCTCGCGGATGCCGCGCGCGCCGGCGGATTGAAGTTCTAAAGGAATTCCATGGCCAAGATCCAACCGAGGATGCAGTCCGAAGAGCGCGGCGACGGCCTGCGCGAGAAGATGATCGCGGTCAACCGCGTCACCAAGGTGGTGAAGGGCGGCCGCGTGCTGGGCTTTGCCGCGCTCACCGTGGTTGGCGATGGCGACGGCGGCATCGGCATGGGCAAGGGCAAGGCGCGCGAAGTGCCGGTCGCGGTACAGAAGGCCATGGAAGAGGCGCGCCGCAAGCTGTTCAAGGTCAAGCTGAAGAACGGCACGCTGCATCACAGGGTCACCGGGCGCTGGGGCGCCGCCAAGGTGCTGATGATGCCGGCGCATGAGGGCACTGGAATCATCGCCGGCGGGCCGATGCGCGCCGTGTTCGAGGTGATGGGCGTGACCAACGTGCTCGCCAAGTGCTTCGGCTCGACCAACCCGTACAACGTCGTGCGCGCGACCCTGAACGGCTTGCAGTCGATGCACACGCCGTCGGAGATCGCGGCGCGCCGCGGCAAGACGGTCGAGGAAATCACCGGATGAAAAAGATCAAGGTGCGTCTGCTGAAGAGCCTGTCGGGCACGCGCCGGGACCATCGCGCGACCGCCTACGGCCTCGGCCTGAAGAAGATCAATCAGGTGTCCGAGCTCGCCGACACGCCGGCGGTGCGCGGCATGATCAACAAGATCAACTACCTCGTGCGGATCGACCAATAGGTCAACGGCAGAGAATCCAGGGCTTAAAAACAGTCATGAAACTGAATACTCTCAAACCAGCGCCGGGCTCGAAGAGCAACCGCCACCGCGTCGGTCGCGGCGTCGCCTCGGGCTGGGGCAAGACGGCAGGACGCGGCCACAAGGGCCAGCGCGCGCGCTCGGGCGGCTTCCACAAGGTCGGCTTCGAGGGCGGGCAGATGCCGCTGCACCGGCGCCTGCCGAAGCGCGGTTTTCACTCGATCACGCGGAACGATATCGCCGAGGTGCGCACCAGCGAGTTGCAGGTGATGCAGGCGACCGACATCGACCTCGCGGCGCTGAAGGCGGAGAAGGTCGTGCCGCACCGTGCGCTCGCCGCCAAGGTCATCCTCTCGGGCAAGCTCGAGCGCAAGGTCTCGCTCAAGGAAATCCAGGTGAGCAAGGGCGCACGCGCCATGATCGAGGCCGCCGGCGGCACGATCGCGATCACGCCGAAACCCGAGCCTGATCCGAAGAAGAAGGACCGCAAGGCAAAGAAGGCCGAGAAGGCCGCGAAAGCGGCGCAAGCCGCAGCCAAGGCTGAAGAGGCGCCGAAAGAGGCACCGAAAGCGTAATGGCGACCGCACTGCCCAACCCCGGCAAGGGGCGCTACGGCGACCTCAAGCAGCGGCTGCTGTTCCTGCTCGGCGCGCTGGTGGTGTTCCGCATCGGCGCGCACATCCCGGTGCCCGGCATCGATCCGAACGTGCTCGCCGGCTTCTTCGAAGGCCAGCAGGGCGGCATGCTCGGCATGTTCAACATGTTCTCCGGCGGCGCGCTGCGCCGCTTCACGATCTTCGCGCTGGGCATCATGCCGTACATCTCGGCGTCGATCATCATGCAGCTGATGACGGCCGTGTACCCGGCGCTCGATCAGCTGCGCAAGGAGGGCGAGGCCGGCCGGCGCAAGATCACCCAGTACACGCGCTATGGCACGGTCTTTCTGGCGCTGTTCCAGGCCACCGGCATCTCGATTGCGCTCGAGTCGCAGCCCGGTCTGGTGCTCGACCCGGGCCTGATGTTCCGCATCACGACGGTGACTACGCTGGTCACCGGGACGATGTTCCTGATGTGGCTGGGCGAGCAGATCACCGAGCGCGGCCTTGGCAACGGTATCTCGATCATCATCTTCGCCGGCATTGCCGCGGGGCTGCCGAACGCCATCGCCGGAACGCTCGAGCTGGTGCGCACCGGTGCGATGCATCCCCTCACCTCGATCCTGATCGCCGTTGCGGTGGTCGTAGTCACCGCGGTGGTCTGCTTCGTCGAGCGCGGCCAGCGCAAGATCCTGGTCAACTACGCCAAGCGCCAGGTCGGTAACCGCGTCTACGGCGGGCAAAGCTCGCACCTGCCGTTCAAGCTGAACATGTCGGGCGTCATCCCGCCGATCTTCGCCTCGTCGCTGATCCTGTTCCCGGCGACCGTGCTCGGCTGGTTCGGCACCCACGAGGGCCTGATCTGGCTGTCCAACATCTCGGCGACGCTGACCCCCGGGCAGCCGATCTACGTGCTGCTCTACGCCGCCCTGATCATCTTCTTCTGCTTCTTCTACACGGCGCTGCAGTACAACCCGAAGGAAACCGCCGACAACCTGAAGAAGTCGGGCGCCTTCGTCCCCGGCATCCGCCCGGGCGAGCAGACCGCGAAGTACCTGGAGCGGATCCTGACGCGCCTGACGCTGGCCGGCGCGATCTACGTCACCGCCGTGTGCCTGTTGCCCGAATTCCTGATCCTGAAGTGGAACGTGCCGTTCTACTTCGGTGGCACCTCGCTGCTGATCATCGTCGTCGTGACGATGGATTTCATGTCGCAGGTGCAGGCCTATGTGATGACACACCAGTACGAGAGCCTGCTGAAGAAGGCGAATTTCAAGGGAGGCCTGCCGGTTCGCTGATCATGTCGAAGGAAGACGTCATCCAGATGCAGGGTGAGATCGTGGATAACCTGCCGAACGCGACCTTCAAGGTGAAGCTGGAAAACGGGCACGTAGTGCTGGGACATATTTCGGGAAAGATGCGGATGAATTACATCCGCATCCTGCCCGGCGACAAGGTCACGGTGGAGCTGACGCCGTATGACCTGACCCGCGGAAGAATCGTCTTCCGCGCCAAGTAGGAGAGCGACGATGAAAGTGATGGCGTCGGTAAAAAGAATCTGCCGCAAGTGCAAGATCGTGCGGCGCAAGGGCGTGGTGCGGGTGATCTGCGAGGATCCTCGCCACAAACAGCGCCAAGGATGAATAAGGCCTTGTTAAAACTGCTATAATCTCAGGTTCCCCGAAGGCACCGCATTCATGGCCAGAATTGCAGGCATCAACATTCCGAATCACCAGCACGCCGACATCGCGCTGACCGCGATCTACGGCATCGGCCGCGCGCGCGCGCAAGCGATCTGCGCCGCCGCTGGCGTGCAGGGCAACAAGAAAATCAAGGAGCTGACCGACGCGGAGCTCGAGCGCATCCGCGAAGGTGTCGGCCGGTTCACGGTGGAAGGCGACTTGCGCCGCGAGGTGCAGATGTCGATCAAGCGCCTCATCGACCTGAACTGCTACCGCGGCTCGCGTCACCGCAAGGGCCTGCCGGTCCGCGGCCAGCGCACGCGGACCAACGCCCGCACCCGCAAGGGTCCGCGCAAGGCCGCGATCAAACTCAACATCCAGGCCGGCAAGGCCGCATAGAGAGATTACTGAGCATGGCTAGCCGAAACGCACCGACGCGCCAGGAGCTGCAGCAGACCGCTTCCGCGCGCGCGCGCAAGAAGGTCAAGAAGAACGTCGCCGAGGGCATCGCGCATATCCACGCGTCGTTCAACAACACCATCGTCACCATCACCGACCGCCAGGGCAATACGCTGGCGTGGGCGACCTCCGGCCATGCCGGCTTCAAAGGCTCGCGCAAATCGACGCCGTTCGCGGCGCAGGTCGCCGCCGAGCGCTGCGGCCGCGCGGCGCAGGAATGCGGCGTGAAGAACATCGAGGTGCGCATCAAGGGCCCGGGCCCGGGCCGCGAATCCGCGGTGCGCGCCCTCAACGCAATCGGCCTCAAGATCGGCAGCATCGCCGACGTGACGCCGGTCCCGCACAATGGTTGCCGGCCGCCCAAGCGGCGCCGGGTTTAGGAGAAGGGAATGGCGAGAAATCTCGATAAGTGCCGTCATTGCCGCAGGGAGGGCGAGAAGCTCTTCCTCAAGGGCGAGAAGTGCTTCACCGATAAATGCCCGGTCGAGCGCCGCGCGTATGCGCCCGGCCAGCACGGCCAGAAAAGCGGCGCGCGCATGTCCGACTACGGCAAGCAGCTGCGCGAGAAGCAGAAGGTCCGCCACATCTACGGGCTGCTCGAGCGCCAGTTCCGCGGCACCTACAAGGAAGCGGCGCGCTCCAAGGGCGTCACTGGCGAGCGGCTGCTGCAGCTGCTGGAATCGCGGCTCGACACCGTTACCTTCCGCATGGGCTTCGGCGCGTCGAGAGCAGAAGCCCGCCAGGTTGTGCGCCACAACGGCATTCTGGTCAACGGCAGGCGAGTGAACATTCCGTCGTACGAGGTTCGCCCCGGCGACGTGGTCGAGGTCGCGCCGAAGCAGAAAGAGCAGTTGCGCATCAAGGCGGCTGCCGAGGCGGCAGCGGCACGCCATGTCCCCGAGTGGATGGAAGTGGACGCCAAGGCGCTGAAGGGCACCTTCAAGGCGCTGCCGCAACGCAGCGAGCTGCCGCAAACGATCAACGAGAGCCTCATCATCGAGCTGTATTCGAAGTAAGTCGAAGTAAACAGGAGCAGGACCAAAAATGGCGCAATCGGGATTTTTGAAGCCGCGTATCGTCGACGTCCAGAACGTTTCGCCGAATCACGCTCGCGTGACCATGGAGCCTTTCGAGCGCGGCTACGGCCACACGCTCGGCAACGCGCTGCGGCGCGTGCTGCTCTCCTCGATGCCCGGCTATGCCGCGACCGAGGTGCAGATCGCGGGCGTGGTGCACGAGTACTCCACGCTCGACGGCGTGCGCGAGGACGTGGTCGACATCCTCCTCAACTTGAAGGGCGTGGTGTTTCGCCTGCACAACCGCAGCGAGGCGATCCTGACGCTGAAGAAGTCGGCCGGCCTGGTCACCGCGGCCGACATCGAGCCGGCGCACGACGTCGAGATCATCAACCCCGAGCACGTCGTCGCGCACCTCGCGACCGGCGGCAAGCTCGAGATGCAGATCAAAGTCGAGTCCGGGCGCGGCTACCTGCCGGGCAACATGCGCTACCTGCCGGAAGAGACCAAGGGCATCGGCCGCATCATCCTCGACGCCTCGTTCAGCCCGGTGCGACGCGTGTCGTACGCGGTGGAATCGGCGCGTGTCGAGCAGCGCACCGACCTCGACAAGCTGATCATGGACATCGAGACCAACGGCGCGATCGAGCCCGAGGAAGCGATCCGCTACGCCGCGCGCGTGCTGGTCGATCAGCTCTCCGTGTTCGCCCAGCTGGAAGGTACGGCGCTGCCGACCGAGCAGCCCAAGTCGCCGCAGGTCGATCCGATCCTGCTGCGCCCGGTCGACGACCTGGAGCTCACCGTGCGCTCCGCCAACTGCCTCAAGGCCGAGAACATCTACTACATCGGCGACCTGATCCAGCGTACCGAGACGGAGCTGCTGAAGACCCCGAACCTCGGCCGCAAGTCGCTCAACGAGATCAAGGAAGTGCTCGCCTCGCGCGGCCTGACGCTCGGCATGAAGCTCGAGAACTGGCCGCCCGCCGGCCTGGAACACCGAACCTAGGAAAGAAAGCGCCATGCGTCACGGGACCGGACTCAAGAAGCTCGGCCGCACCTCCAGCCACCGTCTGGCGATGTTCCGCAACATGACGGTGTCGCTGCTGCGCCACGAGGAGATCACCACCACGCTGCCGAAGGCGAAGGCGCTGCGCCGCGTGGCCGAGCCGATGATCACGCTCGGCAAGAAACCCTCGCTTGCCAACCGCCGTCTCGCCTACGACCGCCTGCGCGACCGCGACATCGTCGCCAAGCTGTTCGACGACCTCGGCAAGCGCTACGCGAAGCGAAACGGCGGCTACCTGCGCATCCTCAAGACCGGCTTCCGCAAGGGCGACAACGCGCCGCTCGCGCTGGTCACGCTGATGGACCGCGCCGAGAAGGGCGAGCAGGAAGCCGGCAAGCCCGAGAACAAGAAGCCCGCCAAGGCCGAAGGCAAGAAGCCCGAAGAGAAGAAAGCCGCCAAAGCCGCCTAGATGAGCGGCAGGCTGGCGGGGAAGGTCGCAATCGTCACCGGGGCGGGCTCCAGCGGCCCCGAGCTTGGCAACGGCAAGGCAACGGCAATCCTGTTCGCCCGCGAGGGCGCCAAGGTGCTTTGCGCCGACGCCGTGATGGCGCGAGCCGAGGAAACCGCCGCCGCGATCGCCAAGGAAGGCGGTACCGCGTCGGCGTTCCAGGCCGATGTCTCCAAGGCGGCGCAGTGCAAGGCGATGGTCGACGCCGCGATCGAGCGCTACGGCCGCCTGGACATCCTCGACAACAACGTCGGCATCTCGGTGCGCGCCGACGTGCTGGAGGTCACCGAGGAGCAGTGGGACCGCGTCATGGCGGTCAACGTCAAGAGCATCGTCCTCACCGCCAAGTACGCCATCCCGCACATGATCCGCGGCGGCGGCGGCGCGATCATCAACATCTCCTCGATCGCCGGCCTGCGCGCCAATCAGAGCACGCCCTATTCGACCTCCAAGGCGGCGGTGATCGGCATCACCCGCTCGATGGCGGGCGACCACGGCCGCCAGGGCATCCGCGTCAACTGCATCGTCCCGGGGCTGATCTACGGGCCGATGGTCGCGGGCCGCATGGACGCGGCGCTGCGCGAGACGCGCAAGCAGGCTGCGCCGCTCGGCACCGAGGGGACCGGCTGGGATATCGCGTGTGCCGCGGTTTTCCTCGCAAGCGAGGAAGCGCGCTGGATCAGCGGCGTGGCACTGCCGGTCGACGCCGGCTTCCTGGTCATGAGCCCGACGACCAACGCCCGGCTGGCGCAGCAGAAGCTCTAGCTAGAAGTCTCCGCGCGCGAGCGTTGCGCCCTTGATGACGTGCTTCGGCAGCGACACCTTCTTCATGTCCTCGTTCACCGGCATCTGGATCGCCTTGATGTTCGCCACCGGCAGCATGGTGAATACGCCGTCGGCGACGATCAACAGGTAGGGGCTCTTCAGGAACTCCTCCAGGCGCAGCTGGCGCGCGGCTGCGTTTGCCGCCTGGTCGGGGAACGCGTACGACGCCTTGGTGCCGTCCATGAAATGCACGGTCAGCCCGTGGGTGGGGTCCATCGGCATATTGCTTCTCCCTGTTGCGCCGTGAGGGCGCGTTCGCTGATTCTAGCTAGGCGACGACGATGGCGCGGTAGTCGTTGACGTTGGTGCGGGTCGGACCGGTGACCACCAGATCGCCGAGCTTGTGGAAGAACCCGTAGCTGTCGTGCCGGGCGAGGCAGGCTTTTCCGTCCACGCCCTTCTGCATGCTCTCGGGCGTGAGAATCGCGCCGGCGTTGTCCTCGCTGCCGTCGATGCCGTCGGTGTCGGCGGCGATCGCCCAGATCCCCCCGGTTTCGAGGCCCAGGGAAAGGAGAAATTCGGCGCAGCGGCCGCCGCGGCCGCCCTCATTTTCCTTCGTGTCCTCGATCGTCACGGTGCATTCGCCGCCCGAGATCAACGCCGCCGGCCCCTTGGTGCGCCGCGCGAGCTGCGCCATCTCCCTGCCGACCTCGCGCGCTTCGCCGGTGATCGTGTCGCCGAGGATCTCCGGCCGGATTCCTTGCTTGCGGAATACTTCGGCGGCCGCCTCGAGCGACTTGTAGGCGGTGGCGATGACCTTGTTCTGCGCCTTCACCGCCTTTGGGCTTTCGGAGAACGGCCCGCCAAAGGCGATCCGGTACTTGGCAAGGACTGTCCTGGCATCGTCGATCGTGGTCGGATCTGGCGCGCACGGTCCCGAGGCGATGTGCGTCGGATCGTCGCCGGTGACGTCCGAGATGACGAGTGCCAGCACCGGCGCGCCGCTCGCCGCTGCGAGCCGCCCGCCGGCGATTGCCGACAGGTGCTTGCGCACGGTGTTGATCTCCTGGATGGTCGCGCCGCTCCTGAGGAGCTGACCCGTGAGCTGCTTGAGCTGCGCCATCGACACGCCCGGCGCCGGCAGCGACAGCAGGCTCGAACCGCCGCCGGAGAGGAGGGCGAGTAGCAGGTCGTCCTTGTCGAGCTTCTTCACCGCCTCCAGCAGCACGCGCGCGGCGGCGTGCCCGGCTTCGTCGGGCACGGGGTGCCCGGCCTCCACGACCTTGATGCGCTTCGTCGGCAGCCCATGGCCGTAACGGGTAATGGCGATGCCCTCGACCGTTCCCCATTCGCGCTCGACCGCCAGGGCCATGGATGCGGCTGCCTTGCCTGCCGCGGCGACGAACACCCTCCCGCGAGGGCGCGGCGGAAGGTGTTGCGCAAGGATGGCGAGAGGATCGGCCGCGCGAACCGCGGCGCGAAAGCTTTCTTCGAGGAGCTGCCGCATCACTCCGGCGTGAAAGTCTCTTTCGCCGCGTTCTTGCCGAGCTCGTAGAAGCGCGGGTACGTCTCGCGGAAGACCCTCTGGATCTCGTCGACCGGCACGTCGGCGAAGCTGCCGCGGTCGCGCAGGTATTCCATATGGCGCCGCTCGTCCTCGTCGAAGGGATGGAAGATCGAGTCGGTCGCGCCGTCGAACTCGAGCGGCTTGACGCGAAAGCGGCGGCAGAGAGCGAGGTTGAACGCCGGCGTGCACTTCACCCATTTGCCGCCGATGCGGAACTCGGTGAAGCCGTGGAACACGAACAGGTCGCTGCCCATCGTTTCGGCGAGGCGCGGGCTGGTGAGGTGGTTCTTCACGTCGGCGAAGCCGACGCGGGACTCGATGCCTGCTGCCCGGCCGCAGGCGGCGAGCAGCGCCGCCTTGCCGATGCAGAAGCCTTCACCGGCCTCGAGCACGGCCGACGCCGTGTACACCGCCGGCTTGGTGAAGTCGAGGAACGGGTTGTAGCGGACGCCGTCGCGCACCGCGTAGTAAAGCGAGATTGCGCGGTCCTTGTCGTTCGTGCCCTGCACGCTCTTTTTGGCGAAAGAGCTGATGGACGGGTGAGCGCTGTCCACGAAACGACCGGGCGAGAGGAACTCGCTCATTGGTCGAGCTTCATCAGCTTGCGCGCGCCCCGGAACAGCGCGCTCGACGCCTCGGCGAGCCCGTCGACCACCGAGAAGTGGTTCTTGCCGGGCATGGCGATGTCGTCGGCGAACGCCGAGCGCCAGCGCTCGCCGAGCAGCGCGTTCTGCCGCAGGAATTCGCTCGATTCGTCGCCGCCGACGCAGGTCATCACGGGCATGCGCGTCGCGGTCGGCAGGAACGCGGGCGAGAGGCGCAGCGCGAGCGCCGGGTCGAGCCGCAGGTCGGACTGGAGGAACTCGACCTCGAGCAGCGGCCGCAGGTCGTAGATGCCGCTGATCGCCAGGCCGCCCTTCCACAGGTCCTTCGGCAGGCTCGGGTCGAGCTGCTGCCAGAGCGCGCACATCAGCATCGCCGTGAGGTGGCCGCCCGCCGAATGGCCCGAGACGTAGAGCCGGTCCTGGTCCATGCCGTACTGCTCGGCGTTGAGCCACAGCCAGCGGCTCGCGCGCAGCATCTGCCGCACGATCTCGTCCATGCCGACGCGTGGGCAGAGGTCGTAGTTGACCACCGCCAGCGACACGCCCGCACCGACCCAGGCCGGGGCGAGGAACGAGAAGTCCTTCTTGTCGAGCGAGCGCCAGTAGCCGCCGTGGATGAACATCATGCAGCTGCCGTCGCCCTTCCTCGCCGGGAAGAGGTCGATGGTCTCGCCCGGCGCATCGCCGTAGCGCAGGTCGAGGTGGCTGGTCATGGTGCTGCGCGCACGGGCCGAGCCTTCCTGCCAGCGCGCGAAGTATTGCGGATGGTCCGGGACGAGCTCGCGGTTGTTGTAGGCCTTGTTGAGCAGAGCCTTGTCCGGTGCGTTCATCCGCGTTTCTCTCTCCACAGGCCCATCGCTTCCTGACCGGGGCGGTCGGAGAACGAGAACAGCACCGTCTCTGCCGTCGCCTCGAATTTCACCGGCGTCCAGGAAGGGACGACGAAGGTGTCGCGCGGCTCGAAGGCGTATTTCTCATTGCCGATAACCACGCTCCCGCCACCCTCGACGACGGAGTAGATCGCACCATCGGTGCAGCGATAGGGCTGCGACTTGAACTGCGCCGGCAAGAGCTGGATGAACGCGGCGATGGTCGGCATCGCATGGCCGCCGGTGAGGGGGTTGGTGAACTGCATCTTGTGGCCGTGGCACGGGTCGGGATCCTGGTCGCGCGACAGGATGTCGAGCGACTCGCGGCTGCGCGCGTAGGGATAGTTGAAGATCGGCGAGGTCCGGCCAAAGGGCGGGGTCGCCGCGAGCGGCACCAGGCCGCTGCCGTAGCGCGCGGTGGCGGCGCCATCGCTGCGCGTCACCGGCTGCACTTCCTCGGGATAGACCTCGTGGAACTGCGCCGCGAACAGCTCGACGATGCGGATGTCGAGGCCGTCCATCCAGACCACCGGCTCGTTCCCCGGGTTGCCGTGGTCGTGGAAGGTCCACGACGGAGTGATGATGAAGTCGCCGGGGGCCATCATGGTGCGCTCGCCGTCGACCGCGGTATACGCCCCCGAGCCCTCGACGATGAAGCGCAGCGCCGACTGAGAGTGGCGGTGGCTGGGCGCGATCTCGCCCGGCAGGATGAGCTGCAGACCGGCGTAGAGGCTTTGCGTGATGCACGACTCGCCGCGCATGCCCGGGTTCTCGAGCACCAGCACGCGGCGGACGGCTTCCTTCGCCGTGATCAGCTTGCCGGCCTCGGTGATGTAGGGCCGCACGTCCTTGTACTTCCACAGGTAGGGCTTGCAGCGCGTCACCGGCTCGTCCGGGATCAGGCCGTGCAGCACCTCCCACAACGGCGCCGTGTTGTGCTTGTCCATGCGCCGGTAGAGGTCCTGCCGCGCGCTGCTGATCTTCGTCTGGGGAACGCTGGCCATGGCTTGCTCCTTCACGCCGATTTTACGGGCTTCATCCACACCACGGGCTTGCCGAGGGCGGTGCCGAGCGCTTTGCCCTCGGGATCGGCGAGCGCTGCTTCTCGCGCGGTACGAATGGCTTTTCTTTGTTCTGAAAGATCAGAAGTGGCCGGATTCTCGACCAGCGCATCGACGATGGCGAGGAAGTTGGCCTTGCCGCGCCGATGCGTCTCGCCGTAGCCCTTGATGAGCCGCGCGCACTCGGCGACTTCGAAGGCGAGCGCCGCGTCGCGCCGGGCCGCCTCACCGACCAGCGCCAGCCAGCGCTCGATCAGTTGCTGCTCCTCGCGGTAGCGGTAGCTGTACGGCCGCCAGGGCTTGAGCCACGCCAGGCTGCGCACCAGCGCGTAGCCGAAGATGCCCGAGGTGCGGATGTGCATGCCGAAGTTATAGGCGTCGAGCTTGCCGCGCCTTTCCGCCCACTGGATGATTCTCTTTCCAAGAAAATGAGGCAAAACGGAAGCGAACTCCTCGACCCCCGGCTTGAGGTAATCGATGACGACCACCGGCTCTCCATCCTTCGCGCCGACCTCTTTTCTGACTCTTTGAAAACGAGAAGATCTTGTTTTCAGGTCCGCGACGCGAATGATGTCTTCGTAGGCCATCCAGGTGGCGAGGTGGCGCGCCACGGTGGCGGCGACGCGCGCGTCGCCGGCCAGGAAGGGCTTGACGCGCTCGGCATAGATTTCGGCGTAGCGATCGCCCTGATAGTCGTTGAGACGGGCCTCCGCGAGGGGCAGGATCTCCTCGACCGAGGTGGCTCGCTTCGGCGCCGCCGCTTTCTCGGGCGCGCGGCGCGAGCCGCCGGCGATCTCGAATCCCGCTGCGAAGCCGCGCAAGCTCGCCTCGGCGCCGCGCCCCGCCTTGCGGATCGCGGCCTCGCAGGCCTCGCGCGAGAGCGGCAGCACGCCGCTGCCCGCCATCGCGCCGAACAGCACGGCGTTGATCACGGTGCCGCTCTCCTGCGCCAGCTTGCGCATGTCGAACATCACCGCCTTCTTCGCCAGCAGGCCGCCGGCGGCGACCACCTTGTCGCTGTCGAAGCGGCCATCGGCCATCTGCATCTTCTCCACCGTGGCGTAGATGCGGTGGGTCGAGGCGATGAGCGTGGTGCGCTCCGGGCTGACGTAGCCGTTCTGCATCGCGCGGCCGGCCTCGACCAGCTCGGAGGCGACCATGATGTCGACGTTGCCGGGGCTGGGGGTCAGCGAAAGCACGGGCTCTTTCCCGCCAAGGAATTTTCTTTCCTGAGGAAAAATCTCCAGGTAGTAGGTCGTGGCGCCGGTGCGCTGCGCGACGCCGGGAATCGAGGTCGCCTGCGCGGGGTAGCCGCTCGCGGTGGCCGCTTCCATCAGCCAGTCCGCCATGACGCCGCCGCCTTCGCCGCCCAGCGCTGCGATGAGGATGTTGATGGGGCTCATAGGACCTTTCCGATCAGCCTGTCCCACAGGCTCGGGTTCTGGATCACTTCGGCGCGATAGAACGAGGGGCAGAGCACCGCGGCGTGCGCGTTCTCGCCGCACAGGCCGCAGCCGACGCAGCCGTCGATGACAGTGGCGATCGGGTCGGTGCGCAGCGGGTCCGGGTTTTCGCGCACCGTCAGCGTCGGGCAGCCCGAGAGGCGGATGCACGAGTGGTCGCCGGTGCAGGTGTCCTCGTCCACGCCGTACTTCACGCGCACGGTGCGCCTGCCTTCGGAGAGGTCCTTCGCAACCTGCGGCTTCAGGCGCCGTTGCCGCTCGAGCTGGCACTCGCCCTCGGCGACGATCACCTTCAGGCCCTTGTAGTCGGTACTCATCGCTTCCTTGTAGACCTTGGCGACCTCGCCGACCTTGTAGTTGTTCACCGTGCGCAGCCACTTCACTCCCAGGCCGGTGAGGGTGTCCTCGATAGTGCGGTCGGCATGTACCGAGCTACCGCCGACCGCCACCATGCGCGCGTCCTCGGGCGGCGACGAGAGCAGCTCCTGCGTGCCGGTCGCCGACGCGTAGCCGTTCTTCATGATGACCAGCACGCCGTCGCCCTTGTTGAGCAGGTTGGAGGCGACGCCGGAGAGAAGGCCGTTGTGCCAGAAACCGCCGTCGCCCATGATCGCCACCGGGCGGCGCGAAGACATCGGCGCCACGCCGGCCGCGGAAGCGAGGCTCATGCCGTAGCCGAGCAGGGTGTTGCCCTGCGAGAACGGCTCGAATGATCCGAAGCAATGACAGCCGACGTCCATCGACACGTGCGGCCGGCCGATGTCCTGCGCCACCAGCTTCATCGCCGAAAAAACCGGACGCTCCGGGCAGCCGGTGCAGAACGTCGGCGGCCGCACCGGCAGCAGGCCGAGCAGCTCTGCCGCTTTTTGTTTGGTTTTTTGAATGGAATCCAACCAGGAAGAACCCGAGGCGAGATCGAGCTGCGGTGCGTGTTGGGTGAGGAACTTGGCCAGGCCGCGCACCAGCGATTCGACGTTGTAGTCGCCGGCCATGTGCATGCAGTCCTTGCCATGGAGCTTGCCGGGCACGTCGGCGCGGCGCAGGACGGTGGCGATCTCCTGCTCGATGAATTCCGGTTGTCCCTCCTCGAGAACGAGAACGGCGTTTTTACTTTTTGAAAATTCAATCAATTCTTCTGGAACCAGCGGGTAGACGCAGTTCAGAACCAGGATCGGAATGCGCGCCTGGCCGAACGCGTCGGCGAGGCCGAGCGTCTTCAGCGCCAGCATCAGCCCGTTGTACAGACCACCCTGGACGACGATGCCGAGGTCCTTCACTTCCCCCGGAAAGACTTCGTTCAGCTTGTGCTCGGCGATGAATTTGCGCGCCGCGGGCAGCCGCACCTCTGCCTTCAGCTTCTCCTGGCGGAAGATCGCCGGCGGATGCGCAAGACGGTCGTAGATGAACTCCTTCGGTGGACCGTCGAGCTTCTGCCGGGTGGAGATCGCAGGAGCGACGTTGTTCTTCGTCTTGAAGTTGCCCTGGACGTGGCACGCCCGGATGCGCAGCTCCATCATCACCGGGCTGTTCGAGACCTCGGAGAGCTCGAAGCCGCGCTCGACCATCTCGACGATCTTCGGCAGGTTGGGCCGCGGGTCGAGCAGCCACATCAGCGATTTCAGCGCGAAGGCGTGGCTGCGCTCTTGCGCCACCACGCCGCCTTCGCCGTAGTCCTCGCCCAGCACGATCAGCGTGCCGCCCATGACGCCGGCGGACGCGAGGTAGGAGAGAGCGTCGGCGGCGACGTTGGTGCCGACGATCGACTTCCAGGTGACAGCGCCGCGCGCCGGGTAGTTGATCGACGCGCCGAGCATCGCCGCGGCGGAAGCCTCCGAGGTGCAGGCCTCGACGTGCACGCCGAGCTCGTCCATGTATTCGCGCGCCTGCACCATCACGTCGAGCAGGTGCGACACCGGCGCACCCTGGTAGCCGCCGACGTAGGAGACGCCCGACTGCAACAGCGCCTTGGTCACGGCGAGGATGCCCTCGCCGTGGAAGGTCTCGCCGTTACCGAGGCGCAGCGACTCTATCTCTTTGGTGAACTGGCGTTCCACAGCTTGTCCCACCACGTTGGGTTTTGAATGACTTCGGCTCGATAGAAGGACGGGCAAAGGACGGCGGCGTGCGCGTTCTCGCCGCACAGGCCGCAGCCGACGCAGCCGTCGATTACGGTCGCCACCGGGTCGGTGCGCAGCGGGTCCGGGTTGTCCTTGATGGTCAGCGTCGGGCAACCCGAGAGGCGGATGCACGAGTGATCGCCGGTGCAGGTGTCCTCGTCGACGCCGTACTTCACGCGGACATGCCTTTCACCCATCTTCATTTTTTCTGCAACGACCGGGCGCAGCTTGCGTTGCCGCTCGAGCTGGCACTCGCCCTCGGCGATGATGACCTTGAGGCCCTTGTAGTCGCTGGTCATCGCTTCCTTCAGGGTCTTCGCCACCGCGCCGACGCGGTAGTTGTCCACGGTCTTCACCCAGCCGACGCCGATGCCAGCGAGTGCGCGCTCCATGCTCATGTCCGGCGCATGGGTGTCGCTGTGCTGCGGCGAGGAGGGGAGTTCCTGCGTGCCGGTGGCCGAGCTGTAGCCGTTCTTCATGATCACCAGCACGCCGTCGTTCTTGTTGAAGACGGTGTTGGCGATGCCGGTGGTGAGGCCGTTATGCCAGAAACCGCCGTCGCCCATCATCGTCACGGTGCGCTTGGCGAACATCGGCTCCACCGCGGAATTCGACGCCAGGCCCAGGCCGTAGCCGAGCACCGTGTTGCCCATGTTGAACGGCGGCAGCGTCGAGAACAGATGGCAGCCGATGTCGGCGGACATGTGGAATTTCCCCGTGTCCTTTTCGAGGATCTTCATCGCCGAGAACACCGGCCGCTCCGGGCAGCCGACGCAAAAGCCTGGCGGGCGCTGCGGCAAGCCGCCGAGCAGGTCGGCAGCTTTTTGCTTAAGCGCCTTTATTTTTTCAATGGAGTGGTTTTCATTGAAAAACCGGGAAAGACCGGTCAACACGACTTCGCCGGTGTATTCCCCGGCCATCGGCAGCATGTCCTTGCCGTGCACCTTGACGTCCTTCACGTCGTGCCGCCGCAGGGTGGCGAGCACCTGCTCCTCGATGAAAGCGGGCTGGCCCTCTTCGACGATGAGGACTCTGTTTTTGCCGTTACAGAAAGAAGTAATTTCCTCTGGGATGAGCGGGTAGGTCACGTTCAGGCAGTAGATCGGCACCCTGGATGCGCCGAAGACGTCGGCGAGGCCGAGCGTCTGCAGGGCGCGGATGGCCGCGTTGTACATGCCGCCCTGGCAGATGATGCCGAGGTCGCGCATTTCCCCTTCGAAGAACTCGTTCAGTTTCCTTTCCTGAATAAAGGCAACGGCCGCGGGCCAGCGCACGTCGATCTTGTGCTTCTCCTGCGCGTAGGTGGCCGGCGGCAGGCAGATGCGGTTGTAGTCGAAGTCTGGGTTCTCGATGAAGGCCTTCTTGGAGAGCTTCGGCGCCTGGTTCTTCTTCGTCTTGAAGGAGCCCTGCACGTGGCAGGCGCGGATGCGCAGCTCGAGCATCACCGGCG
>Ga0137410_10000997_pt1 | contig 19507 bp, 20 predicted proteins | sample CZODoug1_16funga_FD_108878 | JGI IMG/M metagenome (GOLD analysis project Ga0137410, IMG submission 108878) | Vadose zone soil fungal communities from Angelo Coast Range Reserve, California, USA - CZODoug1_16fungal (Illumina Assembly) | ecosystem: Environmental > Terrestrial > Soil > Vadose zone... | reverse complement strand
CTGCATGCGCAACTTCACCAACTCCGCCGACTTCGACGATACCCTTCCCGTGGCTGATGGCAGGGTCGAAGCCAGTTTCCGCCTCACTCCCGAACGCTTCTCGGAAGGCCTCGCCGCTTGGTTAACGCAGCGCGGCAAAGGCGAAGGCCAGCCCGTACTAGTTCTCGTCACTCGCGAATAAACTCTTAGAATTTCTCCAAGAGAGTACCGCTCACGGGAAGAACGGCTCTAGGCTGCGGAATCCCGTTTTTCTCCGCGCAGCAGGGCGCGAATTTGCGGCAATGCCGCAAGCGCCGCCGCTTCACCTGCTGCAACCATCTCCGGCGTCTTGCTGAAATCGTCCCACACAAAAGTCTTCACGTCCGGCTCAATGACTACGTCCGCCTGTGTCCGCCAGGAGAGGTCTGAATGCCGCTGCACGATGTTGAACGCGCGGCTGAGGACATCGGTGAATGTGCGCGGCTGCTCGACGGTACCTGCTTCCAGGTACACCGCAATGACCACGTCTGCTCCGAGAAGCAGCGTACCCTCAACGGGCACCGGAGCGGTCAGGAATCCGTCTACCAGCGTCCTCCCCTCAAATTGAATGGGCACAAAAAGGCCGGGGTACGCGCAGGAAGCGCGCAGCGGCGGCGCGATCGCACCGTGGGAGTAGTAGACGGAAACGCCCGCATTGATGTCCGTGGTGGCGATGGCCAGCGGCGTCTTCAATTCCTCGAACGTTTTTACAGGAGTGTATCGCGCGAGGTACTTTTCCATGCGCTGGTTGGTGGCCAGCCCAAGCCAGGACGGCGTCCAACGTCCGAAATCCGTGAAGCTCGTAGCTGCTCCAACGTCGGCCATCGCTTCCAGAGATGCTCCCGCGCAGTAGCCCACGGCGATCAGTGCGCCGACGCTCGTGCCGGCCACGCAATCGATGGGAATTTCAGCTTCGCGCAAAACGCGGAGAACACCGAGGTGCGCTATACCGCGCGCAAAGCCGCCCGCAAGTGCCAAGCCCACGCGCGGGCGCTCCCGGCGATCGTTTTGCTCGCCGTAGGCGAAGGCGCGGAACTTGTCCTTTGCCGTTCGAAACCAGCCGAGAGTGCTGGAGATTCTGCCTTCTTCTGTCATTTGTCCATTTTAGTACTATATCCGCGGATCAGCCGGCCGTTTGACCCGCGCATGCCGGTTTTGTAACCTGTCCCATCAAACTAAGCGGGCCTGTAAATCCATTAAAAAGGCGTGCCATGAAACGTCGCATCGAAAAGGCAGTGGTGCTGGGAGCAGGAACAATGGGCTCGCGAATCGCGGCGCATTTCGCGAACGCCGGGCTGCCGTGCATTTTGCTGGACATTGTCCCGTCCAATTTGCCCGTGGATGCGCCGGCCGGGGAGCGCAACAATATCGTACGCGCTGGATTGGAAGCGGCGAAGAAGTCGAAGCCGGCGGCATTTTTTACCCCCGCGCTCGCGGAAAAAGTCACGATTGGGAACTTCGAGGATGACCTGGCGCGCTGCTCGGAAGCCGATTGGATCATCGAAGTAGTCGCGGAGAATCTGGAAATCAAACGCAAATTACTGGCTCGCGTGGCCCAGTTTCGCAAGCCCGGAGCCATCGTAACCACCAACACTTCGGGCTTGCCCGCGCACTTGATTGCCGAGGGCATGAGCGAAGAATTTCAGCAGCACTGGGCGGGGACGCATTTTTTCAATCCGCCGCGGTATCTGAAATTGGTTGAAGTGATCCCCGGGCCGAAGACTTCGAACGACGTGGTCGAATCGTTGAGCGAGTTTTGCGACCGGCGATTGGGCAAAGGCGTGGTGCTGGCAAAAGATACGCCGAACTTCATCGCCAACCGCATCGGAACATTTTCAATGCTGAATGCGCTGCGCCTGATGGGCACGCTGGCCATGACGGTGGAAGAGGTGGATGCCTGCACGGGACCTGCAGTGGGCTGGCCGAAGTCGGCGACGTTTCGAACGGCAGACATAGTGGGTCTCGATGTTCTGGTGCACGTCGTGAAGAACATTTACGAGACGGCGCCGACCGATGAATCGCGGGATATGTACAAAGTACCGGCGCTGGTGGAAGAGATGGTCAAGCGCGGCTGGCTGGGCGACAAGACGGGGCAGGGTTTTTATAAGAAGGTGAAGGGCGAAGGCGAAAGGGAAATCCTGACGCTCGATGTGAACACCATGGAGTATCGCGCGCGGCAGAGAGCGAAATTCGCTTCACTCGAAATGGGAAAAGCGATTGAGGACACCCGGGAGCGATTGCGCGCGCTGGTGGGACCGGTGTTAGAGGGACAGAAGGGTGACAAGGCGCAGCAGTTTTTGTGGGGCGCGCTTTCCGAAATGTGTTTGTACGCGGCGCGACGCGTGCCGGAGATTTCCGACAACGTTGTCGACGTTGACCGCGCGATGCGCTGGGGCTTTGCCTGGGAACTCGGGCCGTTCGAAATCATGGATGCGATCGGCCTAAGGGCGTTTGCTGGCCAAGCGCGGAAAGAAGGACGCACGCTGCCGGCGGTCATCGAGAAAGTGCTGGCGAGCGGGCGAAAGGGATTTTACGAATCGGAGAAAGGCACGACGACCGTTTTCGATATTGGCAGTGGTGGGGCGAAGAAGATCGAAGAGCCAAAAGGCGTGATCATTCTCAAGTCGCTGAAAGATGCGGGCCGCGAGGTGGATCGTAATTCCGGCGCGAGCCTGATCGATATCGGCGACGGCGTGGTGTGCTGCGAATTTCACGCCAAGATGAATGCCATCGGCGCGGACTTGATCGCCATGCTGCACAAGGGCTTGAAGCGGCTGGAGACGGATTTCGACGCCATGGTCATTGCAAACCAGGCGGTGAATTTTTCCGTTGGCGCGAACCTGATGCTGGTTCTGGTGGGAGCCCAGGAGCAGGAGTGGGACGAATTGCACATGGCCGTGAAGCAATTCCAAAACATCAACCTGGCGATTAAATACGCGCCAAAGCCGGTGGTGGCGGCGCCGCAGGGCTTGGCGCTGGGCGGAGGCTGCGAAGTGAACCTGCACGCGGCAAAGATTCAAGCGGCCGCGGAGGCATACATCGGCTTGGTGGAAACGGGTGTGGGGTTGATTCCCGGTGGCGGCGGCACGAAGGAAATGCTGATCCGCGCGAACGAACACGCAGGTGGGACAGGCTTCAGCCCGTCCTCTTCTCCGGAATCCGACCTCGATCTTTTCTACGCCCTGAAGCCCATCTTCGAAGCCATTGCGATGGCCAAAGTTGGCACAAGCGCGGAGGAATGCCGCGAGCTGGGATATTTGCGCCGCGAAGATGGCGTTTCCATGAACCGCGACAGGTTGGTCGCGGACGCCAAGGAGGCCGCTCTGGCGCTGGTGCGCGGCGGCTACAAGCCGCTGGCGGCGAGCTGGCAGGAAGGCGCGCAAACCACGCAGATCAAAGTGCTCGGCGAACAGTTTCTTGCCGGCGCGAAGCTCGCCATCCACATGATGCTCCGCGGCGGCTATGCCTCCGAGTACGACGCACACGTGGGCCGTAAGCTCGCAAACATCCTCGCCGGAGGGCCGCTGACGTCACCGCAATTGGTCAGCGAGCAGTACGTTTTGGATCTCGAGCGCGAAGCCTTCGTCTCGCTCTGCGGCGAGCAAAAGACGCAAGAGCGCATCGCGCACACGCTCAAAACCGGCAAGCCGCTGCGGAATTAGCTGGAGGATCAGTGCACCCAACACACAAAACTAGCTGAATCTCCATCTCGCCTTTCTACCTAATCGGATAAAAACGTATTGATATAACGATTCAATATACGATAAGCTGACGTTTTCGGGAGGCTTGTCGTGCAAAAGCTGCTCGCGCCACGGGAAGCGGCGAATATTCTGGGCATCAGCTATCCCACCTTGAAGCAATGGATCTACCACGGAAAGATCAAGTCGGTGAAAACACCCGGCGGGCACCATCGCGTGCCGGAGAGCGAGATCGACCGCCTGTTTCCGAAGAAGCTGGAGCGCGGGGACATCGAGACGCGGCGGGGAAATCGGCGGAAGATCAGCGGGCGCAACCAGTTGATCGGACGCGTGGTGGCGATCAAATTCAGCGGGCTGCTGGCGCAGGTCACGTTGGCGATCGGAGAGCAGCATATTACGTCGATCATCACGGCGGATGCGGCGAAGGAATTGCGGCTGAAGCTCGGGGACCGGGCCGCGGCGCTGATCAAATCAACCGAAGTAATGATCCTGAGGGTGTGACAAAGCAACGACTTCCGATTGGTGACTGATGACTGGTAGAAAAACAAGCTCGTGCAAGTGGTTCCGCGTCCTCCGACTCATTTTTTATGTTTTCCTTGCCCATCATGAGGTGCGAGCCCAGGGAAAGGAAATCCGCATAGCGGCAGCGGCCGATCTGAAGTTTGCGATCGGAGAATTAACGGAAACGTTTGAGAAGCAGTCAGGAACGAAAGTAAATGTGACTTACGGATCGAGCGGGAATTTTTTCTCGCAAATGCAGAATGGTGCTCCTTTCGACCTGTTCTTTTCCGCGGACATTGAGTATCCGAAAAAGCTGGAGGCGGCGGGACTCGCGGAGCCGGGGACCCTATACGAATACGCCGTAGGGCGGATCGTGATTTGGACGCCTGCGGATGCGAACGTGGATGTTACCAAACACGGATGGAAGACCCTGTTGGATGCACGCGTCGAGAAGATTGCGATTGCGAATCCGGAGCATGCGCCCTACGGACGCGCGGCGGTGGCTGCGTTGCAAAAGGCGGGAATCTACGAATCCGTCAAAGCCAAGCTGGTGTACGGAGAAAATATTTCGCAAGCGGCGCAGTTTGTGCAGTCGGGAAACGCTCAGGCGGGGATTGTAGCGATGTCGCTGGCGGTTTCGCCCGCGATGCAGGATGGGAAACGCTGGGACATTCCGGCGGAGATGCATCCGGCGATCGAGCAGGGAGCGATCGTTTTGAAGGACGCGAAGAATAAGGAAGCGGCGCGAGTCTTTCTGGAATTTGTGAAGAGTTCGGCAGGGCGCGCCATATTGGCAAAGTATGGTTTTGCGTTTCCGGAAAAAACGAGGAAAGAAGAAAAAGGATGACGCGGAGACGCCGAGAGCTCAGAGGGAAGTAGAAAAAAGGACAGCGAATGGAAGCACTGTGGTTGTCGATGAAGTTGGCGGCGTGCGTGGCGGCGATATTGCTCGTGATCGGTATGCCGGTGGCGTATTGGCTGGCGTATACGAACTGGCGCGGAAAATTCTTGCTCGAATCGCTGGTGGCGCTGCCACTTGTACTGCCGCCGACCGTGCTCGGATTTTACGCGCTCGTGGCGATGGGCCCGCGCGGGCCGCTGGGAAAACTGTGGATCGCCCTCTTCGGCCACGGACTGGCGTTCACGTTCGGCGGACTGATTCTGGCGTCAGTGCTGTACAGTTTTCCGTTCGCGGTGCAGCCGCTGGTCGCTTCCTTTGAGGGAGTCGATCGAAGACTGCTGGACGCGTCGGCCGTCCTTGGCGCGGGTGGCCTGAGGACATTTTGCCGGGTGATCTTGCCGTTGTCGCTGCCCGGAGTGGTGACGGCAGCGGTACTGAGTTTCGCGCACACTCTGGGAGAATTTGGCGTGGTATTGATGGTAGGCGGGAATTTGGCAGGCGTGACGCGAACAGTCTCGATCGACATTTACGATCGCGTGCAGTCCCTGGAATACGGCGAGGCCAACCGCATGGCGCTGCTCCTTCTGGCGATTTCCTTCGCCGTGTTGTCCCTTGTCTATGCGGTGAATCGCCGCGTGTGGACCCCGTGGCCGGCGAAGTAAACGCGACGATGCTCATCGCGCGAATCCGCAAAGAGCGGCGCGGCGCGGGCGCTTCCTCCTTTGTCCTTGATGTGCGCATCGAGGTTTCTCCCGGCATTACGATTCTCTTTGGACCTTCCGGAGCCGGCAAATCCACGCTCCTGGATTGCGTTGCGGGGCTGGCGCGGCCGGACGAGGGACGAATCGTGGCCGGCGGCGATGTACTGTTCGATTCCGCGCGCGGAATCAATCTTCCCGCGCCGAAGCGGCGAACCGCCTACGTTTTTCAGACCCTGGCACTATTTCCGCATCTGAGCGGGGAAGAAAATGTTTCATACGGCTTGATGCATTTGGGCGAGGAAGAAAGGCAGGAGCGAGTAGAAGCAATTCTCAAAGCCTTTCGCGTCGAGAAATTGCGGAAACAAAGACCAGGCGAGATTTCCGGAGGCGAGAAGCAGAGAATCGCGCTTGCGAGATCACTGGTGACCGAGCCGCGCGTGTTGTTGCTCGACGAGCCGTTGACCGGCTTGGACGCGGAGCTGAAAGCGGCGATTGTGGACGACTTGCGCGCGTGGAATGCGGCGAAGGGAATCCCCATTCTGTACGTGACGCACAGCCGCGAAGAAGTGGATGCGTTGGGCGAGCGCGTGATCGCGCTCGACAATGGACGCGTCGCCAGTGCCGGTGCGCCGATGGATGTTCTGGACGCCCCGCGCCGGAAAAAACTGGCGCAAGCGGCGGGATTCGAGAATCTGCTGGGCGCTACGGTGCTCGATCTGCGCGAAGCCGATGGCGTGATGCGCGTTCGCCTGGGCGAGAGCGCATGCGAGATCGAGGTGCCGCTCGGCTATGCGACGTCCGGTAACCGTGTGCAGGTAGCAGTTCGCGCGGGAGATATTTTGCTCGCGACGAAGTGGCCCCACGGATTGAGCGCTCGAAACGTGATGGAAGGTCGTATCGTTTCGCTGGAGCAGCGCGGGACCATGGCCATTGCGCGCGTGGATTGTGGCGTCGCGTTCGTTGTGCACGTCACGCCCGGGGCAGTGCGGGCGCTGGAGCTATCGGCGGGGCATCGCGTTTGGCTGGTCTTGAAAACGCACTCGTGCCACTTGGTGGAATAGAAGAAAAACTTAGAAAGTGAAAAGTCTCAAGGCTTCGGCTTCGTTGGAGCCGGCGTTGCACGCTTGGCCGCGGCCGCCACAGAGAATGTGATTTCGTCGGCCTCAAGAATGTTGTCCTTGGGCGTGGCGTGAATAACGACGAGGTCGCCGGCGGCGAGGTCGCCAGCCTTGGCTGGTTTGTCTTCATTGTTCGCTCTCGATAGAAATACGCTCGAAGCGGCGATTTTCACTTCCACGGACTTCCCGTCCGCTGTTTTTACGACCACGGAATCGGCGCTGATTTTTTCGACCGTGCCTCTGACGTGAACTTTATTGCCGTGAGCGAAGGCCGTGCCCGTAGCGAGTGCGAACAATAAAGCCAGCAATGATAAGCGAACTTTCATGAGCGTCTCCGATCGGAATGGAAGGCCGGCGTGATCCGGCTTCATTCCTACCTATGATCTTGTGATTCCGGTTTCCGTTGTGGTGTTGCTCCATTCAAAAAATCATTTTCCTGCTGCTCTTCTGCCCGTTCGTCGGGGCCTTTGGGATTATAGCGCTCCATCTCGATCCGTTCCGCGGTGGTTAGATGGGGAAGGTGGCGGATGAAGTGAACCAGCTTCCAACTGCTTTGCATGCCTCCGTGTTCGCCGCCATTGGAAAATGCCGGCATTCCCGTGAAGCGCACGCCATTCTCGATGATCCAGAACAGTTCGCCGTCGGTAAGATTTTGCGTTTCCGGCAAGCGCAGGTCCGGTGGCTTGGGGTAGAGGCCGCCGCCAAACATGGTCTGCCCACTGCCGTCGTTGGCGTGGCAGACGGCGCAATGATCCGCGAAATGCAGCCGCGCATCGCGCAGATCCTCCGGCGAGGCGAGCAGCGGATTCTGGGCCAGTCGCGCATTCCAAGGGATCGCCAGATGACGAGCGTTGCGAGCGAGCATGATTTCGAATCGATTAGGAGTGGCGCGAGCACTGAGGCCGTCATGCAGGATGGAGACGGCCATAGCGACAACCACGCCGAGGAGCGCTATAGCGATGGCGATCACGAGGGTTCTGATTTTCATGGCCCTGGGAATATGTTAATGGATGATAGCCGGAGCGGCTAGCGGCGAATCATTCGGCGCTGACGTGACAACTCTGCACCGCTTCATCCCGTCGCGTGCCCAACTTCGGCGCGAAAGAGAATGGCGGGAAGGCGTCTATTTTCCTATGATGTAAAATGAGTGCGTGCTATTCGAATCGAAGCCGTCTGCGAATATCGGGCATTTTCAGAAGAGCGGCGCGCGGACTGGAAGAAGGCGCGGATGTAGCCCCGCAAGCGGTTTCCTCTGGTAGGATATTCATGAAATGGCGCCCCCCACGATAAACGGAACCGCTTTGACGGCAGTGGAAACCTGTCCGGCGGAAGTTCGCGAGATTCTCCGCGCCACGGCGAGCGGCGCAGAGCTGACGTTCGAACAGGGACTGCTCCTGGCGACGGCGGAAGGTTCAGCGCTGGAAGCGCTGGTGGCCGTCGCGGACCAGTTGCGGCGACAGACTGTCGGAGACGCCATCACTTACGTCGTGAATCGAAACATCAACTTCACGAACGTTTGTTTCGTGGGATGCAGTTTTTGCGGCTTCGGACGCGGCCCTGGCGCGGCAGACGCTTATTCCCTTTCTTTCGAAGAAGTGGTGCGCCGCTCGCGCGAGGCCTGGGAACGCGGCGCCACGGAAGTTTGCGTTCAGGGCGGATTGCCGCGCGATCTCGACGGATTTTTCTACCGCGACCTGTTGCGCGCCATCAAGCATGCGATTCCCGAGATGCACGTGCATGCCTTCTCGCCCATGGAAATTGATTACGGCGTGACGAAAACAGGAATGGCACTGCGCGACTACTTGCGGATGATGAAGGACGAGGGGCTCGGCAGCATTCCCGGCACAGCGGCGGAGATTCTGGATGATCGCGTGCGGAAGGAACTGAGCCCGAACAAATTGCCGGCCGCGCGGTGGGTGGAGATCATCACTGCAGCGCACGAACTGGGCATTCCGACGACTTCAACCATGATGTACGGACACGTGGAAGAGCCCGCGGATTGGGTGCGGCACATGCTCCTCTTGCGCGCGATGCAAAAACGCACCGGTGGATTTACCGAGTTCGTCCCGCTGGGATTCATCCACGAGAATACGCGGCTCTACCGTCATGGTGGAGCGAGGCCGGGAGCAAAACGGGAAGAGCATTTGCGAGTGCACGCATTGGCTCGAGTGCTGTTGCACGGGGCGATCAAGAATTTGCAAGTATCCTGGGTAAAACTGGGATTCGAAACTTCGCTCGCGTGTTTGCAAGCAGGTGCAAACGATTTCAGCGGAACGCTCATGGAAGAGAGTATTTCCAAGGCCGCCGGCGCAACGTTCGGAGAATATGTGCCGCCGGAAGAATTTCGCGCCAGGATTCGATCGATTGGGCGAGTCCCGGCGGAACGCACGACGACCTACAAAATTCGGCGCATATTTGAACAGCCGGAAAATGATCCACGCACAGTGCCGTCGCAACTCCCGATGGCGCGGACGGAAAGCCACGTGACATACACTGAAGGCGCCTACTGAGCGATTCTCATGCGAGCACTCCTCCTACCGGTCAAGGACCTGAACAATGCGAAGAAGAGGTTGATAGGCGTGTTGACGCCGGAGGAAAGGCTTGGCCTGGCCGGCGCTATGCTCGCGGACACTATTCGTGCGGTGCGAGGCGTGCGCTGCGCTGAGAAAATTTTTGTTGTCACCAATTACGAGCCGGTCATGCAGTTGGCCGAGGAAAATCGCTGGGAGATTCTGCGGGAAGAGCAGCAAATTTCCGAGAGCCATTCCGTGGATGCCGCTTCGAGGATCTGCGAACAAAGGGGCGTTAGCGGATTGCTGCGCCTTCCGCTCGATCTGCCGCTCATCCAATCGAGCGACATCGATGAACTCCTTACCTCTGAGTGCCAAGCGCCAGCTTTGGTAATAGTGCCGTCGCGCGACGGAACCGGCACGAACGCCATGCTGCGGACCCCGCCTACGTTGTTTCCCTCACATTTCGGGAGCGGAAGTTTCGCGAAGCATCTTGCCGAAGCGGAACAGGCCCATGCGCGGGTGGTGTTGCGCCGCAATGCCCGGCTGGAGATGGACGTAGACGACGAAGGGGATCTGCGGACCCTCTTGGAGCATGATCTGAACGGAACGGAAACGGGACGTTGGCTGCGCGCGAGCGGCGTCGCGGCCAAGTTCCTGCCAAACGCGCGAGCGGGAGCGATGAGCGCGCGATGAAACAAAAACTGTATGCGAGCCTCGACGAGGCTGTGGCGGATATTCCCGACGGCGCGCAAATTATGTTCGGAGGGTTCGGAGGCGCGGGCTTTCCGAATAACCTGATTCAGGCGCTGGCGCGGAAAGGGGCGAAGAACATCACCGCCATCAGCAACAATTGCGGGACGCGCGAAGGCGAGCTTGGGCTGATGTTCAAGAACAATCAGATCAAGCATGTCGTTGCCTCTTTTCCCGGACCTCACGCCAACTATTTTCAAGAACGGTTCGCGGCGAAGGAAGTGACTCTGGAACTCGTCCCTCAGGGAATTTTGTGCGAGCGAATGCGTGCCGCTGGCGCTGGTCTGCAGGGTTTCTACACCACCGTGGGCGTGGGCACCGAAGTCGCCGAAGGAAAGGAAGAGCGTTTCCTTGAAGGCAAGCGTTGCATTCTGGAATTTCCGATTCATGCCGACTATGCCTTGATCAAAGCTCAGCAAGCCGATGAGTTGGGAAATCTGACCTATCGGCTGGCCGCAAGAAATTTCAATCCCATCATGGCCATGGCTGCGAAGACGACCATCGCCGAAGTGGAAGAAATCGTGCCGGTCGGTACGATAAATCCGGAACATGTCATGACACCGGCGATCTTCGTTCATCGCATCGTGCAAGCGAAAGGACTCCGCTATGCCGGGTAACGGCATACATGAAAAGGTCATGTTGGGTAACGTCAGATTGCCGGCTAAGTCACGGTTGACCAGGGAACAGATCGCGCAATGCGCCGCCCTCGAATTGCCGGACGGCGCGTACGTGAATCTCGGCTGGGGAATTCCCAATCTCATCGCGGACTATTTGCCCAAAGAGATCACCGTTTATTTCCACAGCGAAAATGGAATTCTAGGAATGGGACGCCGCGCAAGACCTGGCGAAGAAGATTTCGATCAGGTGGACGCGATGAAAGTGCCCGTGACGCTGATCCCGGGAGCTTCTTTCTTTCATCAGGCGGATGCACACCTGATGTCGCGCGGCGGGCATTTGGACGTCGCCGTGCTCGGCGGGTTCCAAGTGTCGGAGAAGGGCGATCTTTCGAACTGGAAAATTCCCGGCGCGAAAGGCTCCGGCGGTATCGGAGGCGCAATGGATATCGCCGCTGGCGCCAAGACATTGATCGTTTGCATGGAGCACACCACGAAAGACGGGGCGCCAAAAATCGTGAAGAAGTGCACGTATCCGCTGACTTGTTTGGCATGCGTGGATACCATCGTTACGGATCTGGCGGTGATCGACGTGCAGCCGGAAGGATTGCTCTTGCGCGAAGTGGCGCGCGGTTGGACGGCGGAGGAAATACAGGCGTTGACCGGCGCACCATTGATCGTCCGGCAGCGAACTCCGGAGATGACTTTCGCTTGATTTTGTGAGGAGGCCTAAATGAGCCAAATGATTCCAGAAAACTATGCGGATTTGTTGGAGAAGCCGGCGTTCGGAAATCTAGGCACGCTAATGAAGGATGGAAGCCCGCAGGTAACACCTGTGTGGCTGGATTACGACGGGAAATTCGTGCGCATCAATTCAGCGAAAGGCCGCGTGAAGGATAAAAATATGCGGCGGGATCCTCGCGTTTCGATTGCGATACAGGATCCCGCAAACGCCTATCGCTATCTGGAAATCCGCGGCAAGGTCGTGGAAATCATCGAAAAAGGCGCGGACGACCACATCAACAAACTCTCGCAAAAATATCTGGGAAATCCAGTTTACCCTTTCCGGAAACCGGGCGAAGTGCGCGTAACGTACAAAATCGAGCCGCAAAAAGTCAGCTCGATGGGATGACTAACTCAGGAGCCGGAAAATTGAAATTAGAAATTGGAATCGCGAACACTTGCAATCCAATTTACACTTTCTATCTTCCAATTTCTATTTTCCACTTTCCACTTTCTATTCTCCATTGCCTTGCCGCATTGCTCTTCTTGATCGAGAACTTACGACCAAAAACTGTTCACTGAAAACTTACAGCCGCGCGGCGACGCGCGCGGCGATGCGGCCTTCAACCGTCCGGAACACGAATACAAGACTGTCCGTAAGAGGCACCCCGGCGCTGGGGACCAGCAACTGATAGGACCACTCGAAGCGCTGAGGCAATTCCTCCGCGAGTGCCGTGGCGTGCGGATAAACTCGTTCGACGCGGGTCTGGACCGCCCTTACGTCTTTCACAGGGCGAAGTTCCACACCGTTCTTCCAATAGATCATCAGCTGCAGTTGACCCATCATTTCCCGGGTTAAGTAAGTCCGCGGTCCGATGTCGTTGAGGCCGGGCGTGCACGGCAGATCGCGAATGGCGAAGGATACGGCGAGAGCTTCCGGAAACTGACTGACGGTTTCCGGGCCGCGGCGGAAGACCGTGCCGTGCTCATCATCGACACGCTTCAGATGGTCGAAAAACTCCGCTGCATTCATCTCGCCGGAGACGCGGAAGCAGACGCCATTGGGTAGCGAACCATCGGTCGCAAAAAAAACGCCGCCGTCATAGCTCCACACCGTTTTGCTGCGTCTTGCCTGGCTGAGAGACGCGCCTGGAGCGCAACCGAGAAAAATCAGGAATGCGACAACAGCGATTTTGTAGTCCCGGAAACGCATGGGTGGCGGCCGTGCCCAGGAAATTTTACTCCTTGCGGGGAGCGGCGAGAAGAAAAGTAAAGCCGTTAAGATTGTGGGTGGCCTTACCTTCTCCTGCGGGCCTGACGGCGCCCTGGCCGGACCGAACTGCCTGGATCGCTTCAACGAGTTTCGGAAGCACATCCGGTTGCGCAACCGGAATGTTGTGCGCGCCCAGCACGAGTTTCAATTCTGGTGAAAGTGCCGCAAGCCGTTTTCCTGAGTCGACGTAAGCATCGAGATCGGTTTCCGGGCGAAACAGCCAGATCGGGCCCGGATAGTAAGTGTCGCCCGTGAAGAGCAGTCCATTGCCGCGATCGAGCAGCGCGATAGCGTCGGGCGTGTGGCCGGGCGTGGATACAACCTCCAGAGTGCGGCCGCCGAGATTGATCTTGAAGCCGTCGAGAATCGCGCGGGAGATTTTCCAGGGTTTTGTCGCATACGTTTTTGGATTGAACCCCTTTGGCAAATCGCCGCAGAGCTGGTCGGGAGCAATTTCCGCCTGCGCATCGTCGCGCGAACCTTTCGCATTCGTCCGCGTGAACTCGGTGTCCATGCCGTAGACGAAAGTGAACTCCCAGTTGCCTCCAACGTGATCGTTGTGGGTGTGCGAGTTGAGCACGACGACCGGACGCGACGTCAACTTGGAGGTGACTTTGCGAATGTCACCGATGCCTGTGCCGGTGTCGAACAGGAGCGCTTGCTTGTTGCCCACAATGAGATAGGAGATAACTTCTTCCGCTTGATGCGGCTCGTAGATGGCAAAGACTCCGGGGACGACTTTGTAGACCTCGAACCATGGATCGTCCGGAAGAACGCGCTGGAGCGATTTGTATTCCGGGCGTGGCAGCGCGCGGCACCATTCCGGGATTTGCATGCCCACTTGCAACTCCGGTTGTAGTGGCGCAGCAGGCTGCGCCACTACAAGGGAAGCCGAGACTATCGGAAGAAAAGGATTTAACACGGAGAGCGCAGAGCGCGGAGCGCAGAGGACACGGAGACACTGCGGCGACGAATAGTAAGCCGCCATCAGAGAGAGCGTCAGAAGAAGCGGACTCGTCTTCATTTGGGCGCCGAGGAAACGAAGATGGATTTGGGGAGCATCATGTGGACGCCTTTGTTGCCGTCGACGAGTTCGGTGATGTGGAGGTCGGCGGCGACGCTGGCGAGCATGTAGGCATCGTCGCGGGAGAGGTGTTTTTCCGTTACGAGGAAATCGATCATCTCGCGGACGGCGAGCGTGGCGCAGGCATTCAGGTCATCGTTGAGACCCATGGTGATGTAGTGCGTGGGCGTTTCGGCGCGCGGCCAGCGCAGGTGCATGTCCTTGCGCACCACAAATTGAAACGTGCCGATGAGCGAAGTTTCGAGCGCGGTGATGTCCACTTCGCCGTCGCCCTGGCCGGCGTGACCGTCGCCCACTTCAAAGAGCGCGCCGGGCGCATGGATGGGAATATAGAGCGTCGTGCCAGCGACGAGGTCCTTGTTATCCAGATTCCCCGCCATAATCCACGGCGGCGCGCTGTTGAAGCGGCCCGCGCTCTCCGGCGGCGCGTCGCCCATGCTGCCGAAAAAGGGATGCAGCGGAATCTCGATGCCCGGCGCGAATTTCGCCACCATGCGCTTTTCATCCAGCGGAATAATCTTCATTTTCGCGTAAGGATAATCGTCCGGCAGATAGCCGCGGCCCGGTCCGAACCCGTTGTACGCGTAAGGAATGGCAAGTTTTATGGCGAGAATTTTCACTTCGAGCACATCGCCGGCTTCCGCGCCTTCGATGTAAATCGGCCCAGTGAGAATGTGCCCGCCGGGCCCTTTGTCCTTCACCTCGTCGGTGATGTCGCGCAGCGACTGCTCGACCTGATCCGGCGGCAGGCCCGCATCTTCCAGCCGCTTCGGGCTATTCGTGATCAGCGTCTGAATCTCCACCGTGTCGCCCGACTTGACACGCAACACCGCCGCCGCCTTCGCATCGTAGTAACCCCAAGCCACCGTCTTCGGCGTCGGCTTCAGCGTGTGGGTCGCTGATGCACTCGTTTGCTGGGCATAGAGCGAAGGCACCGAAAGTAGAGTCCCAAAACCCAACAAGATTGCGCGGCTAGTCATGCGATCTCCCAGAATCATGGCACCCATCTAACTAGGTTCTCCGGTCGCGAAAACCCAAGGCACTTTGGCGGTGAACTCAAGCTGTACGAGGGGAAGGCCCGCAAATGGTTCTCGAACAAGTCCGAGACACGAGCTGAATCCCAAACTGAAATACTCACTTGTTTCCTCAAGATCTGGCTGCCAGACATTCTTCGCGACTTGCTCGGCCGCGTCAGCGCCCGAAATGATCGAACCGACGAAATGATACCAGCCTCCGTCCAGGTGTCTGCCGATTTCAAACGAGCCATATGGTCGATTTCGACCTCGCGATGAGGTGAGATACCCAGCTTCTCCAATAGGGCGACTAATTGTGGCACGTAGATTTGGTCCCGGGCGGCAGCAAAGTTAAGGCAAGGTTCACAACCACACTCTTCGGGACCGCCCATAGACACTGCCGCATATGCTTTCCTCGTGGACTCCGGATCGAAGTTTAGTTGCCAACGGCCAAAATGAATCGACTCCATAGTCTCTAATCCTCGCTCGCGCTCCTATTAGGAGTTGGTCATGTCCTCCGGGCGGACTAGGGCGTCGAACTTTGTCCCGTCGGCGTATCTTCGCCAGGGAAGCGAACGAGATTCCAATTGGTCGGAGGATGCCACTCCAGTTGATCTCTTGCCTGCCACCGATAACCGTCAAATCGTTCTGCTGGAATTCCATTCCGCTGAACAAAGTCAGCACTAACATTGGGAAAGTCCACCTCAAAGCCTAACAGAGCAAGTCTAAACGGGACTCGCTCATACAGATAGCGGCCCAACTCCACGAGCCATTCATCTAACGGCACTCTCCATGTCGCAGCTTGATCAGCATCAGCGAATGGGTACCCTCCTAACGGATATGTTCGGCCGAGTGCCCCATGCGGTAGGTAGAACGCCAAGAAATCGCGCAACAGTGCCCCGTTCTCATCTTGAAGCCTACACACGGATGTGCCGCAGGCGGCTCTCGCACTGTTCGGAAGATTCGCAATTCCGTAAAGATGGCCTTCGATTGCACACTGCCGAGGATTTACCCGTACTTGAGCGTGTGGCTCCTGCTCTCGACTCAGGTAGCAGCCTTCCAGAGAAGGATGGGACCAAACAGTTTGCAAGGCCAGCGCGAGCCGCTCTTCAGAGGGAACACCAAGTTCAAACTCGATTTCGTAGAAGCCGCCGCGCCAGGTCTCTTCTGACGTGAAATTTTGCGTGCTTGAGTTCATATCAGGGATGAGTCATGTCCTCGGGCTTGACGAGCGCGTCGAATTCTTCGGGGGTGACGTAGCCAAGATTGAGGGCGGCTTCGCGGAGGCTGATGCGGGCGTGGTGGGCGGCTTTGGCGACTTGGGCGGCGTTGTCGTAGCCGATTTTGGGGGCGAGGGCGGTGACGAGCATGAGGGAATTGCGGACGTAATGTTCGATTTGCTCGCGGTTGGCTTGGATGCCGTTGACACAGTGTTCGACGAAGCTATTGCAAGCGTCGGCGAGGAGTTCCACGGAGTGCAGATAATTGAAAATGATGACGGGCTTGAAAACGTTGAGCTCGAAATTGCCTTGGGAGCCGGCGAAGCCGATGGCGGCGTCATTGCCCATGACTTGCACGGCGACCATGGTGACCGCTTCGGCCTGCGTGGGGTTTACTTTGCCGGGCATGATGGAGGAGCCGGGCTCGTTTTCGGGGAGAGTGAGCTCGCCGAGGCCGCAGCGCGGGCCGGAGGCGAGCCAGCGAATGTCGTTGGCGATTTTCATGAGTGAGGCGGCCAGCGTCTTCAATGCGCCAGAGGCAAAGACGAGTTCGTCGTGCGCGGAGAGCGCGGCGAACTTATTGGGATGCGAGCGGAAGGGGAGGCCGGTAAGCACGGTGATTTTGCGGGCCGCGCGCTCGGCGAACTCGGGATGTGCGTTGAGGCCGGTGCCGACAGCGGTGCCGCCGATGGCGAGATCGTAGAGGCCGTCGATAGCCACGGCGACGCGGCCGCCGTCGCGGTCGAGCAGATTCACGTATCCGGAAAATTCCTGGCCGAGCGTGAGCGGCGTGGCGTCCTGCAAGTGGGTGCGGCCGATTTTTACGATGTCCGCGAACTCCCTGGCTTTGGTGTCGAGGGCGTCGCGGAGAGTTTTGATCGCGGGGAGGAGGCGGCGCGCGGTTTCCGAGGCGGCGGCGATGTGCATGGCGGCGGGGAAAGTGTCGTTGGAGGACTGCGACATATTTACATCGTCATTTGGGTGGATCGGTTTCTTGCTGCCCATTTCGCCGCCGGCGATTTCGATGGCGCGGTTGGAGATGACTTCGTTGACGTTCATGTTGGTTTGCGTGCCGCTGCCGGTTTGCCAGACGCTAAGGGGGAAGTGGCCGTTGAGTTTTCCGGCGATGACTTCATCGGCGGCTTGCGTGATTAGCTTGGCCTTTTCCGGCGGGAGCTTGCCGAGGTCTTGATTAACGAGCGCGGCGGCTTTCTTGAGGATGCCGAAGGCGCGGATCAGCTCGGGCGGCATGACGTCCTTGCCGATGGCGAAGTGGATGAGCGAGCGGGCGGTTTGCGCGCCGTAGTAGCGGTCGGCGGGGACGTCGATCTTGCCCATTGAGTCGGACTCGGTGCGGGTCGGGTTGGAGGCTGCTGGCTTGGCGGCTTCAGACATGGGGGACTCCTTCAAAGGCTGCTTGAAAGATTCTACCAGCAAGTGACCCCGACAAAGTCGGGGCAGGCCGCTGACTAGTGACTGGCAAGGGAGGGAAGGTTGAAAGTTAAAAGTTGAAAGTTGAACGCAGAAAAAATAAATCAGAATTAGCATAGCGACCCGGCCGATACCCTCATCGGTCAGTGAGAGTGGCCCCGACCGGGTTGGGGCAGGCCTGTGACTGATGGAAGAGACGTTCCTTGGATTGGGTAGCCAAGGTGTCGGACGGAATGGCTGGTTAATCATAACGGGCCCGCCACCTGTTTTTTGTAAGTTGCATCTAAAGAGCTTAGCTCTGTTGTAAGTCTTTTGTTTGCAACACTTGCGGGGAGATTCATAAGTTGCAGTTAAAGGACTTATGGGGGGCGAAGTGTTGGCGAGAAGGGAACTGGGAGGGACGGGAAGATCTTGGAGGAAGTAGAGGGACCGCTTGGCAGGCGCCCATAGAGGAGAGCCACCCTTGAATGGTGCCAACCTAACACACCCCCTTTATAGCATATCCGTACTGTTTGTCAACTAATTACTGCTAAGTCGTTTGCATGTTGAGGGATAGGAGGGCATTTGTGCGAATTGCTGGCGAGAGAGAGCGAAAATTTGACCCCCGATGCCGAGAGTACCTGTGGCAGAGGGTGTGTAAAGAGCCAGTCTGGACGACGACGCTTCAAACTCTAGTTCGCACTCCGGTTAAGAAGGCGAACCTGCCTTGCGAACCGCGGTAGCTGAATGTAGGCTTCTGAATTCTCGTGAGCCCAAATGTCTACATTATCGCGGGACCGAATGGCGCGGGCAAGACTACCTTTGCGCGGGAATTCCTGCCTAAGTACGCGGACTGCCGAAATTTTGTAAATGCGGACCTGATCGCGCAGGGACTGTCGCCCTTTTCTCCGGAAACCGCGGCGTTCCGCGCGTGGCGGCTGATGCTCGAAGAAATGGAAGCGTTTGCAAGGCACGGAGATGACTTTGGTTTCGAGACCACGCTTTCCGGTCGAAGCCATTTGAATGTGATTCGCGGACTTAAGCAACGTCGGCAGGAAGTTCACGTTTTTTACCTGTGGGTGCCGAGCGTCGAGCTGGCCCTCTCGCGAGTCCGAGGACGGGTTTTGCAGGGTGGACATGACGTGCCTGAGGCCGTTGTGCGCCGGCAATTTGACCGATCGATCACAAATTTCCTGGTCCACTACAGGCCGCTGGCGGATTCCTGGACCTTGTACGACAACGCGGGAGTAGTCCCTTCAGTCATTGCCGTGAGGAGCAGGGCCAGCCTCAATTGAACGAACTAAGGCGATACAATGAGTTGGTTAAGAGCTATGGGAAAAATGACTAAGCTACCTACGCAAAAGATAGAGTCAAATGCAAACAAAGATAGCGAGATAAACTCGCCTCGACAAGCCGATATTTTGTTTGCAAATTATGCAGCCGGTCTAGCCACGAGAGTGGTGCGACCACCAGTCGCGCCAAGCGGCGGGGTTTGAGCCGAGCCCGGCGCCGGTGATGTCTTGCAAGGCCTGAAAGACCCAGCTGCGGGTGGTGGCGTCGAGGGTGGCGTCGTCCATCATCCTGAGGAGGTCGGGGACGGCGCCCATGCGCTGCTCCTCTCTGAACATGCCGGATTGCGCGATGGCGCAGGCGGCTCCTTCGCGCACGTGGGGCGAGGGATCCTCGCGGAAAACGCCGAGAAGGGGAGCGATGGAACTGTCTGTGGCCAGAAGTCCCAATCCTATGACGGCATAGGTACGAGTCGTTTCATCGGGATCGTGGATGCGATCGAGAAACACGGTCTCCAGGCGCGCGGTTTCCACGCCACGATTGCCCAGGACGCCGAGGATCCACAGGAGCCACACGCGATGTTCCGGTTCGTCCTGCAAGCGCACAAGAAGGTTCTCCACGGTTTCCGGGGACTTGTGCAGATTGTATCCGGCTAGAGTGATTTCCAGGGAGGCGGCGCG
>Ga0137410_10000993_pt1 | contig 19559 bp, 15 predicted proteins | sample CZODoug1_16funga_FD_108878 | JGI IMG/M metagenome (GOLD analysis project Ga0137410, IMG submission 108878) | Vadose zone soil fungal communities from Angelo Coast Range Reserve, California, USA - CZODoug1_16fungal (Illumina Assembly) | ecosystem: Environmental > Terrestrial > Soil > Vadose zone... | reverse complement strand
CGGCCTCTATGAGCGCAGGCGGCATGCACTGCTCGCGCTGGCCTTCTTTCTCATGGGCGTCGCGCTCGAGCTCCTGCAGGGCGCGCTGACGACGACGCGCGAGATGGACATCCGCGATGCGCTCACCAATGGCGCGGGGATCGCGGCTGCCTACGTGCTCGCACGTCTCGGCTTCGGCGAGTGGACGCGGCGCGTCGAGAACTTCTGGACTCGTCACGTGCAACCCGGGGAAGATTCCTAGGAACGTGACTGCTTCCCGCACGAGTGATGACTTCCGCCCCTTGGCCGATCGCATGCGGCCGCGAACCCTCGTTGAGTTCGTGGGGCAATCCCACCTTGTCGATGCAGACAAGCCGCTGCGGCGCGTGGCGGAGGGCGGTCGGCTGCACTCGATGATCTTCTGGGGCCCGCCTGGGACCGGCAAGACGACCCTGGCGCGGCTGCTCGCGGGGAGTTGCGATTGCGAGTTCGTCGGGTTGTCCGCAGTGCTCGCGGGCGTCAAGGACGTGCGTGCGGCGGTCGACCTGGCACAGCGGACCCGCGCTGCGAACGGACGCGGCACGGTGCTGTTTCTCGACGAGGTACATCGCTTCAACAAGGCGCAGCAGGACAGCTTTCTGCCGTTCGTGGAGGACGGCACGCTGATCCTCATCGGCGCGACCACGGAGAATCCCTCTTTCGAGGTCAACAGCGCGCTACTGTCACGCGCCAGGGTCTACGTCCTCAAGCCGCTTTCCCAGACGGACCTGGTGCGCGTGGTGGAGGCGGCACTGGCGGATCGTGAGCGCGGGCTCGGTACTCTGAGCTTGTCGCTCGAGCCACGTGCGCTCGAGATCCTGGTCGCGGCAGCCGATGGCGATGCGCGTCGCGCCCTCAATCTGCTCGAGGTCGCCGCCGACCTGGCACAACCTCATGGCGAGAGTCGCCTCATCACGATCGCCGTGGCGGCAGAAGTCGCTTCCGGCGGTTATCGCCGTTTCGACAAGGGCGGCGATCAGTTCTACGACCAGATTTCAGCGCTGCACAAGTCGGTGCGCGGCAGCGATCCCGACGCCGCACTCTACTGGCTGTGTCGGATGCTCGATGGCGGCTGCGATCCGCTCTACGTGGCGCGCCGCGTGGTACGCATGGCGAGTGAGGACATCGGCAACGCCGATCCACGCGGTCTGGCGCTGGCACTCGACGCCTGGGACACGTACGAGCGGCTGGGGAGTCCCGAGGGCGAGCTCGCCATCGCTCAGGCCGTCGTGTACCTCGCCTGTGCGCCCAAGAGCAATGCCGTGTACGCCGCGTATGGTGCAGCGATGCAGGACGTTCACCAGTTCGGGACACTCGATGTGCCGCTGCATCTGCGCAACGCGCCCACGGGACTGATGAAGAAGCTCGGCTTCGGGCGCGACTACCGCTACGCTCACGACGAACCGGAGGCCTTCGCGGCCGGCGAGCGCTATTTTCCCGAGGCGATGCCCGCTCACCCATACTATTATCAACCCGTGGCGCGCGGTCTCGAGATTCGCATTGCGGAAGCTCTCGAGCGCCTGCGCCAGCGCCAGCGCAACACGACGGCCACCGACAAGAAGACGCCGTGATCGATCCGAGGCTGCTCCGAACCGAACCTGCCACCGTGGCCGCGAACCTCGCACGCCGTGGGGTCATGCTCGATGTCGCTGCGTTCACGGCTCTGGAGGAGCAGCGCAAGCAATTGCAGGTCGAGGCTGACCGGCTGCGCAACGAGCGCAATACGCAGGCGAAGGCGGTTGGCAAGGCCAAGGCCAGCGGCCAGGACATTGCCCCGTTGCTGGCCAAGGCGGAATCTCTCGGCAGCGAGTTGCAGACAACCGAAGGGCGGTTGACCGAAGTTCAGGCGCGGCTCGAGCAGATCCTGCTCGGCCTTCCCAACCTTCTGCATGCGAGCGTGCCGGACGGACGCGACGAATCAGCCAATGTCGAATTGCGTCGCTGGGGCGAGCCACGCCAGTTCGATTTTGAAGTGAAGGACCACGTGGCGCTCGGCGCCGGCTTCGGCGGGCTCGATTTTGAGATCGCAGCAAAGATTTCCGGCGCACGCTTCGCAGTATTGTCGGGTGCTCTGGCGCGCCTGCATCGGGCGCTCACCCAGTTCATGCTCGATCTGCATACGCGCGAGCACGGTTATCGCGAGGCGTATGTGCCCTACCTCGTGAACTCGCAGGCCCTGACGGGGACGGGTCAGTTGCCCAAGCTCGAGCAGGATCTGTTCGCCATTCGCGGCGAGAGCGAGCTCTATCTGATTCCTACGGCCGAAGTCCCCCTCACCAACCTGGTCCGAGAATCCATCCTCGAACCGGAGCAGTTGCCGCTGAAGTACACCGCACACACTCCGTGCTTTCGCTCGGAGGCGGGCTCGTACGGCAAGGACACACGCGGCATGTTGCGCCAGCATCAGTTCGAGAAGGTCGAGCTGGTGCAGATCGTGCGGCCGGAGGATTCCTACGCGGCCCTCGAAGAACTCACCGGTCACGCCGAAAGAGTGCTGCAGCTCCTGGAGCTCCCTTACCGCGTCATGGCGCTGTGCGCGGGCGACGTCGGCTTCGCGAGCGCCAAGACTTATGACCTGGAGGTCTGGTTGCCCGGACAGAACCGGTATCGCGAGATTTCGTCCTGCAGCAACTGCGAGACGTTCCAGGCGCGGCGCATGCAGGCGCGCTGGCGCAATCCCGAGACCGGCAAGCCCGAAGCCGTCCATACCTTGAACGGATCGGGCCTTGCCGTGGGCCGGGCGCTGATTGCCGTGATGGAGAACTTTCAGCGCGCCGACGGTGCGATCACGGTCCCGGCGGCGTTGCGCCCCTACCTGGGCGGAGTCGATCAGCTCGAAGCGAAATACTGATCACTCTCGGAATCTCCTCCGACAACCGCCGGTCTCTTGCAGCTACAGCGAGCGCAAGAAGTTCAACACATCCTGCCGGCTTCGCGACGGCAAGTTATTGAACTGATCGACCACCTTGTTTGCTTCTGATGGACCGAACTGGCTGTTGCCGTTGCTGGCATGCGCCTGGATCGCCTGCAGCAGGTCCTTGGTACGACCATCGTGCAGGAAGAAGATGCGCTGGCCCACGCCCCAGAGCGGCGCCGTCCTGAACTCATCCCCCGCCGCCGCTCCCTGCAGGATATTGTCGGCGAGTCCCGGGCCCATGCGATGCAAGCCGAGGTCGGAGAACAGGTTGACCTTCTGGTTGGTCAGCGCCGGAACGCCCGCGTTGCCGGTCAGCAGCGTCGGCGTGTGACATTGCGCGCACCCAGCGCTCACGAAGGCGCTGTGGCCGTTGGCAATCGACGTCGCGCCTCCCGCGGAGTTGATTGCAGGGGTGGGCGCCGCCAGGAAACGCATGAAGAAGGAGAACTTCTCCACGCCGCTCACCGACTCGACACCGGTCCCTCCATCCAGTGCGCTGATGTCGTTCGGTAGTTGCGCGAGCTGACAGCCCGGGTTCTCTTCACGCTCGGACTGGAACGCTTCGTTGCTGATGCCCATCTCGACGTTGTAGGCCTCGCCGGAGAACACCATCAGCGACTTGTTCTGCGCCTTCCACCCGAAGCGTGTCACCGTGCCGTCGTTGCCGCTCCGGTTCGCTCGCCCGGAGATTCCGAGCTGTGACTTGGCGGCGGAATCGGCATTGAGGTTGGCGAGAATCACGCTGTCCGGAATCAACTCGATCAGCCCGGCTCCGAACACGGGTGTCGGGATCCGGAAGATCGCGTTGTTGCGGGACAGCTGCCGGTCGAAGTCATCCTGCTGGATGCGACAACCGCTCGCGTTCGCGCTCCCGTCGTTGCGGCCACTGATGACGAACAACGCGTGTACACCGCCGTCGCGCTGACCGCTCGATGTGAACTTGAAACGCGCCTCGCGCACCGGCCCGTCCGATCGGATGAAGGAGGGCAGGGTATTGCGCGCGCCGAACGCCGTGGCGACGGTCACCTGCGGGTTCACCGCTGGTGAAGTGCCACCGATCGCAGGCGCCGCATGGCAACCTGCGCAACCGTCAAGATTGAAGCGCGGGCCCAGTCCCTCCGCCAGGGTCTCCGCTTGACTGAAGTCCTCGAGTCCTGCCTTGAAGTAATCCGTCTCGTAGCCGCGCAGCCCAGGGATGGCTTGTCCGGCGCCGGCAGCGCCTTGGCGAACCCCCGGGTCACGCACTCCCGTGCCATCCGCGAACGCGCCCGTACAGACGAACGCGCCTGTGGCTACAAGGATCTGCAGCTTGATGCTCTTCACGTTTAATCCCCCTGTCATGTGGGGCCGCACCGTTGCGGTACGGCCATCAACCGGGCGCGCAAAGCCGACAGGAAGGAAAAACAGCAAGCGGGTGTCCAGGAAGGTACCCGTCAAGGAGCGAAACCCGAACGACGGAATCGATCGCGTTTGGCAACCCCGCTGTCTTGGGACATTTCCCCTTGCAGACCGGTGGCTTTGCGTCCCCACCTCTCGGTGGGTTTGCCCTTTACAACGTCTCCCGTGCTGGCGCGCTCGGCCGCATGGTCATCCCCGAACCCGAGAGCACATGAAAGAAAAGTCCGTTTACTCTCAAGCCGTGCGCCGCACGTGTAAAAAGGAGCAAGAACCATGCCGTAAAATTTTCAATTGGGATTTCGCGTCCAAGTCACTGAGTGTGGTTGTGCAGAAGTGCACAGTGTTCAGCTTCGTGAGTGCGTGGGTAGGACGAATGTCGCCGGACTCCGACGTCCCGTTCGGCCGAATGGATTAACGCTTTGATTCACAACTGACAGCGTTGTCGCCGAAGCACGACGTCAGACACGCAATGCTTTTGTCTCACACGGTGCTGCTGAAGAGCTGCACGTGAGGTGCCTTGCGCGCCAGTCGGGCATCGAACGCCATGCAGACATTGCGGATGAAAGCGCGGCCACGCTCGGTCACCTCGCAGCTTTCGCCATCGAGCCTGACGAGTTCGTCTTCGATCAGCTCGTGCAGACGTTGCGGCAGCGAACGCAGCGGTTCGTGATCGGTTGCGAGCCCGTCCCAGCGGGTCCTGAAACGTGTCATCAGTTCCAGGATCAGACGCCTGAGGAGCAGATCCTCCGCGTCGAGCAGGTGGCCGCGCAGGATGGGCAATTCCCCACGCCGGATCCGCTCCTGGTATGGCTCGACAGCTTTCTCGTTCTGCATGAACGCGGTCCAGGCGTCGCCAATCGCCGAAACGCCAAGACCGATGAGCGGCGCCACGTGCCGCGAGGTATAGCCCATGAAGCTGCGATGCAGAGTGGCGTTGCGAACCGCGCATGACAGCGCGTCGCGGTCCAGCGCGAAATGATCCATGCCGATCTCTCGGTAACCCGCGCTCTCGAGGATCTCGCGGCCTCGTTCGTATAGCGCTCGCTTGGCTTCGCCTTGTGGCAGATCGGCTTCGGTAAAACGCCGCTGGCTCGGCTTGATCCAGGGCACATGGGCGTAGGCGTAGAACGCGATGCGATCCGGTCGCAGGCGTTGCACCGCCGCCAGCGTCGTTTCGATCGACTGCAGGGTTTGCAGCGGCAGCCCGTAGATCAGGTCGTAGTTGATGCTGGTAAAGCCGAGCTCGCGCGCCTGCTCGGTCAGCTCGCGCACCTGCTCCTCGCTCTGCACGCGGTTGACGATGTCCTGCACACGCGGGTCGAAGTCCTGGATCCCGAGGCTGAGGCGGCGAAAGCCGGTCGCGTAGAGCGTAGCGAGCTGCTCGTGTGTCGTGACCCGTGGGTCGGCTTCAACCGAGAACTCCGCGTCCGCGACGAGTGAGCTGCGGGCGAGAAGCCCGTCCATGAGGAAACGCAACTCGTCGGGATCGAGAAACGTCGGCGTGCCGCCACCGAGGTGGATCTCCGCGATGTCGAGCTTTTCCACACCGAGCCGATCCAGGTACAGATTCCACTCGGAGCGCACGGTTTCGAGATAGGGCGCGGCGATGGCGCGATTGCGTGTGATGCGCACGTTGCAGCCGCAATAGGTGCACAGCGAGCGGCAGAACGGAATGTGCACGTAGAGCGCCGCGCCTGTGCGACTGCCGGCTGACTGCATCAACGCACCGCGCAGCGCTTCGATCCACTCGGCCTCGGTCGGGGTGTCCTCCCAGCAGGGAACAGTCGGGTAGCTCGTATAACGCGGGCCGGGAACGTTGTACTTGGCGAGCAGCGATGAGAATGCGGAGTTCAAGGGAAGAGCTCGCGCTGCAGGTCGATGAACAGGCGCACGTGGTTTTCGGGCGTCGCGGGCAGCACGCCGTGCCCGAGTCCGCAGATCCAGCCGCGTCGCCGTTCGGCAGGCAATGCGGCGACCGGTGCGAAAAATTGCTCCACGCTGCGCAGGAAATCCGCTTCCGGAAGGAGCAGCGCATGCGGATCGATGTTGCCCTGGATCGCCCACTGCGTGCCGAATTCTTCGAGCACTGTCGCGATCGGAGTTCTCCAGTCGACACCGATGCCGTCGATGCGGACCTCGCCGAGCATGCGCCAGTGGCGGGCTTCAGTACCCTTGGAGTAGTAGAGGATCCGTATGTCGGGACACTCGCGCCGCACGGCGTCCACGACGCTGCGCAGTTGCGGCACGACCCAGCGACCGAAGGCCTGCGGCCCGAGCTCACCCGCGCAAGTGTCGAAGATCGCGATGCAGTCGGCGCCCGCGCGCCATTGCAGGAGAATGTTCTGCGCCAGGAGCGGCAGGAGCTTCTCGCAGAAACCCGCATAGCGGCCGTCGGCAAGCCCGGCGTGAGCGATGCCGAGATCGCCCTGGTGCGAGCCGGCGGCGGCATAGAAGAAGAGTGTGAGCGGGCCGCCCACGAAGCCAAGCAGGCCCTTTGCGTCCGGCAGGCGTGCGCGGATCGAGCGCAGCGCCGCGGCTTGAAACTCCAGCAAGTCCACGCTTGCGCCGGTGAGCGACAATCGCTGCAGGTCTTCGCGTTCGCGCACGTGCCAGCCGAGCTGTGGTCCCGGGTCATACTTCAGGGGCATGCCCAGGGCCTCGAGCGGAAACAGCAGGTCCGAAAACAGGATCGCTGCGTCGAAATCGAAGTCCGTGATCGGACCGAGCGTCACTTCGGTAGCCAGCTCGGACTTCTTGCACAGGTCTTCGAACGAATGGCGGGCACGGAGCTGCCGGTAATGGTTGTGGTAGCGTCCGGCCTGACGCATGAACCAGACCGGTGGACGCGACGTGTTGTTGCGCGCGAGCGCCGCTTGCAGCAGGTTCGTCACGCGTCGGCCTCGCGCACCGCTGCAGTGTCGAGCTGGTAGCCGACGCCGCGCACGCTGCGAATCACCTGCGGCAGGGCGGGATCCGCCTCGATCAGGCGCCGCAGCCGCACGATGAAGTTATCGACGGTGCGGGGGGTTGGGAATTCGTCTGGCGCCCAGGCGCGGTCGAGAATCTCGTCGCGCGCAAGCACCGCACCCTGCTTCTCGAGCAGCAGCGTCAGCACTGCGCATTCCTTGTGAGTCAGCGAAACCTTCTCCTCGCCCACCGCCGCTTCCATGCGCTTGAGATCGATGCGCGCGCGGCCGACCAGCAGCGGTCGCTCATATTTCGATTCGGCATTGGCCAGGAGCTTGGCGCGGCGGAGCGCGTTCTCGATCCGCAGCAACAGCTCCTTGTAATGAAACGGCTTGACGATGTAGTCCTCGGCGCCGAGCTCGAGTCCGCGCACCCGATCGTCGGGAGTGCCGAACGCGGTCAGGAACACGATGGCTGTCCGCGGGTGACGGCGCCTCAGGGTGGCCGCGAGATCGAACCCCGACTGGTCCGGAAGTCCGACGTCCAGCAGGGCGAGATCGAACGCCGGGCCCTGTGACATGCTCAGGGCCTCGCTGGCAGTACGCGCCCATTCGATCGTGTGGCCCTCGGCAATGAGTCGCTCGGTCAGCGTGCGTCCGACGTTGGGTTCGTCCTCGACCACGAGAATGCGTGCCGCGCCGGTCACGTCGGCTCCTCGGCGCGGCGAAAGATCAGGCGCGTCTCAAAACCAGCGCCGGGGCGGGAGTTGTACTCGGCATCGCCACCCATGCGGCGCATCAGCGTGCGGATCAAGTAGAGCCCGACGCCCGCGCCTTGCGAGCGCTCGCCACGGAAGAAGAGCGTGCCAAGCCGCAGGGCATCGCCGCTGAAGCCACGGCCCTGGTCGGCGAAGCTCACCGTCACTGCGGCCGGTTCGCTTTCGATCGCGATGCGCGCGTGGGCTGGCAGGGTCTGAGAGTGTCGCAGCGTGTTCTCGACCAGGTTGCGGACGATCACCTTGAGCGCGTTGCGATCAGCAAGCACCATCGGGGCGTCGCGCTGGTCCGTGGCCTGTAACTCGACATTGAGCTGGCTGCCTTCCGCTTTCACGCCCGCCACCTGGCGCTCGAGCCACTGTCCGATCGGCAGCGGCTGTAGATCCAGTACGCCGCCGCCTTCGAGGCGCGCCAGCTCCAGGGTTCTTTCAACCTGTACTTCGAGGCGACTGGTGTCTTCGAGCAGGCGATGAATGAGCGGATTCGCCGACGAACCCGCATCAGCGAGCGATTCAGCCTGCAGCCGAATGCTGGTAAGAGGCGTGCGCAGCTCATGAGTCACGGAAGCGAAGAAGGCCTGCGAGGCGCGGGTGCGTCGCTGATCGCGCAGGTAAAGCCAGAGGAGCGCGACCGAGAGCCCGGTGAGCAGCACGAGCAACGTGCCGCCTTCCCAGACCAGCATGCGCTGGGTGACCTGCCATTGCTCATGAGCGGCGGATGTGTCCTGCGCGACGATCTGCTGCAACTCTTCGATCTTGACGGCCTGCCGGTGCACGACCCAGCCCCACCACAATAGCAGCGCGAAGAGCAGCAGCAGCCAGAGAACGGCCACCAGCACCAGCCAGCGCAGGCCTCGTCGGGCAGTAATGAGTCGGGCTGCCATCGGTTACGCCGCGGAGGGGGTCCCGAGCGCCGCCTCGAAAGCGGCAACGAACTGATCGAGGTCCGCATGCGAATGTGCGGTCGAGAGGAACCCGACCTCGAAGCCGCTGGGCGCGAGGTAAATGCCGCGTTCGAGTAGCGAATGGAACAGCGTGGCAAAGCGCTGGCGCTGTGAAGCGGGAATGGTTTCAACGCAGCGCACGACCGAACCGGCGGGGGCGCCCGCTACCAGCCAGAAAAGCGATCCGTCCCTTTGCACCTGCAGGTCCGTTCCCGTTCGGGCGATCACTGCCTGCAGCGCATCGGTCAGCAGAGCGCCAAGACGTTCGAGCGTTGCGTAGGGTGAATGAGATTCGAGCTTGCTGAGTGTCGCGAGACCCGCAGCCATGGCCACTGGGTTAGCGCTCAACGTGCCCGCCTGGTAAACGGGCCCCACGGGTGCGATCTGTTCCATCAGGTCGCGGCGGCCTGCGAATGCGCCGACGGGAAAGCCACCGCCGATCACCTTGCCGTAAGTTACGAGGTCGGGTTTCACGCCGAGTCGCTCAGCCATGCCACCCAGCGCGACGCGAAAGCCGCTGATGACTTCATCGAAGATGACCAGCGCGCCGTTCGCGTGGGCGAGTTCCACGAGTTCCTTGAGGAACTCAGGACGCTGCGGCAACAAGCCAAAGTTTGCGGGCAGGGGCTCGACGATCACAGCAGCGATGCTGCGGCCGTGGCGAGCGAATACCTCCTGCAACGCAGGTGAATCGTCGAGGGGGACGACGAGCGTATTTGCCGCCGTTTCCGCACTGACGCCAGCGCTGTCCGGGCTCGTCGCCTCGGCGAGTCCTGAGCCGGCCTTGACGAGCATCGAATCGACGTGCCCGTGATAGCAACCGTGAAACTTCAGGATGCGTGTGCGTCCAGTCGCGGCGCGTGCGAGCCGCAACGCTGACATCACCGCTTCGGTGCCGGAGTTCACGAAACGGATCTGCTCGACCCAGGGGATGCGGCGGCAGATCCACTCCGCCAGCTCGAGTGAACCCGACTCGGCGGTACCGTATGACCAGCCGCGACTCAGCGCTCCCTCGACGGCGGCACGCACGTGCGGATCCTGGTGTCCGAAGATCAGGGGGCCCCACGACATGCAGAAGTCGATGTAGATCTTGCCGTCGACGTCGATGAGGCGGCTTCCCGCCGCTTCGCGCATGAAACGTGGCACGCCGCCCACACCACGAAACGCACGCACCGGCGAGTGCACACCGCCGGGCGTCACACGGCGCGCGCGCTCGAAGAGCGCAGCGGAGCGTTCGGCCGTCATGAGCCGGCCAGCCAGCCGCGCCCGTAGCGCGCGCCGTAAGTGATGATCATGGAAGCACCTGCGCGCACGAACGCGGTCCAGCATTCGAGGTGGGCGTTGGGGCCATCCATGAGCTGCTGCGCTGCCAGTGCCTCGAAAGCACCGTACTCACCGCTCACTTCGTACACTGCCCACGGCCGCTGAATGCGCGCCGACAGTTCCTTGAGAATGTCGAGATAAGGAAGGCCGGGCTTGACCATCAGGATATCGGCGCCCTCGTCAGCATCACGCTGCGAGCTGAGGTACGCATCGTCGGCGCGCGCCGGGTCGATCTGGTAGCTGGCACGGTCCTTGAGTGCTGCGCGCGGCGCGGAATCCGCGGCTTCGCGAAAAGGGCCATAGAAGCGCGAATGGAATTTGGCCGAATAACTCATAAGCAGTGTGCGTTCACGTCCGCCGCCATCGAGCGCGGCGCGGATCGCGGCAACTCGCCCATCCATCATGTCACTGGGAGCCACGCAGTTGGCGCCCGCTTGCGCGTATTCGAGTGCCGCGCGCGCCAGCTGCTCCACGCTCGCGTCGTTGATCACGTGATCCTGTTCGCGATTGAGCACGCCGCAATGGCCATGGGTCGTGAACGAACACAAACAGACGTCGACCGCGACCCACAGGTCGCTCCCGAAGCGCTTGCGCAGTGCCTCGATCTGCCTCGCGGTGAAGTCGAAGCGGATATCGGAATCGCGCTTCTCGCCCGGCACTCCGAAGATGAGGATCTTGTCGGTGCCCGCTTCCAGGTCCTGGTCGACCTGCTTCAGGAAGCTATCGGGTGTCTCGCGGTACACGCCAGGGAGCCCCGGCACATCCTCGCGGCTGCGCAAGCCCTCGACCACGAAATGCGGCTGGATGAGCTGCGTCGCCGACACACGCACCTCGCGTGTCAGCTCGCGAATGTGCCGATCCTGGCGCAGGCGGCGCAGGGTCAATCCGTAGCCTGGGTCGGGGGTTCGATCTGTAGCCATCGTCGCCACTCGTGAACGGATGGAAAAACCGTGAGATTGCTGATTCCGGCAGCGCGGATCAGGTGAGCCGTCTTGCCGGGACCGCAGGCATGATGAACTGAGGCGGGCAACCGTGACCAGAGCTCGCGGAACTGGCTGCCACTGGCCCAGTAAACGTGGGTGAGCGACGCCGCGTCAGGGATCGTCTGCGTTCCGACTTCCGGCAGGCGGTAGGTCCCGATAACTTCGCCGCCCGGCCAATGATCGGCGGCAGCGGCGTGGCTCAGGATCTGCCATTTGTCCAGGGGCGGCAGGCCGAGCACCGGTTCGCCGAGCGTTGGGGCGATCGACTCGTAACCGAGACCCTCCGCACAGCCTTCGACCCAGACGCCAAGACGTGCCATGCGAAACCAGCTCGCGGTTCCGGAGGTCCAGACGCGATGCGTCGACAAGCGTGCGGCGGCATGGCTCGGGAGCGCGCGACTGTGCGCAACGAATACGGGCGCCGAGCTGTCGCGAAAAGCAGCATCGACTGCGTACGAAATGTCAGCGGCGGGAACGTCGTTCGATTCGCGCGCGCTGAAACCGTCCCACCAGTGGGTCGGCGGGCGAGGGGGTTGTGGCATGCCGAGCCAGGTCACGCGGTCGAGAGGCTCAGCGCCCGGACCGACGCCGCGCAGGTAGAGAAGCGAGCCGAATGCCGGATGCTCGATACAGGTCGCGCCGAACCGCTGATGACACCCGCCGCCGTACTGGGCCAGGACCTGTCGTTCCACCGCGGCCAGGCGCGCGCTGGTTTCATCGTTGAGGCGCGCGAGCGCCGTGCGCACGTCAGCGGCATTGCTGCGGCACTCGACTGCGAGGGCGCCCTGCCCCGGCGCAGTGGGGCAGTCGGTGAGTGGCAAGACCATCCAGCGAATGTTCTGCAGCAGTGCGCGCAACTTCTCGCGGCCGCCTTCAGGCCGCGTGTCGCGCCACAGGCGGATCAGCCCGGCGAATGCCAGCACGACGCCATCGAGTCGGCGCTCGCTCGCTTCGGGCTCGTGCAGCCTCCCGAGGCGTGTATCGACATTGCCACGGATTTCCACGCACTCGACTCTGGCAAGACCATCGCCAGGAAGAGCTCGGGCAATGAAGCGGGGAACGTTTTCGAGCCGGCGGGGCGCAGAAGTACCGATCCTCAGTACTTGTCCGCTCCGCAGCCGTTGTCGCACGTCGGCGCGGAAAATGATCACGTCGCGTGGATTCTCACGCTTCGGAATCGCAGCTAACGTCAATTGCGCCGGGCGCTCGAGGCTCAGGTCCTTGAGGGAGTGAACGGTGAGGTCGACGTCGCCCGCGAGCAGGGCGGCATCGATTTCCGCCGAGAAGAATTCCTTGCCTTCAACCTGGCTGAGCGGCAGATCGGTGATGCGATCACCGCGGGTTTCGATCGGTATCAGCCTGACCTGTGTGCCCGGATTGAGGCGCTGAATGTGCTCGGCGACCCACAGGCTTTGGGCCCACGCGAGAGCTGATCGCCGGGTGCCGAGGCGCAGCTCGCCCATGGGCATCAGGCAATGTGGGCGAAGAGCGAGAGATCTTCCCAGCCGTGCGCGACGCTGGCGCCACCGCCGAGTCCACGCAGCTGCGCGCGCTCGCGACACGCGTTGCGCGCATGGAGCAGTTGAACACGCCGCCGCTCGGAGTTGGCGGACTGCAGCGCGAACAGATCCGCGAGCGTCGCGAAGCGGTCGAGCTTCGCCCAGAGCGAGTCGCCCGGCGCGAGCTTGCCGAGGTGGAGCAAGTGGCCCGACGTCGCAGCGCGATTCGTCCACGCTTGCACGCGCGCGGCATCACGTTCGCGGTTCGGCGGCACGCAAACCACGACATTGGTGGCCGTGCGCCAGGCGTCGAGCTCCACGTCGAGTTCGCCGCCGATGAGATGGATCTGGTCGGCGTGATCGGCCTTGCGCCGCAGCCCCGCGACCAGCGCGGCCGCGCGTTCGGGAGTGCGATTCGCGATATAGAGGGGCCGACCCGAAAGGTAAGGAAGGATGGCGGCAGACATTTCGCCGGCGCCGATGAGAAGCGTCGGTCGGTCAGCCTCGCTGCCGAGCAGGGCACGCACCAGGCCACCGTAGGTTGCCGCTCCGAGGCCGGTGAGATGACGTGAGCGGATCTCCTTCACGTCCTCGAACAGCTTACGCATCAGTGAGTCCAGCCCGCGTGCGGCTTCGGCGTGGTCGGTGCGGTACGACTGCCAGCTCTGTTTGAACTGGCCGAAGACTTCCGATTCGCCCGGTACTTCGCTTTCCAATCCACTCGCTATGCGTAGAAGCAGGTCATAGGCGTCGACGCCACGATAGAGCTCGACTCCAGCCGGTTCGGCGGAGGCTGCATTCGCGATCGTGGAATCGTTGGCGTGGGTAATCAGCAGGCGGCGCAGGCAGGTCTCGATCGTGAAGCGCTCGTGCTTCGCCGCGAACGCTTCAAAAGCACCTGCGGCCGACTTGACCTGTTTGCGCTGATGAGCGACGAGAAGCTGCCCGAAAACCATGCGCGCATGCTACGAGCCGGCCATCTCGAGCGTGTCATGTGAGTGTCACTCGGAGTGCGCGAATTCTCATTTCCGGCGCCATGTTGCGACCCCAACTTGAGGTAGTTGAGAATGGTTCCCAACAACCCATTGGGTCGCTCGCCAGCTTCCGTTACATCAGCGCACGCATCAGCAGTGCCACACCGAGCGCGAATCCGCCGAGATAAGTACCGAGTGCACCAACGGCACGCAGCGGATGTGGTGGCGCATTGAAGTTGGGCGTCATGAGCATGCCCATGGCGTGCAGCACGCGACAGATCGTCACGATGATGGCAACCCACGCGATCCAGCCGCCCGCACCCGACAGCAGAAAGTAGAGAAACAGCGCTACGAAGATCGGAATGTATTCCGCCGCATTGCCGTGGGCGCGCACCGCCTTGCTCAGCGGCCCCGATGGATCGTTACCCGCGCCGATACCGGTCTTGGTACGTTTGCGCGTCATCGAGACATGCAGCGACAGCACGAAATAGAGCAGCACCAGGATCGCCGAGCAGATCAGGAAAGCATTCACGTTGTTCTCCTTCGGAGGGCCTGTTCCACATCCGGATGATGCACGCGAGCAGTGCACTTTGTCCTGCGCGTGCAACGACGGTAGGATGCGCCGCCACAGACCGTCGGAGAGGTGGCAGAGCGGTTGAATGCACCGGTCTTGAAAACCGGCAGTCCCTCACGGGGCTCGGGAGTTCGAATCTCCCCCTCTCCGCCAATCGGGCCGTCGAGCTCGAATCTAGAAGGTCGCGATGAGTGACACCCGCGCGGCGCGCGGTGAGCCCGGCGTGATGTTGGTATTGCTATTCGCCGACGCAAAATATCGTTCGTCGAAGAGATTCTCGACGTTGAGTTGCGCGCGCAAGCGTGCGCTCAGGGTGAAGAATACCGCGGCGTCGACCCGCGTGAACGACGGGAGCGTGACGTTGGTTGTAGGCGCGGCGAGGTTCTCGGTCGCAGCGAGCATGCTGTCGCGGTAGATGATGCCGAGCCCCGCACCCCACATCGGGCTGAAGTCGTAGCGGTTCCAGAGCGAGAAAGTATTCTCAGGCAGCGCCGCCAGCCGCGCGCCCTTGAGAACAGCCGCCGATTGATCGCTCTCGATCTCGCCGTCCTGGTAAGCGTACCCACCCATGATGCTCCACGCCGTGGTGACGTTGCCGGCGATGCCGAGCTCGACGCCATTCACTCGCTGGCCATCGATCAGGATCAAGTGCGTGGCATCGAGGGGGTCGGGGGCCGCGACGTTCGTGCGCTCGAGGTGATACCCCGCAGCTGTAAAGGCAACGCCTGACAGCAGATCCCACTTCGCCCCGACCTCGTAGTTGGTGAATTTCTCGGGGTCGAGTGCCTCGTTCGACAGAGTCAGCGAGGAGAGCTGCGCGCCGGCGCGCGGCTGGTACGAAGTGCTGTAACTGGCGTAGAGCGAGAGCGGTTCCACGGGCTTGTAGACCAGTCCCGCGCGTGGCGAGACCAAGCCGTCGTCGCTACGGAACGTGGTGTTGGTGCGGTGGTTGTCGAAATCGACCTGGAAGTCGTCGTAGCGCACCCCAAGGGTGGCAAGCCAGCGCGGTGAAAACTCGATCTGGTCCTGCAGGTACACGGCGGCAATCTTTGCGACACCGTGGTTATCCGCATCGGTCGCGCTCTGTCGAAAACTGACGGGCAGCGTGGTGCGGGGATCGCTCACGGGCACTGTGATCGCCGTCGTCGTCGGACTGATCGTGTCGAAGAAACCGGTGTTGCGGAAGTTGTCGGTGACCTGGCGCCCGAGTTCCACTCCCGCGAGCAGCGAATGCTTCACGGCACCGGACTCGAGCGAGAACAGCAGATCGGTCTGGTTGAACAGGTTGTCGCGCTGCATCGCGTTGTTGTACGCCACGATCTGCACGTTGGTGCCGGTGGCGTCCACCACACCCGGATAGACGTTCTGATAGAACTTGTCGTAATTGCCGTAACGTGCGCGATCGCGCAGCGTGAACCGTTCGTTGAACTCGTGCTCGAACTGCGCGCTCACGGCTTTGACGGTCGAATGGGTCTCGCTCTGTGCCGGGTCGCCGAAAAATTCTGACGGATCGGTGGGAAGAGGGCGCCCGGCGAACGACGACACACCGCGATCGGCCGTGCGCTCATCGTGGAAATATTCGGCGCCCACCACGAAGCGCGTGGCATCGCCAGCCCGGAAGGTCATCGTCGGGTTGATCCCGTAGCGCTCGAAGTTCACATCGTCGCGATACGTATCGCTGTCCTCATACATCGTGTTGAGCCGCAGTGCGACGGAGTCGTTGAAGGGCTGATTTAGATCCAGTGCAACGCGTGCGTCGCTGTACGAGCCGCCTTGCAGCGTCGCGGAGCGGAATGTATCGAATCCCGCCTGCTTGCTCACGCGGTTGATGACACCGCCCACGCCGCCGCGCCCGAAGATCATGCCGTTCGGACCCTTGAGGGCCTCGACCTGCTCGATGTTGTACAAGTCGCGGTAGTACTCGACGTCATCGCGGAGGCCGTCGATGAAGAGGTCGCCGGAAGTGCTGCTGCCGCGAAACACCGGGTTGTCGCGATTGCCTTCGCCCTGGGCGATACCGATCCCGGGTACATAGCGCACCACGTCGGCGAGGTTTTGCATGTTCTGGTCATCGATCGTCTTGCGCGTCACGACGGTGATCGAGGTTGGCTCGTCGCGCAGCAACGTGTCAGTGTGCAAGGAGGTGCTTGTCTCCGCCTTGTAGCTGTCCGGGTCATCGGAGACCACGACTTTGGGCAGCGTTTTCACCGGGACGGAGCCCGAGGGATCAGGCGTGTTCTGGGCCGCTGCCAGTGCTGAACTGAGCGCTGCGACTATGCCCAAGACGGCAGGCAGGCGTTTGCCGCGGATCCGACTCATGGTTGTTCCAGCTCCCCATCAGACGGCCTAACCTTAATACGAATGGGAATGATTCTCAATACCCTTGGCGATCGACGGGCTATTGGGAAGGCTCGCCGGACCGGAGTTCACATATCGCCGGTCGCGGTCCGCGGAGTAGGTGCGGTCACGGAAAGCTCGTCAGCGATCGAGCTCGGCGTAGTGCCGGAACAGATCTTCGTTGTTGAAGGGAAGCCGCCGACCCGATGCGACGTAGCGCGCAACGCGCGGTCGATCGAACACCTTGTCATGCAACGCGCACAGGCACGGTCGTTTGCGCAATACCTTGCGGGTTGCGGACGGAAACGCATAGCGCAAGCCCGCGACGACCTGCGCCATGGAGAGGTCGGCGTAACTGAGATGCGCTCCCACCATCCACGGGCCGCGGGCGCGGTTGCGTGCGAGCACGCGCTCGAAGTAGTCGATGAACTTCGGCAGACGCACCGACCGGAAGTCCTTCGCGCGCCGCTTCGCCGCCGCTTTCTGTTCCTCGTAGGCGTAGCCGTCGCCGAGCGGGTGGTGAGTGTGAAAGATCTCCAGGTAGAAATCGGAGATGGTGAGCTGCAACTGGTTGGTCCAAAGCTTCCCGGCCTCATCGCGGGGTGCCAGCGCCAGTCGATTGCCGAGAAACAGCAGGATGTTGGGCGTCTGCGCGATCAGCTGCCGGCCCGCTTTCAGAATCGGAACCGCGAAAGGCACGCGCTCGACGCCCCTTGCTTCGAGCGCTTTCAATATGGCGGGTACGCCACCGCCCTTCGCCTCGGGCACGAGTGAGACATCGACGTAACGTGCGTCGCCTTCTTCCAACGCGAGGCGTATGAATTCACCGCGGCCCTGGACCCCGGGCCAGTAGTAAAGCTCGTAGCTCATGACAGCTCTCCGCCCACGCCGGATACGCAATCAGCATAGGACCACAACTTTCGCGGAGGCGTGCGGAAAGATCAGTGCAGTGCTTCGGCGCTGGCGGCGTCACTCGATGTCTTGGCGCGCTTCGGAAGCTTGAACAGCAGCAGCATCGGCAAGGCGAGCAGGGCAAGCGCACTGATCACTGCAAAGACGTTCTCATAGCCGATAACGGTAGCCTGCTGCTGCACCTGCAGGGTGAGCAGAGCAGTCGCGCGATCACCGACGACTTGCGCTGCTGCGGCCCAGCGCTGCGCATCAAAGGGCGAGAAGTATTCGACCAGGCGTGACTGGTTGGCGGCGGCCGAGTGCGTCAGGAGCGACCCGGCGATTGAAATGCCGATTGCGCCGCTCAGCGTGCGGCCGAGCGTGACCAGCACCGCGCCCTCGGTGCGCAGCTCCGCCGGCAGCGTGGCGTAGGCCGCAGCATTGATGCAGAGAAATGTCAGGCCCATGCCGACGCCCTGGAAGAACGTGATCGTGCCGATGCTGGCGGCACTCGTATCGGTCGTGATGTGCACCAGCGTTGCGCAGGTGGCCAGGACGATGCCGAGACCGATGGCGGCGAGCAGGCGCGAATCCATGTGGGAAATGAGCCGTCCGCCGCTCAGCATCGCAATCGCCATACCCAGGCCGCGTGGCGCCATGACGAGACCCGCGGTGGCGGCGGTGTGATCCTGCAGTTGCTGCATGAACACGGGCAGCAGAGCGCCTGGCACCATGATGAGCGGGAACACGACGAAGGGCGTCACGAGACCCGCCACCAGGTTGCGATCGCGGAACAAGGCGCGCTCGAAGAAGGGGTGCGCCGTCGTCAGCGTGTGCACCAGGAACATGTAGAACAGAATTCCGGCGAGCAGCATCTCGGTGACGATTTCCGTGGAATCGAGCCAGCCCTGGCTGTTGGCGCGATCGAGTGCCAGCTGCGCGAGCCCGATCGCGAACGCGAGCATCACGAACCCCTTGAGGTCGAAACGTCGATCTTGCGACGTCGCGCCGCGTGGCAAAGAAGCGGTGAGGCCGATCCACGCCAGTGCGCCGACCGGCACGTTGATATAGAACACCCAGCGCCAGTTCAGCGCCTCGGTCAGCCAACCACCCAGCGTCGGTCCGATCACGGGCCCGACCATCACACCGACGCCCCAGATCGCGAGCGCCGTGCCGTGGCGCTCGCGCGGATAGACGCTCAGCAGGCACGACTGGGAAATGGGGATCAGTGCCGCCCCGCAAGCGCCCTGCACGGCGCGAAAGAATACGAGCTCTGGGAGCGAGGTGGCGATGCCGCAGAGCATTGAGGCAACCGTGAATCCCGCCACGCTCATGAGCAGGATGCGCCGCTCGCCGATGCGCAACGCGAGAAAGCCCACGATCGGCGTGGCGATCGCGCTCGTGACGATGTACGAGGTGAGCACCCAGAGGACCTGGTCGGGCGAGGCCTGCAGGCTCCCCTGGATGTGCGGCAGGGCCACGTTGGCGATCGTGGTGTCGATCGCGTAGAGCATCGTCGCCAACATGGTCGACGCGACCACCAGGCCGCGATTGACGCCACCTTGTGGGCTCACGGCGCAGCCTGGGCAGTTCGCGCTACAGAGTCTGACGGCTCGACGCGCGTATCGATGCGCACCGTGGCGCTCATGCCTGCGCGCAGCGGCGGATCGGCGGGCGAGGTCGTCACGGCAATCCGGACCGGGATGCGCTGCACGACCTTCACCCAGTTTCCGCTGGCGTTCTGCGCCGGAAGGATGGCGAACTCGGCGCCCGTGGCTTGCGAGATGCTTTGCACGCGGCCTGACCACTTGCGCCTGCCGTAGGTGTCGATTTCGATCTCCACCGGCTGGCCTTTGCGCACGTGTGCAAGGTCGGTTTCCTTGAAGTTGGCTTCGATCCACATGCCGGCATCGGCAACGATCGCAAGGGCCGGGCTGCCGATGCTCAGGTGATCGCCGACTTGCGGCAGGTGACTGACGATGCCATCGCGCGGCGCGAGGATCCGCGCGCGGCGCAGGT
>Ga0137410_10000992_pt1 | contig 19585 bp, 16 predicted proteins | sample CZODoug1_16funga_FD_108878 | JGI IMG/M metagenome (GOLD analysis project Ga0137410, IMG submission 108878) | Vadose zone soil fungal communities from Angelo Coast Range Reserve, California, USA - CZODoug1_16fungal (Illumina Assembly) | ecosystem: Environmental > Terrestrial > Soil > Vadose zone... | reverse complement strand
CGGCGGCCCAAGGCCGTGGCATGTCGAAGCCGCTGCTCGACGAGGCCGAGCGCAGGGCCCGGCAGATGGGCGCGAAGTACGTCTGCCTGCACGTCCGGCGCGGCAACAAAGGGGTGGCGACGCTCTACATGGATCGTGGGTACGTGCGCGCTCCGGAGGGCGACCTCGACCTGCCCGAGGTGCTGCTCGACGCGTACTCCCTGGTCCTCGGCTGACCGTTGCCGACGCAAGTGTTTGGCGCAGCGCCGCGCTGGCAGCGGCCGGCTGACTATCGCGCTCGCACGGCCGGAGGCTGCGACTGCGCGCGCGCGACGCGGACCAGGCGCACGCGGCGATCGTCGCACTGCGCGACCGTCAGCTCCAGACCGCCCACGTAGAACCGGTCGCCCGACTGCGGGATGGCGCCGGCGCAGGCGTTGAGCAGGCCGGCCAGCGTCTCGAAGTCGCCGTCCCGGGGAAGCTGCGCTCCGAGCACCTGGTTCACCTCGTCGATGCGCGCCTCTCCGCGCACCAGGACGGTCCCGTCGGCGCCCAGCGGAGGCACCGGCACCTCGGTGTCGTGCTCGTCGCGGATCTCGCCCACGATCTCCTCCAGGATGTCCTCGAGCGAGACGATCCCGGCGAAGCCGCCGTACTCGTCGGCCACCAGCGCCAGGTGGCTGCGCTTCAGCTGCATCTCGCGCAGCATCTCGTCGACCCGCTTGGTCCAAGGCACCCAGAGCGGCGGGCGGAGCAGGTCCTGCAAGACGATCAGCTCGGGATTTGCGAGCAGCGGGATCACGTCCTTGGTGTGCAGCACGCCCCGGATGCGGTCGAGATCGCCCTCGTAGACGGGCATCCGCGTGTGGCCCTCTTCGGAGAGCAGGTCGATGACTTGTTCGGGGCTGGCGTCGATGGGGACGCCAACCACCCGCGTCCGAGGGACCATCACCTCCTTGGCGGTCCGGCCGGCGAAGTTGAACAGCCCATGCACCAACTCCGCCGATGGCGCGCGCTTCTCGCCGGCACGCGACTCGCCGGAGAGAATCTTCTCGATCTCCTGCAGCGGAGGAGGCGGCGGCGTGTACCGGGCGGTCGCGCCCTGTCGCAGGAGCAGCGCGTCGAACAGGCGCAGCATGAGCCGCATGGGCGGCTTGAAGAGTGCGCAGACCAGGTACGTGGGACCGGCGAGCGCCAGGCTCCACCGCAGCGGGTTCGCCGCGGCCAGCGAGCGCGGCGCCAAATCGAGCACCAGCGCCAGGATGCCGGCCAGGAGGCCGGCGACGAGTTGCAGGGTGGCGCGCGACATCGAGGCGCGCGCGATGCCCGCCCGCGCCAATACGCCGTTCACCCAGATGGCGCACGCGACCGCCGCAAAGGCGAGAAGACCGCTCGCCGCTGCCCGCAGGGCCGCCGCGGTGGGCTCGGGGTTGCGCTTCATGGAGAGCACCCAGCGGACGCGCCTCGGCGGCCCCTGCGCGTCGCGCAGCTCGTCCTCGCCCACCGCGATCAGCGCCGCGTCCGCCGCCTGAAGGAGCGCGCGGGACGCGAGCGCGGCGCCCGCTGCCACCAGCTCGATCATGTCCCGCCCCCAGCGTATCACCCCCAGTCAGTTGAAAGGTCGGTGCCGCACCCTTATTGTCCCGCCCCCATGAAAGCGCGTGTGGTGGTCACCCTGAAGCGCTCGGTGCTCGACCCGCAGGGCCAGGCGGTGGGACGGGCCCTCGCTTCGCTGGGGTTCGGCGAGGTGCAGGGGGTCAGGCTGGGGAAGATCATCGAGCTGGACCTCGACGAGAAGGACCCCCGCCGGGCCCGGGATCGCCTGACCTCCATGTGCGAGAAGCTCCTCGCCAACACGGTCATCGAGGAATACCGCATCGAGGAGCCGGGCTGATGCTCTTCGCCGTGGTCATCTTCCCCGGCTCGAACTGCGACCATGACGTCTACCACGTCGCCAAGCACGTGCTGGGGCGCGCCGCGCGCTACATCTGGCACAAGGACCGCGATCTGCGCGGCGCGGACGTGGTGGTCCTCCCCGGCGGCTTCTCGTACGGCGACTACCTGCGCACCGGGGCCATCGCCCGCTTCTCCCCGGTGATGGACGAGGTGCGCAAGTTCGCCCAGCGGGGCGGGCACGTGGTGGGCATCTGCAACGGGTTCCAGATCCTGCTCGAGGCGGGGATGCTCCCGGGCGCGGTGCGGCGCAACGACTCGTTGAAGTACGTCTGCCGGGACGTGCACCTCAAGGTGGAGAACGCGATGACGCCTTGGACGCGGAAGTACGCCCGGGGCGAGGTCATCCGCGTCCCCATTGGCCACGGCGACGGCAACTACTACATCGATCCGGAAGGGCTGAAGCGGCTGGAGGGCGAGGGCCAGGTCGCCTTCCGCTATTGCGACCCGCACGGAGCCCGCGGCGTGCCGGGCGCGAATCCGAACGGCTCGCTCGGCGACATCGCCGGCATCCCCAACGCGCGCGGGAACGTCATCGGCATGATGCCGCACCCCGAACGGCTCAGCGAGAGCGTGCTGGGCGGCGAGGACGGGCGCAGGCTGTTCGAGAGCATCGTCGAAGCGGTCGAGTGACGCCCGCCGCTCTCGCCCTCTAGAGCGTCGGGCTCCCGTCCCCGAGCATCGCACGGCGGATCATCTTCACCGGCGGGAAGCCCTGCCGCAGGAAACCGTCGTGGAAGTCCTGCAGGCGGAAGGCCTCGCCCGTCTTCTTCCGGTAGTCGTCCCGCAGCTTCAGGATCTGCAGCTTGCCGAGCGTGTACACCAAATACGTCGGGTCGCGCGTGCCGCGCTTGGTCTCCCGCACCGCATTGGCGTGCGACTGGTAGCCTTCCTTCTCGAAGAACGTAACGCCCTGGTCGAAGGTCATGTCGGCGGTGTGCATCCGGATTCCGACCACGTAGCGGGCGTTCCGCAGCAGCGCGTCCTGCAACTGCCCGAGCCGCAGCTTGAGGAACGCGGCGTCCTTCTCCTCCGGAACGCCGGGCGCGCGGCCGTAGCCTTCGTCCAGCATCATCTGCTCGGTGTAGTGCGCCCAACCCTCTGCGTTCGTTCCGCAGCCGAGCAGCTGGCGCACCTTGTTCGGGGCGCGCTGGACCCAGAGGAACTGCACGTAGTGGCCGGGGTACGCCTCGTGGATCGCGGTGCTGATCACCGTGCCCCGGTTGAACCCGGCCATGTGCTCCTCGACCTCCTTCGGCGTCCACCCACGTTCGGGCAAGGTGACGTTGAAGAACGCCTCAATGGCGCGCTTCTCGAACGGCCCCGGGATGTCCATCGAGGCGAACGTGAGCGCCCGCATGAACGGGGGCGTCTCCTCCACCAGCGGTGGCACGGGAGAGGGAATGGTCACGATCCGGCGGTCGGCGATGAACCCGCGCAGGGTGCCGAAGGTGTTGCGGAAGGCCTGCAACAGCTCGGCGGGCGGCGGGTGGTCGGCGCCGAGCTCCTCGAGGACCTGCTCCGGCGTGCGCGCTGGAGCGAGCATCTTTGCCACGCGCTGGAACTCGCGCTGGTTGCGGCGCAGATCGGCCATGCCGATCTCCAGCAGCCGATCGAGCGGGAGATCGACCGACTCTTCGAAAAGCAGCTTCTTGCGGTAGGTCTCCGCGCCGATGCGGTAGTCGCCGCCCGACCTGGGCAACAGCTCGGTCTGGAGGAACTGCTGGTAGGCGCGCAACGCGGAGAGGACCTGTGCGTTCGACTGCGCGAACTCGCGCAGGGTGGCCGCGTCTTTCGCCTCCTTGAAGGCAGCGGGGACGTCCTTCTCGAAGAAGGAGAGGATGCCGGGCAGCTGCTCCAGCGCGATCTCGGTGTACCTCCGCGGCGGGTCCTTCAGGTTCTGGCGCGCCAGCTCGAGCACGGCGGGCATCTGCTTCTCGCGCGCGACCAGCGAGCGGAGCCTCTCGTCGGCCGGCGCGAAATCGCGGCTCATGATCGCGAACGCGCTGGCGGTGATGCCGCCGGAGTAGACGTCCGGGTCCTTCTCCCATCCCCGGATGGTCGTCAGCTCCAGCAGGTTGGAGCGGACGTCCGAGAGGAGCAGCTCGCGATCCGCCTCGGCATCCGGCGAGCCCGGCATTTGAAGACCCTCGAACCGGGTCTCGAAGTCCTTCAACGCGGCGACCTGCGCCTCGATGGCCGCCCTCGAGTAGTCCTCCAGTCGGCTGTCGTACTCGTGCAGCCCCGCGCGCGTGGCCTTGGTGGGCGAGTACTTGAAGAACACCTCGTCGAAGTACCGGTCCGAAAGCGTGGCCACCTCGCCCTCCCCCGCGCCGCGCAAAGGCCTCGCGCCGGAGCATGCGGTCAAGAGGATCCCGGCCGCGACTGCGGTCTCGAACCAGCAGTTGTTCATCATGGCGCGGGAAGCTACCGCACGCCGCGCTCCGAGTCAGGCGGGAATCGGCAGCGGAACCGGTCGAGCCGGCTGCTGCTGCTCGCGCCGTTCGGCAGCGACCGCGCCGTTCTGCCAGTACCGGAGCTCGGCGACGCCGTTCTCGACCACGACGTGCGGGAACCCGATGCGGGCGTTGGTCCACGAGCCGAGGTTCAGGTAGCGCGCGCCGCTGCCGATGGGCTCGTCCACCACGCGGTGACTGTGCCCCATCACCACGTACTTCACGTCGAACAGCTGCGCGATGCGCCGGGCCGCCTGCTGCAGCATGGGATGCGAGTCGGTCCTGCGCCGCCGGGCGAGCACCGCGTTGAGCGCCGCGAAGCCGATGCCGGTGGCCACGGCGGCCGCGAGCTTGCCCCACAGCCCGTGGGTGGCTCCAACGGCGACGAACGCTCCCACGAGCCCCAGCACGGCGAGCACGGCCCGGTCCAGGTAGAAGAGCTGCATCGAGTCGAACAGGCTCTCCTCGGCCGGACGGGAGGCGATGGCCAGGAGCTGGCGCGCTTGCGCCTCGGTGCCGGAGAAGCGGCCCAGCGCCTTGCGCACGTGCGCCGAGGACGCGTGCGCGTCCACTTGCGAGATCGCCTTGTCGGCGGCGCGCGCGAACCTACGCCACACCTTCAGCGACTGCACGAACACGGGATACGTCACCCGCCACACCATGACGAAGTAGTCGGCGGCGATCCGCAGCGGGTTGCCGGCCTTGAGCACCCAGTCGATGTACTCGGGGACTCCCCAGGTATCGACCTCGTCCAGGTCGGTCTGCTCCGCGTACCGGTTGGCGAAGTAGCGCAGCACCTTGGAGGAGATCGGCAGCGCGAGCTCGCGACTCACGCCGGCGGGATCGAAGAACCCGCTCTGGACCGAATAGCGGTCGTGGGCGTTGCCGTGCTCGGCGTAGAAGAGGCCGGGCTCCAGATAGAACCAGGGGTGGAACTGGATGCGGAGCTCGACGCGCCGCCGCGCGTTGCCCGTCAGCCCGAGCCGGCCGGCGAGTTGGGTCTTGAGCTCCTGCTGCACCGCGGGCCAGTGGAACTCGGCATCGTGGTTCCCGCGGACGATGTGAAGGAAGTTTCCCTTCTGGAGAAATCGGGCGAGCGCGTCAAAGACCTCCGGGTGGCGCGCGAAGGTCTGGTGCAGCTTCCAGACGCACTTCACCTCCTCGGAGCCGAGACCAAACTGGCGTTCCTCTTCGCTGATCTCGAATCCCGCATGCCCCGGCCCGGGTGTCACGGTGATGGCGACGAAGTCGACGATGTCGCCGTCCAGGATCAGCCGCCAAGGCTTGCCATCCCTGCGGTTGGACCCGTGGTAGTCGAGAAAACCCGCCAGCTGGGCGTCGAACCCGTGCCGCCCCGGCCTGGCGCCAGGCTTCAGATCGCAGCCAAGATGCAGATCCGAGATGGCCAGGAGGTTGTGCGGGCGCTCCCCGAGGGTCCCTCGCACTCGCTTCCAGACGCCGCCCAGGCCCATGAAACCCTCGCTCGGATGCCCCTGCAGGGACAACCTGAGCAATCGCCGTGCCCACCGCGCGCGGCAGGGCGAGCGGTCCCTTGTCGTGCTACCCGTCGGCCCTGCCCCCGAAGAGAAGCGGCGCGAGGAAGCGGGCTTCGCTGAGAAAAGGCCCACCGGCGAAACAGCGCGCAGGACCCTGGACCCCCGGGGCGTGCGACGCGGGGCGCACAGGGGTAGCATGGCTACGAGCCTTCAGGAGGCGGCCATGGCGATCGATCCTGCCGAGCTGATCGAGGCGCCGAGAGGCGACGACCGGTTGCGCAACTCGCTGGAGCGCGAGCCGATCAGCGCGCTGCGGCTCGGGCCGGCCATCGCGGTGCCGGAGACCGCGACCCTCAAGGAAGCGGTGGAGAACCTCCAGCAGCACCACATCGGCTGCCTGCTGGTCTCCGGACCCGACGGCACCCTGCGGGGCATCTTCACCGAGCGCGACCTGCTCAACCGCGTGGCGGGGCGGAAGCTCGAGTGGTCGCAATGCCTCGTGGCGGACTTCATGACGCGCGAACCGGAGACCTTGCGGCGGGAGGACCGGATCGTCTGGGCGCTGAACCTGATGCACATGGGCGGCTACCGGCACGTGCCGCTGGTCGACGAAGCGAATCGGCCGACCGGGGTCATCTCGGTGAAGGACATCGTCGAGTTCATCGTCGACCTGATGCCCGGCGCCGTCCTGAACCTGCCGCCCGACCCGCACCGCGCGCCTTCGAACGACGAAGACCCGGGCGGAACAGACTGAGACGATTTCGGACGCCCGCCCGATCAGAAGCGAATATCGAGGTTGGGCAGGAGCGCGAGTTTTCCCGCGCCATCCGGCACGAGCGAGGTGCCCAGGTCGATCCGGATCTCCACGGCGCCACGTGCGATGATCGGCTCGGCAGTGGCGTCGAACGTGATGGGAATGCCTCTGGCGTCGATCGGTCCGGCCGAGCCTACGCGCGTCCACGATCCCTCTGCTGCGAGCGTGAATCTCCGCGAAGATCGCCGAGGGGGGAGGAGTCACCCCGCCCCCCTGGCCTGGAGGCAAAGCGACCACCTGCGACCCCGAGGTAGCCGGGCCACACCGCCACCCAGCGGTGGCGGCCACGACCAGCGTTGCCAGTCCGCAAACCGCGCGCGCTTTCATGGGTAGCAGATCACGACCGCTGCCAGGCGATACCGCTCCCAGGATTCAGGCAAGCGTGCAGGCGCTTCCTGGGCGCGCCGGTCCCGCCCTCAGCGATCCGCGTACTGCGCGATGCCGTTGCCGAACGACCAGTTCTCCTTCGGCACCTCGACGAGCGAGACCAACACGTCTTCGCGGCGCACGCCCGGATTCTCCGCGAGCAGGCTCGCGATGCGCGCGAACAGGGCCTTCTTCAGCTCCACGGTTCGCCCTGCGTTGAGGGTGATCTGGACGAGCAGCACGCCGTCCGTGCGCGGGATGTCCAGGTAGGACGGGTCGTAGACGAGCCCGGCGGCGTCGTGCTCGGTGACGATCTGGAAGCGGTCCTTGAGGGGGACGTTGATCGTCTCGACCATCGCGCGGTGGACCGCGTCAGCCACGGCCCGCCGGTAGCTCTCGCTCTTTCCAGTCCTCAGGGCGATGCGGACCAGCGGCATCTGTCGTCCTCCGGTGCGCGCGGCGCGCCCGACCCTGCGATGCTCCGCGGCGGCGATCGATTCCCCGTGGCTACAGGCGCTTCTCGTAGACACGGTAAGTCTTGTACTTCCGCGCGCCCATCCGCTCGACGCCGCGGTTGATGAGCACGTTGTCCTCTAGCGTCCAGCTCAGCTCGCCGCCCACGTAACCGCGCTTGAACCCTCGCTCGGCGACTTCCACGTAGAGCACCGCCGCCAGCGTGCCGTACTTGTGCGAGGCCCGGAACTCCTCTTTCACCCCGAGCAGCAGCAGGCGAGCGTGCTTGGGCCGGTCGAACTTGAGACGCCAGAGCAGCTTGAGCAGATTGAGCGGCCGGCGCGTCAGCTCGCCGTCGAAGTCGCGCACCATCTCGTTGACGTCGGGGATGGCCAGGCAGATCGCCGCGGGCTTGCCGTCCACCTCCGCGACCAGCGCGATCTCGGTGTCGACGAACATCTTGTACTCGGTCGCGATGATCTCCAGCTCCTCGCTGGTGAAGGGGATGAATCCCCAGTTGTCCTTCCACGCCGAGTTGAAGACGTCGCGCACGATGTCCACCTCGCGGCGGAAGTGCTTCAAGCTCATCGGGCGGACGGTCACGCCGGGGAGCGCCTTGGTCTTCTCGGCGATCCGCTTGGTGCGCTCGTCGACGTGCCCCGAGGTGTACCACCAGGCGTAGAAATCCTTCGCCTTGGCGTAGCCCGCCGCCTCGACGGTGCGCCCCAGGTGCGGCTTGTTGTGCGGCATGCCGATGCGCGGCGGCGTATCGAATCCGTCGACCAGCAGGCCGACCTCGCCCTTCGTATCCAGCGTGAAAGGACCCCGCAGCCGCGTGCGCTCTTTCCCGCGCGCCCAGTCCTCGGCGGCGGCGAAGAGCGCCCGCGAGACGTCCGGCCGGTCGGCGCAGTCGAAGAACCCGAAGAAGGCGACGCCCGGCTCCTCCGGGTGCACCCGATCGAACTCGCGGTCGATCTGCACGCTGATGCGCCCCACCGGCTTTCCCGCGTCGAAGGCGGTGAAGCAGGCCATCTCCCCGTGCTTGAGGAACGGGCTCTTCTTCGGATCGAGCTGGCGCCTGTAGTCGTCGAGCAGCGGCGGCACCCAGTTCGGATCCTCCTTCATGCCCAGCGACCACGGCACCCGCAGGAAGATCTCCACGTCCTTCTTGCCTTGGACGGGACGCACCTCGACGCCGGAGGCGGACATCTGGCGAGCGGGAACGGCCATCGAGCGCTCCTTGCGAGGGCGCGCAGCATAGGCGACAACGCGCCGCGGCGTCGAGTGGAACGGGCGCCGATCCGGTTGCAGGACCGGCCCCTTGCTGCTACTCGTCCGCTCTTTCCGCCATGGACCTCAAGGACACGGTCAACCTGCCCAGGACGGGCTTTCCCATGCGCGCGCAGCTCGCGGAGCGCGAGCCCGCGCAGGTCAAGGCCTGGCTGGAAGGCAAGGTGTACGAGCAGATCCTGCGCAAGAACGCTGGCCGCGAGAAGTTCGTCTTCCACGACGGCCCGCCGTACGCCAACGGCCCGATCCACCTGGGCCACTTCCTCAACAAGATCCTCAAGGACATCGTGGTGAAGCACGCCTCGATGAGCGGCAAGCTCGCGGAGTTCGTTCCGGGCTGGGACTGCCACGGCCTGCCCATCGAGCTGCAGGTCGACAAACAGCTCGGGCCGAAGAAGCGGGACATGAGCGCGAGCGACTTCCGCCGCGCGTGCCGGAAGTTCGCCGAGGAGCAGGTCGAGGTGCAGCGGGGCGGGTTCCTGCGCCTCGGCATCCTGGCGCGCTGGGACGATCCGTACCTCACCATGGACTACCGGTACGAGGCCGAGATCGTGCGGCAGCTCGCCGCGATCGCGCGCAAGGGCGCTCTCTACCGGCGCAAGCGGCCGGTGCACTGGTGCCCGCGCGACCGCACGGCCCTGGCCGAGGCGGAGGTCGAGTACGCGGAGAAGACCAGCCCGTCGATCTACGTCGCCTTCCGCGTGCTCGACGGGACCAAGCTCTACAAGATGGCCCACGCGCTCAAGGGACATCCGCTCGCGCTGGCCATCTGGACGACCACTCCGTGGACCCTGCCGGCGAACATGGCCATCGTGGCCAACCCCGAGATCGAGTACGTCGCCTACGATCTGGGCGACCGCGCCGTAGTGGTCGCCAAGGACCTCCTGGCGCAGTTCCTGGCTGCCTGCGCGCCGCAGGAGGTGGAGCAGGGCGGCGGCAATCCGGACACGCTCCTGGGCGCGGCGCAGGGCGCGGGGCGCGTCCCGCGGCTGAAGGACCCGCGGAAGGTGCTGGCGCACTTCTCCGGAGAGGACCTCGACGGGGTGACGTACCACCACCCGCTCATCGAGCGCGTCGGCCGGGTCGTGCTGGGCTCGCACGCCACCACCGAGGCGGGCACCGGCCTGGTGCACACCGCGCCGGGACACGGCGAGGACGACTTCCAGATCGGCGTCAAGTACGGGCTGCCCATCTGGGCCCCCGTCGACGAACGCGGCCGCTTCACCGCGGACGCGGACCTCGGGCTCGAGGGCAAGAACGTCTTCGACGCCAATCCCGCCATCGTGGACAAGCTGCGAGAGGCGGGGGCGCTGCTCAACGCCGGCGGGCTGGCGTTCGAGATCCGCCATAGCTACCCGCACTGCTGGCGGTGCAAGCAGCCGGTCATCTTCCGCGCCACCGACCAGTGGTGGATCGGGATGGACGTGGACATCGGCGGGACCACCATCCGCAAGGCCGCGCTCGAGGCCATCGACCGGATCGCGGCGGCGGGTGGGTGGATCCCCGCCTGGGGCAAGGAGCGCATCCGGGGCATGGTGGAGAACCGGCCCGACTGGTGCGTGTCCCGGCAGCGGAGCTGGGGCGTGCCCATCCCGGTCGCGTACTGCGTGACCGACCGCGAGCCGCTCGTCTCGCCCGACGCGATGGAGCACGTCGCGCGCATCTTCGAGCAGCACGGCGCCGATGCCTGGTTCGACAAGGCGCTCTCCGAGCTGCTCCCGCGCGGCACCCGCTGCCCGAAGTGCCAGGGCACGGAGTTCGAGAAGGAGACGGACATCCTCGACGTCTGGTTCGACTCGGGCTCGTCGTGGGCGGCGGTGCTCGCCAGCGGCCGTTGGCCCGACCTGCGCTTCCCCGCCGACCTCTACCTGGAAGGCTCCGACCAGCACCGCGGCTGGTTCAACTCCTCGCTGACCATCGCGGTCGCCAACCGCGGCGAGTCGCCGTACCGCGCTTGCGTGACCCACGGGTTCGTCGTGGGCGAGGACGGCCGCAAGATGAGCAAGTCGCTCGGCAACTACGTCGACCCGCAGCACACCATCAAGAAGTACGGCGCCGAGATCGTCCGGCTGTGGGTCGCGTCGAGCGACTACCGCGACGAAGTGCGCCTCTCGGAGAAGATCCTCGAGACCCTGAGCGAGGGGTACCGCAAGATCCGCAATACCCTGCGCTATTGCCTGTCGCAGCTCTACGACTTCGATCCCTCGCGCGACGCGGTGGCAGAGGGCCTCCTCGAGCCAATCGACCGGTGGGCCTTGTCCCGGCTGGAGCGCTACCGCGCGGGCGTCGCGCGCGCCTACGAGCAATACGAGTTCCACCGCGTCTACCACGCCACCCTGGAGCTGAGCGCCACCGACCTTTCGGCGTTCTACTTCGACGTCCTGAAGGACCGCACCTACTGCTCCGCGGCGGGCTGGCCAGCGCGGCGCGCGGCGCAGACGGTCCTGTACCGCGTCTGCCGCGATCTCTGCCGGCTGCTCGCGCCGATCGCGTCCTTCACCACCGAGGAGGTCTGGCACCACCTGCCCGGCGAGAAGGTCGCGTCGGTGTTCCTCGCCGGCCTGCCCGCGCCCGAGCCGCAGCTGGCCGACGACGCGCTCGAGGAGGAGTTCCGGCACCTGGCCGCCTTCCGGCGCGTGGTCAACGAGGCCCTCGAGGCGAAGCGGGTGGCGAAGGAGATCGGCAAGGCCACCGAGGCGGACGTCGTGCTGCGCGTGCCGCGCGAGCCGGCCGTCCTGCGCGAGGTGGCGGAGAAATACGAGGCGCAGCTCGCCGACCTGTTCCTCTCCGCGACCGTGCGGATCGAGGGCGGCGAGGCGCTCTCGGCGGAAGTGAGGCGCAGCCCGCATCCCTCCTGCGAGCGCTGCTGGCGCGCGCTGGCCGAGGTCTCGGGCTCGCCCGCGCTGTGCCGGCGCTGCAAGCGCGCCACCTCGGGAGAGCCGCAGTGAGCAACCCGCTGGGAAAGTGGACCTTGCTCGTGCTGATCTCCGGCACCGTGCTGATCGCCGACCAGGTCACCAAGTACCTCGCCGTCGAGCACCTGACCTACGCTTTCCAGGCCGCGCGGGCGCGCACGCTGCCCGACAAGATCAAGGCGTTCCTCACCCAGAAAGACCTGCTCGAGCGCGGCCTGTCGGACGGGCGCCAGATCCAGGTCGTCCGGAACTTCTGGCAATTCCAGTACACGCAGAACCGCGGCGCGGCCTGGGGTTTCCTCTCCCGCTCGGGCGAGAAATTCCGGGTCCCGTTCTTCCACCTGATCAGCATCGCGGCGGTGGTCTTCATCTTGAGCTACTACCGCAAGCTCGCCACCGAGCACCGCTACCTCCAGGTCGCCCTCGCGCTGGTGCTGGGAGGCGCGCTGGGGAACGCCATCTGCCGGGTGCTGCGGGGGTACGTGATCGACTTCATCGACTGGCACCTGGCCGATCCATTCTGGCAGAGGCCCTCGCTCCATTGGCCCACCTTCAACGTTGCCGACAGCGCCATCACCGTCGGGCTGGTGATGCTCGTCCTCGAGATGCTGTTCGCGAGGAAGTCGGCGGCGCGCGGCGTGGGGAAGCCTTCCGCGTGACGGCAGGTTAGGAAGAGACGATGCTCCCAGTGCTTTTCACCGTGATGCTGCAACCCTCGTGGGCGCCGCTGGCGGTCGCCGTGCTGGCCCTGCTCTCGGGCGCCTGGCAGGCGCGTGGGGCGCGGGTCGCCGGCGATCCGTGGAAGAAGGCGCTCCAGGCCGGCGCCTTGTGGACGGGCGGGACGGCGGTCGTCCTTTTCCTCGCCGTCCGGATGCTCGGCGAACCGGGGAACAACGACCTCCTCCACCTCAGCCGCCCGCTGGCGATCCCGCTGCACACCTACGGTCTGTTGATCGCGACCGCCTTCCTGGTCGCCATGCAGCTCGCCGGCCGCGCCGCGCGGCGCGCCGGGCTGGACCGCGAGCGCGTGATGGATCTCTGTTTCTGGATCCTGCTCGCCGCGATGGTGGGCTCACGCGTGCTGTTCATCGTCGTCAACTGGGACGACTACGCGCACGACCCGGGCAGCATCTTCGCCTTCTGGAAGGGCGGCCTGGTCTTCTACGGCGGCTTCATCGGCGCGGTGCTGGTGTCCATCTGGTACATGCGCCGGCACCGGATGTCGTTCTTCCCCTATGCCGACGCGATCATCCCCTCGGTGGCCATCGGCCACGCCATCGGCCGGCTGGGATGCTTCGCTGCGGGCTGCTGTTGGGGAGCGGCGTGCGACCCGCGCCTGCCCTGGGCGGCGCAGTTTCCGCCCGAGTCGCTCGCCTACCAGAGCCAGCTGGCGAACCACGTCATCCAGTTCGGCGCGGCGCGCACCCTGCCCATCCATCCCACCCAGCTCTACGAGGCGATCGGCGAACTGGGCATCTTCGTGGCGCTCACGCTCTGGCGCACGCGCAAGCGCTTCCACGGCGAGCTGCTCGCCCTGTACCTGGTGCTCTACGCGCCGCTGCGCGCGCTGATCGAGACCATGCGCGGGGACGAGGAGCGCGGGCGCGTGTTCAACTTCCTCGGTCCGCTGGCCCGCGGCGCCTGGTGGAACCTCTCCACTAGCGAGCTGATCAGCGTGGCGATTTTCGTCCTCGGAGTCGCCCTCTACGTCACGCTGGGCCGGCGGGCGGGTGGGAGGGCGGAGCCTGCCGCGGCCTGACCACGCACCTTCGCGCACGCTGCGCAGTCGCCCCGCTCGTTGGTAGAGTCGGCCCGTGCCTGCCGCCACCGGGACCCAGCAGCTTCCGCAGGAGAAGCTGGCGGAAGACCTCGACCAGCTCGAGGAGGCCATGACCGGCCTGCAGGTCCTCTACGAGAAGTACTTCCTCGGCATCGACCGCCGCCCGCCCGACGCGCAGCGCCGCCAGGTCTCCGAGAAGATGCGGCTGCTCAAGACGACGCAGGTGAGGAACACCGCGCTCAAGTTCCGCATCCAGACCATGTTCGCGAAGCTGATCTCCTTCGAGCGGATGTGGGACCGCACGCTGCGCGAGATCGAAGAGGGTACCTACAAGCGCGACGTGTTCAAGGCGAAACTCCGCGATGCGCGCCGGGGCGCCGGGCAGAAGCCGGCCGAGGCGGCGCCCTCGCCCTCCTCGCCGCAGCTCTCGGATCAGATGATCCGCAAGCTGTACGATACCTATCTGGTCGCGCGTCAGCGCACCGGAGAGTCGACCAGCGGACTCAACTACGATGCGATCGCCAGCCGCATCCGCGCACAAGTGCCCGAGCTGATGGCGCGTCACAAGGCGCGGAACATCGAGTTCAAGGTCGTGATCAAGGCCGGCAAGGCCGTGCTCAAGGCGATCCCGCGTACCTGAGCAATTTTTTCCACACATCTTGCCGCGGCGACGGCCGCTCCCCACCCTACCGGGCGTGGAGGGGGCCATGGGGCGCCGGGTACTCGGGTTGGGGGTGACGATGCTCTTGGCGGCGTGCGCGAAGGAGGCGGCCGCGCCGCGGGCCTCGGAGGCGCTGGAGCGGTCCGCGCGGATGCTCGCCAAGCTCGATCAGATGGAAGCCGACCTGCACGACGAAGGGTCGAAGCTGGCCATGTACGGCGCGCTGGAGCAGCGGCACGGCCAGACGTCACAGATCGCCTGCCAGGTCGCCGACGAGCACGTCCAGGAGATCCACCGGCTGGCCATGGCGCAGCAGAAGAAGCAGCAGGAGAAGGCGAGCAAGCGCCGCGCGGTCGCGCAGGCCCGCGTGACCCACCGGACGACCACCGCGCTGAATTAGGGCCGCCGGAATTACTCGAACATCTTGTCGACCGGGACGATCACCACGTCCTGGTCGCCGCGCGCTCCGAACGAGGTGCGGTTCACGGCGCGGTCCGCCTCCAGCAGCGCGGCGGGCTTTTCCGGGACGTTCCCCTGCGCGTCCTTCTGGTAGCGCATCGGGGTCTCGGCATCGGAAAGCAGCGCGCGCTTGACCTCGTCCATCCCGGGACCGAGCAGCACGCATTCGAGGGCATCCGGCTTGACCCACTTCTTCCAAGCGGCGTTCACGCCCGCCGCGCTCACCTCGCGCACGGCCGCGCGCCACTTCTGCAAGAAGTCCGGCTCACGCAGGAAGTCGCCGTCCAGCGCGTACCCCAGCTTGCGCGCGTCGGTCTGGTCGAAGAGGAGGAGATAGCCGTCGAGGAAACCCTTCGTCTGCTGCACCTCGTCCTCGGTGAACGGGTCGGCCTCGAGGCTGCGCGACAGCTCGTGGAGCGCGGCGCGCAGGGCGAACAACCGGTTTTCGTTCTGCACCGGCCGCAGCCAGACGGTGAGCTCCTGCTGGTGGCGCGCGCGCCCGAGCTGCGCGGTGGCGGCGTTCCCGCCCTGCTGCTGGAAATGCTCGATGTACGCGTAGTCCCCGTAGTTGAGCCCGCGCTGCTCGCGCAGCCGCTGCATGAGCCGCCCGTTGAACTGGCGGTGCTCGCCGAACGCGCTGCGCGCGACGGACAGGGCGGCCCAGTCGGGATCCTTGTGCGAGAGCTGCCAGGGGAACCCGCAGGAGATGGCGGTCGCCTCGCCCTGCTTCTCGATCAGGAGGTACCGCGGTCCGTGCGGCTGCTGCTGCGCGATGGCCGCGTGCTCCGGCCCCGCCTTGGGTAGCCCGGCGAGGGCCGCGGTCACGCGCTCCGGCAGGCCCTGGGGGTAGCCGCCGGCGATTCCCACCGTGAGCCGGTCGGCGGTGAAGACCTTGGCGGCGTGCGCCTTCACGTCCTCGAGGGTCAGCGTCTTGAGATCTGCGACGTGGCCCCCGGTCAGCCGCCCGTACGGGTGCCCGCGGTAGATCAGCTCCCCCAGCGCTTCCTTCCCCAGGTTCTCGTCGTCGCCCTGCCGCAACCGCTTCTCGACGTCGATCACCGCGGCGTCGCGCAGGCGCGTGAACTCGCGCGGGTCCCAGCGCGGGTGCGCCACGACGTCCAGCAGGATGGGCAGGAGCTTCTCAAGATTTTCCCGGTGGACCGTCGCGGAGAAAGTGGTCAGCTCCTTGTCCACCCGCGCATCGATCGACGTCGCCATCGGGAAGAGGGCGACGAGCAGCGACCTGGCGTCGAGGGATTCCGTCCCGCCTTCGGACATCACGCGCGCGGCGAGCGAGGTGATGCCCGCCTGGCCGTTGGGGTCGTCCACGGCGCCGCTGCTGAAGCGCAGGGCGACGGTCACCATCGGCTTCTGGCTCGGAGGGAGCGCGAGGACGCGCACTTCGTTCGCGGCGGCGGCCGGCGACTCCGCTGCCGTGCGCACGTCTGCCGGCGAGCCCGGCGGGGGGTGCTCGGTTCCCTCTCCGCCCACCCTGGATCGCGGATTGGCGGTCAAGGCGCCGGAGCGCTCGCTCTTGCCGCCGGCCGGGTCCTGCGGTGCAGCCTCGGTCGAGCCCGCCGCCTGCGAGCTCGAAGAGGGCTTCACCCGGTCCTCCGCGTGGCTGCAAGCGAGCGCGGCTGCGACCAGCGCAAGGGCGGCGCGCCTCACCGGCCACCCCCCTTGGCGGTCTTGGCCGCGGGCTTGCGCTGCGCGCGCGCCGCCTGCGAGGTCAGCGTGACCGTCGTCCGGTTCGCGTCGAGGAAGGCGCGCTTGGCGAATTCCTGCAGCATGGCGGGCGTGAGCGTCTCGATCTCGCGGGCCAGCGCATTCAGGTAATCGAGGTCGCCCGTGAGCGAGGCGAAGTGCACCAGGGCATTCGCGATGGAGTCAGGCTTGTCGAGCACGGCGACGATGGAGTAGCGGACGTTGGACTTGATCGCCGCGAGCCGCGAAGCGTCGACGCGGCCGCGCGCCAGGTTGGACACCTCGCGCAGCACCACCAGCTCGGCCGGGCGCAGGTTCTTCTCCTCTTTCACGCGGAGCAACGCGCCCAGCAGGAACGGGTCGCGGTTCACGCCGTCCTGCGCCGAGATGCTGTCGACGATCTGCCGCTTCAGCACCAGCTCCTGGTAGACCGCGCTGGTCTCGCCGAAGAGGTAGGGCGAGAGCACGGCCTGGATCGCGGCGGCGTGGACGTCGTCCGACCCGCGCCCGTGCCAGGCCATGTACAACCGCGGGATCGTGGGCGCCTTCCACGCCACGGTCGCCCGGCGGCTGGAGTTCTGCCGCGGCTCGCGAGGGACGGGCGACGGATCGAGCTTCCCCTTCCAAAAGGAGTACGCGCTGGTGAGGCGGCCGAGCGTGTCCGCCTTGTCGAAGTCGCCGACCACCACGACAGTCGCGTTGTCCGGCGTGTAATAGCGGCGGAAGAACTCGCGCGAGTATTCGAACCCGCTCGGCATCGCCTTGATGTCCGGCAGGAAGCCGATGGTGGTGTGCTTGTAGGTGTGGCGGTTGAAGGCGGTGTCGTGCATCACCTCGGACATCTTCTCCTCGGGGTCCGAGGCGCTCTTCGCGTACTCGCCCAGGATGGCGCCGGCCTCGGTCTTGAACTGGGCCTCGCTGTACTCGAGGTTCTGGAAGCGGTCGGACTCGTAGTCGATGATGGTGGGCAACGCCTTGGCGGGCCCGTAGAGGTGGTAGACGGTGAGGTCGAGGTCCGTGTACGCGTTCGTGTCGAGGCCCAGCCGCGTGACGGTGGCGTTGTAGTCGTCGGCCGGGTGCTTCTTCGTGCCGCGGAACATCATGTGCTCGAAGAAGTGCGCGTAACCGGAGCGCCCCGCTTCGGGCTCGTTGCGGCTGCCGACCCGCATCAGCGTGTAGTAGGCGACCAGGCCCGGCGAGTCGTACGGGATGAGCACCAGCCGCAGCCCGTTCGGCAGCGTGTGCGTCTCGGTCGGGAACGGGAACGCCTTGGCGGGCGCGCCGGCGGGAGCGGGCCTCACCGGGGCACTCCGCTGCGGGGCGGCGGCGAGGGCGAGCAGCAGGGAAAGAGCAACGGGCATGCCTTGTGTCCTCCACCTCGGGCGTCAGAGGGCGGCGCAGCATAGTCGACCTCCCCGGTGGCGTCGACATTCACCCCAGACGGATATCCGTCAGTGCCGCGCCGGCGCCGCCGCGTCCGCTGGGGGCGCCTCCCACAGCACGACGCGTCCCTTGCCGCGCTGCTTGGCCTCGTACATCGCCGCATCGGCCGCGCGGATCATTTCCTCGGCGGACTCCGGAGGGGCGCCGTACATCGCCACTCCGATGCTCGCGCCCAGGTGGAGGCCCGGGTGCAGCTCGTCGAGCTGCTTCATGCGCTCGAGAAGACGCCGGGCCGCGGCTTCCGCGGCTTCCTGCCGCATCCCCACGAACAGGATGGCGAACTCGTCGCCGCCCAGCCGCGCCGCCACGTCGCTCGTGCGCACCGACTGGCGGATGGCCCGGGCCACTTCGCGGAGCAGCTCGTCTCCGGCGGCGTGTCCGTGGGCGTCGTTGATGCTCTTCAAGTTGTCGACGTCCACGTAGCCCAGGCACAGCGGGGAGCCGTCGCGCTGCGCCCGCGCCACCTCCTGCCGCAGGCGCTCGGTGAAGGCGCGCCCATTGGCCAGCCCGGTGAGCGCATCCGTGCGCGCGAGGCGCTCGGCGTCTCCGAGCAGCTCGGCCAGGCGACGGTTGGCCCCGCGCAGCCGCTGCTGGTCGTCGCGGATGCGCGCCGTCATGGCGCCCATGGCGAGCAACATGAGCAGCCGGCTGATGGAGTTCCACAGCAGCACGCGGGTCGGCTCGCCGCGGTGGCCCCACGCCTCGGCCACGAACCAGAAGATGCCGGCCGCCAGCCCCGCTGCGAGCGCCGGCCCGCGCCCCAGCCACCAGGCGGCCACGAGCACGGGCACCACGTAGAACAGCGCGAACGACATCCAGGGGCCGGTGACGTAATCCAACAGGCCGACGCCCGCGACGGCGATGACGCACACCACCGCGAGCACCGTCCGGAGTGTGCGCCTGGACTTGTTCACGCTGCCCTAGAGTAGCCTGACTCCCCGTCCGGCGGGGCCGGCCACCCGGGGCGAAGTCCTTGACCGGGCAGGTGGTCTGCGGCATACAGACCGGCCCCGGCAAGCCCAGGTAGCTCAGTTGGTAGAGCAGGGGACTGAAAATCCCCGTGTCGGTGGTTCGATTCCGCCCCTGGGCACCAACAAGCCCTGAGCGTCAGGCCAGTTTTCCTTGAGCGCGAATCGCTTGAGTATCGCGACTGTGCTTCGACTGTGCTTCGGCGTACTGGAAGGCACTCGAAGAGCGCTCCCGACTCTCCGCTGAGCTGCAACGTCCACGCCCGACCTGTCGACCTGATGTCGAGTTCCATCGCGGCGAGCCATTGCCCGCCGGATCCGCGAACTCGCCGTCTTCAGCTTCGTGATCGCCTCGCGCGCGGTTTCCCTTCGACTCGGCCTCCAGAAGTTCCGCCAGCGGTCGCGGCTCGCGCTGCTCGGCGACCGTCTGTTCCTCCCAACGCAGCTGGTCGGCTGGCCTCGTTGACGCTCAGCGCTAAGAATGTTACGTTTAGACTAAAAATGGAGGCCTTAATGCAGAACTCTGCCGAGGTTCTGAGGAATGCCGCGCAGGATACCCCCAAGACAGCAAGGCGTCTGTTTGGGGTGTTAGTGGACCTGATCGACGCCGAGTTCGCCGAGTATCCCGACGAGCTGGTCGTCCTGCCGGTGAAGAAGATCGTTTCGGAGGTTTCGGCAGAAGCTCGGGCGGAAGGAGCTACCCTCGATCCGACGACGACCAAGCGAATCGTGTTGGCAATCCTGAGAAAGATCAGCGATGCCAGGTTCGGCCGGCTCTTCATAGGGCGTCGCGGAGCAGTGACGCGCTTCGTTCTCTGGCCCGATGACAAGGACGACGTTTCGCTGAT
>Ga0137410_10000990_pt1 | contig 19593 bp, 14 predicted proteins | sample CZODoug1_16funga_FD_108878 | JGI IMG/M metagenome (GOLD analysis project Ga0137410, IMG submission 108878) | Vadose zone soil fungal communities from Angelo Coast Range Reserve, California, USA - CZODoug1_16fungal (Illumina Assembly) | ecosystem: Environmental > Terrestrial > Soil > Vadose zone... | reverse complement strand
CGTTCGCGTCGTAGCTTGGTCGTCTGTTTTCGGATCAGGGCCGATGCGGTCCTGGATCAACTTGCGCAGGTGCATGTCGAGCAGATGCTCGAGCTCCTCCTCGCGCTCGAAGCCATTCATCCAGGCCTTCCAGGAGCCGTCGGCGTTCCGGAACCAGCGGACGAGGAACTGCTCAAGGTCTTTTTTCTGCTGGATCTCCTGCAGGGCGCTGTCGACGTCGGTCAGATCGGTCATTGGGCGCTGGGTCTTGTGATAGACCAGCAGCTCCGGCAAACCCTTTGACTGATGCGCTCGCAGTGCGTCGTAAAACTCCCATTCGGTACCGGTCGGCGGCTGATCCATGCCCTCAATGGTGAAACGGCCGTCGCGCGGCAATCGCGTGCCGAGGCGCGCCCAGAGGAGGACCACGACGATGTCGGTCTCGGAGGGTGGCGTGATGCTGGCCTGCGGCGTCTGTGTCGCCACCATGGGCTCCAGCTCGGACATCACCGGCTCGATCTGAAAGTGATATGCGTACTCGACCGCAAGACGCTCGATGACCCTGCGCGCCACGGTTCGTTCTGAGTTGACGTCTTTCGGAGAGGAAACAAAGATTCTCAAAGTAGGCATGATCGCTCCTGCAACATCACATTATGCAAACGTCAGAATGGCCTAGGTGAGCGCCAATGTGCTCCCGACCGCTACGGCCGACCTCGGAAGCGGCTACCGTCCCGAAGTTCTCACCATCAAGATGGCATTTCGGCGACTGTCGGTATAGGCGCGACCTGACAGGCGCGCCTCATCCAATTGGGGGATACGCAACAGGTGATCGCCCGGAAGTCGTGCTCGGACACTTGGGAGGCCGCGACCCATGTGCCTGACGCCTATGCCGATTTCGTCGCCCATGTGGTCCCGGAGCGGCAGCGACGGGCCTCTATCAAAGGGACTATAAGGGGGTGACGCTGCGCGAGAACCTTGGTCTGCCGCGTCCAACGGTTGGTGCGTGGAAGGCCTCTCAGGGCGCGGCAAGTTGAAGGGGGGAGGCTTAGGAGCCCTTCTGGAAGTTGAGGATGGATGCTCGCATGCTGCCTATGGAAAATGTTCGGCATGCCAGTCCGCTTCGAGATTTGGATTGATCCTGGCGTCGATCACAAATAGACCCCGTGCACCATTGTTCACCCAATCTCGCAACGGTGCGAGATCGGCCAGGGTTCTCACCGTAGCCGCGCTGGCGCCATAGCCCCGTGCGATGGCGGTAAAATCCGTTTCGGGAAATTGCACAATGTCGATCGAATAGCCCTGCCGTCGGAAAAAGTGGACCTCGGCCGCGTAGGAGCTGTCGTTGTAGATCAGGATGCACATTCGCAGTTTGAGACGCAGAGCTGTCTCAAGATCCGCAATGGACATCATGAAGCCGCCGTCGCCCGCGCCAAGGACGGCCAGTTTTCCCGGATTGGCAACGGCGAGGCCGATCGCCGAAGCGAGCCCAAGCCCCACCGACTGGAACGAATGACTCAAGCATGACGCGCGCGCGTTCGGCACGCGCAGATAGCGTGGCACCCAGCCGCAAAAGTGTCCCGAGTCGCTAGCCACCACGCGATCGCGCGGCAGAATTTCATCGACCGCCTTGCTCAGCGTTCTCGGATCGATGAAGTCTGCGTTGGACACGTCCTGATAGGCGCTGTTGTGGTTGTCACCGGCGCGGATGCGTTCGCGGATGTCTTCACTGCGGCGGCCGGGTTGCTCACGCGATCCGGCACGCCGTTGCAGTTCGGTCAGCAAGTCTTCCGCTGCGGCTTTCGCATCGCCCAGCACGGCGTGCTGCACCGGCGTGTGATAGCCGAGCTTTGCAGTCTCGATGTCGATCTGGATGACCGTTGCGTTGGGCGCGATCAGCTTGCCCTTCTTGGTGGTCCATGCCGTCAGACTCGCTCCGAATGCGAGAATCAAGTCGCTCTCCGCAATGAGCTCGTCCGCGATCGGAGAGGAAAAACCCCCGCTGATTCCGAGCGACCACGGATTGTTCGCAAACAGTCCGTGGCCGCAGACCGAGGTCGCCAGCAAGGCACCGATGCGATCGGCAAGCGCGGCGAGCGCCGGTTCCGCATCCGAGACCACAGCACCGCGCCCGCCGAGGACGAGCGGGCGTCTTGACTGCAAAATGGCATCGACCAGCTGCTGGACGGCCGCCGGGTCCGGATGCATCCGGGAGGCCGGCGGCGACCGCTGCAGCGGTGAATTGCTCAAGGGAAGCGGGGCGTCCTGGACATCGAGCGGCAGGCTGAGGACGACGGTCTGGCGGTCGCGCGTGGCGCGGGTCACGGCGCGCAGCGTGTCCTCGCGTGCGCTCGATGCAGTATGAATGCGCTCGGAAACCGCACCAATGGAGCGGACGAGCTCGGCCTGCTCGACGTAGAAATTCGATCGCACATTGCCCGTGGGCACGTCGCCAGCCAGCACCAGGAGCGGCGTGCGGCTCTTCGCCGCTTCGCAGATTCCGGTGATGGCATTGGTCAGGCCCGGTCCCGAATGCACGCTGCACAGCGTGAGCTCGCCCGTGGATTTGGCATAGGCGTCGGCCATGCTGGCGGCATTGCCCTCGTGGCGCGCGGAAATCAACTCGACGCCCGCTTCCACCAGCGCATGTGAGATCCTGAAATTGGCCGTACCGAGCAGGCCAAAGCAACGGCGCGCACCATAACCGGCAAGATCTTGCGCGATAACCGCGGCCACTGTTTGGTGAGGTTTCATCCGGTTTCTTTACGGGCTGCTCATCAGATGAGCAAGTTCGGCAACCACGTGGCGATCGCCGGAAGGAGCAGCAGAAGTCCGAGCAGCAAGAGGCTCATGATCACATACGGCACGACCGCCTGGAAGATATGCGCGGTTGTCACTTCCGGCGGGGCAACGCCGCGCATGGTCATGAGCAGCAATCCATGCGGCGGCAACAGCAAGCCGAGCTGCATGCAGATCAGAAACAGCACGCCGAACCAGACCGGATCAATTCCGAGCCTGGTGACAAGCGGCATGAAGACCGGGAGCGTGATCAACATCATGCTGACCTGGTCGACGAAGATGCCGAGGAAAATCAGGATAAGCATCATCATCGCGACGACCATGAGCGGCGTCAGGCCTTGTCCAAGAATGGCGGCGACGAGGCCATCGGTCGCGCCCGAAAAGCTCAGAATCTGCGAGAACGTCGTCGCGCCAAGGATGATGAACAGGATGATCCCGGTGATCGCGACCGTCCCACGCAGTGATTTCATGAGGGCGTCAAGGCTGAGCGCGCCATAGACTGCGGCGAGCCCCATGGTGGCGATCGCGCCCAGCGCGGCCGACTCGGTCGGTGTCGCGAAGCCCCCGGACATCGCGCCGATCACCACGGCAAAGATGAAAACGAGTGGCAGCACATAGAGCACGAGCAGCCGCCAGCTCTGCCAACCCGATCGCTTTTCGATCAGCGTCGGCGGCGCGAGCGCAGGCGTCAGTCGCACGCGCAGAACGATGTAGGCGACGAATGCGACTGACAATATGAGCCCGGGCACCACGCCGCCGATCAGCAGCTTCGAGATGGAAATGCCGGACAGACTGCCGAGCAATACGGTGAGGGCGGATGGCGGAATCAGCATGTCGACTGCGCCGATCGCCATGATTGGCCCGGTTGCCATAGTGGGATGATAACCGCGCGCCAGCATCACCGGGAGCATCAGCGAGCCGAGCATCGCCGTCGTCGCAATGGTCGAGCCCGAGATTGCCGAGAACACCGTGCCGGCAACCACGGCCACGACTGCGAGCCGGCCCGGCACCTGTCTGATCAACCGCTCGATTCCATCGATGACTTTGATGGCAAGACCGGTGTGGAAGAGGATTTCTCCCATCAAGATGAAAAGCGGGATCGGCGTCAGGGAGAAATTCATCAACGACAGAACGCTGTTGCGAACAATCTGCGCCAGCCCGGCGTCGCCTCCGAGATACAGCACCGCCCCGATGATATTGATCGCGACGAAGGTAAGCGCTACCGGCACTCCCATGAACAGCAGCAGCGTGGAGCCGCCCAGCAGCAGGAGTGCGGCCAGTTGCCAGCTCACGACGCCGACACCGCGTCCGTACGTGGCGACCGCTCGGCCTTACTCAGTCGTTGCATGCGGAAGACAAACTCGATTGCCACCAGCAGGAATGCGACCGGCAGCACCGCCAACAGCCACCACTCCGGTGTCACGAGGGTTTTTATTGTCACTGCGCCGGCTTGGTAGCTCGCAACGGCCACCTTCCAGCCATACCAGACGAAATAGAGCGAGCACGCGAGCCCGATGAGATCGCTCACCCATTCGAATAGCCAGCCAATGCGGGGCGGGATGACCCGCAAGAGAATGTCGACACGGATGTGCTGTCCTTGCCGGAGCAACCAAGGTGCCGACAAGAGAGTGATCAGATAAAGAATGTTTTCGGAAACCTCATTGCTCCAGGCTATCCCACCGACGCCAAGATTCCGTGTTGCGACATCGGCACCAATCAACAGGGTCATGAACAGGAGCAGCAGGCAGGCAGCCAGCATCATCCCGTCAAAGACGCGGCCGAATACTGCAGATATGCGCTGCATGTCACTCCCCCGCGCAGGCCTTCAGCGCGATTTGCCGAAAAACTCTTTCAACTTCGCGCCGTGTTCTGGACTCTGCTTGATGACACCGGCCCAGCCCGCCTCGTAGGCTTTGTTGTGAAATGCGGTGCCCTCGGCCCCTTTGAACTCGATCACCTGAATGCCGGCAGCCTTTTGCTTGGCGACGTCCGCCTCGTTCTCCGTTGCCGTTTGTGGCGCCTGCGCCTCGAGCCAGGCTGCCGTATCCGCAATCACCTTCTTCTGTGCGGCGTTGAGCTTGTCCCAACTCGCCTTGTTGATCAGGACGCTCACTTCCGCGCTGTAGAAACCGGGATCGACGCGGTATTTGGTCTTCTCATGCCAGCCGAGATCGAAGATGCCGGTGATCGGCCAGCCGTAGCCATCGACCACGCCACGTTCGAGCGCGGTGTAAACTTCGCCCGGCGCGGTTTGCACGACGGTGGCGCCAAGGGCCTGGAAGAAATCGCGGTACACGGGCGTGATGCGCAATTTGAGACCCGTGAGATCCGGCTTGCTGATCGGCCTGGTGAGATAGACGTGGAAGGGATTGTTGTCGATGTGACGGGCAAGCAGGATCCCGTTGAGCTTCTGCTCATAAAGCTTCGCCATGTAGGTATATCCGCCGTTGCTGCGGATTTCCGACATCGGCCGCTCTGTGAGTTTCCAGGCGTCCGCCTCCGGCATCAGATTGGTGTAGAACGCCCCCGTCACATTGGCGATGTCGACGACCCCGCCTTTGAGCGCATTACCGACCTCGAATGGCGGCATCGCCTTTGGTCCGCCGATGTAATTGATCTGGATCACACCTTTGCCGTCGGCGTTCACCTTTTCGACAAACCGCTCGAAGCCGCGCGAGTAGAATGTGTTTTCGGCAAACGAGGTAATACCCTTCAGGGTGACCTCTTGCGCACTTGCCATGTGCGTTGAAGCCGCGACGACACTCGCAGCCAAGACGATGAGAAGACGATTGTGCATTGGCTCCCCCTCCTCTGTCCTTTGCTCGAAATCTCGATCCTGCACATCGGCGTGTGCAGAATAAGAGCATAGAGGACCGCCGGATCGCAACTTGCCCGCGATGAGTCCGGTCTACCTCCGATTCCGAAAATTTTGTCGCAGCGCAGCTCGTAGGGTGGGCAAAGGCGCGGTCCAAGTGCACTGCCTCACCCCGCCGATGGCATAGCGCCGTGCCCACCATCTTCGTTCGTCTTGCACCGATCCGCCCATGGTGGGCACGGTGCTGCGCTGTACCTCGGGTAGGCCCGTGCGCGTTGACCGCACCTTTGCCCACCCTACAAGTGCTGCTTGGGGCTATGCTTTAATCTTAAACATTCAATCTTGAAATATCTTGCCAAACCTGCCATTACTCATGCTGCTCAAGCATGCAGGGTGGCATCCCATGAAGGTTGCCTGCCTCGGCGGCGGTCCGGCCGGCCTCTATTTCGCGATCAGCATGAAGCTGCGCGATGCTGCCCACGACATTGTGGTCTACGAGCGCAACCGGCCGGACGACACCTTTGGCTGGGGTGTGGTCTTGTCTGACGAGACGCTGGCAAACCTTTCCGCCAACGATCCCGTCAGCGCCGAAGCGATCCGCGAGCATTTTGCCTATTGGGACGACATTGCGGTGCACTATCGCGGGCAGCGCATCGTTTCGACCGGCCATGGCTTCTGCGGCATCGGACGCAAGCAACTGCTGATCCTGTTGCAGCAGCGGGCTCGGGAGCTGGGCGTGAAACTGCGTTTCGAGACCGAGATCGAGGGCGCGGCGGAATTTGCCAAGACGCATGATCTGGTCATTGCGTCGGATGGCCTGAATTCGAAGATCCGCAACGAGTTCGCGCCGTGCTTCAGACCGGACACCGACATCCGCAAGTGCAAGTTCGTCTGGCTCGGCACGCATCAGAAGTTTGACGACGCCTTCACCTTCATCTTTGAAGAGACCGAGCACGGCTGGATCTGGGCGCATGCCTACCAGTTCGACTCGAACACTGCGACATTCATCATCGAGTGTTCGGAGGCGACCTGGGGCAAATTCGGCTTCGCTGCGATGACGAAGGATCAATCGATCGCGACCTGCGAACGCATCTTCGCCAAGTCTCTCGGCGGCCACGGACTCATGTCGAACGCTCGCCATTTACGCGGCTCGGGTTGGCTGAACTTCCCGCGCGTCCTATGCGAGCGGTGGTCGCACGAGAACATTGTGCTGATGGGCGATGCCGCCGCCACTGCGCATTTCTCGATCGGCTCGGGTACGAAGCTTGCGATGGAAAGCGCGATCGCGATGGCGGACTACCTGCACCGCGAGCCCATCATGCAGGCAGCGTTCCGCAAATACGAGGATGCGCGCCGATCGGAAGTGCTGCGGCTGCAATCGGCAGCGCGCAACTCGCTCGAATGGTTCGAAAACGTCGAGCGCTATCTGCACCTTGATCCCGTGCAGTTCAACTATTCGCTGCTCACGCGCTCGCAACGCATCAGCCATGAGAACCTGCGGCTGCGGGACAAGGCATGGCTCGAGGGCGCCGAAGCGTGGTTCCAACGCCGGGCCGACAGCAACAGCCCGAATGTGCGGCGGCCGATGTTCGCCCCGTTCAGGCTCCGCGACATGACTCTGAAGAACCGCATCGTCGTGTCGCCGATGGCGCAATACAAGGCAGTCGACGGCTGCCCGACTGACTGGCACCTCGTGCATTACGGCGAGCGCGCGAAGGGTGGCGCCGGGCTCGTGTGCATCGAGATGACCTGCGTCAGTCCGGAGGGGCGGATTACGCCGGGCTGCACCGGACTGTATGCGCCGGGACATGAGGCGGCCTGGAAGCGCATCGTCGATTTCGTTCACACCGAGACCGATGCCAAGATTTGCTGCCAGCTCGGACATTCTGGCGCCAAGGGTTCTACCCAGCTCGGCTGGGAAGAGATGGATGCGCCGCTTAGGCAAGGAAACTGGCCGGTGCTTTCGGCATCCGAGATTCCCTGGTCGCCGTGCAACCAGCGCCCAAAGGCCATGGATCGGGCGGACATGGACCGCGTGCGCGATCAGTTCGTGGCGGCAGCCCGGATGGCCGACCGCGCCGGTTTCGACATGCTCGAGCTGCACTGGGCGCACGGCTATCTCCTGTCATCCTTCATCACGCCGCTGAGCAACACGCGCACTGACGAGTACGGCGGCTCGCTGGCAAACCGCATGCGCTACCCGCTGGAGGTCTTTCACGCGGTGCGCCAGCTGTGGCCCACTGGAAAGCCGATCTCGGTTCGCATTTCGGCGAACGACTGGGTCGGCGAGGAAGGCATCGAACCGGAAGACGCGGTCGAGATCGCGCGCATGCTGCAGGAAGCCGGCGTCGATATCTGCAACGTGTCGGCGGGCCAGACTTCGATCCGTGCACGGCCAGTCTATGGCCGCATGTTCCAGACGCCGTTCTCCGACCGCATCCGCAACGAGGCTGGCATGGCGACCATGGCGGTTGGCAATATTTACGATCCCGATCACGTCAACTCGATTCTGATGGCGGGCCGCGCCGACCTCGTCTGTCTGGCGCGGCCGCATCTGGCCGATCCCTACTGGACGCTGCACGCCGCGGCGAAACTCGGCGACAAGGGCGAATCCTGGCCGGCTCCTTATTACCAAGGTCGCGATCAGCTTTATCGGCTTGCCGAGAATGCCGGGACGATGGCGACGTCGGTGTGAAACGCGATGAACACGCTCGCTGGGAGACACGCGCTGGTTACGGGGGGCGGCACTGGGATCGGCGCCGCCATCGCGACGACACTGGCGCGTGCAGGTGCATTGGTGACGATCTGCGGGCGGCGGCAACAGCCGCTGCAAACGATCGCCGAAGGGGATTCGAACATCCGCGCGATGACCGCGGATGTCACGGACGAAACGTCGGTCGCAAAGCTCTACCAGCAGGCCGAGGCGGCCGGTGAACCCATCGATATCGTGGTTGCGAATGCCGGGATGGCTGAGAGCGCGCCCGCGCACAAGACATCGCTCGATCTCTGGACGAGAACGCTCAATGTGAATCTGACCGGCGCCTTCCTGACGGTGAAGCCGGCGCTCGCCGGCATGCGCGAACGTGGCCGCGGGCGCGTCGTGTTCATTGCCTCGACCGCCGGGCTCAAGGGATACGCCTATGTGGCGCCCTATGTGGCCGCCAAGCACGGCGTCGTCGGGCTGGCGCGTGCCCTGGCCGTGGAAACGGCGGCGACGGGCATCACCGTCAACGCCGTGTGTCCGGGCTTTACCGACACGCCAATGCTGAACGAATCGATCCGTCATATCGTCGAAACGACGAAGCGCAACGAGGCGGACGTGCGCGCTGACCTTGCGGAACGCAATGCGCAAGGTCGTCTCATCCAACCGAATGAGGTCGCAGACGTCGTGCTTTGGCTTTGCAGCGATGCGGCCGCCGCGGTCACCGGGCAAGCGATTGCGGTTTCCGGAGGCGAGACATGGTGAGCGCCCCGCTGCCTTCGACGCGCAGCGACAGCAAGGCGCGACTGCGGCTGTGGGTCAGGCTGTTGCGCGCGACCAGGCTCGTCGAGAGCGAGACGCGCGAGCGCTTCAAGTCCCAGTTCAATGTCACGCTGCCGCGTTTTGACGTGATGGCGGCGCTCTACCGCAAGCCGGACGGGATGCTGATGAGTGAGATCTCCCGCTTCCTGCTGGTGTCGAACGGCAACGTCACCGGCATCGTCGATCGGCTGGTGCAGGATGGATTCATCGTACGCTCGCAGCGCAACGGTGATCGTCGCACCTCGTTTGTGCGGCTGACTGCCAAGGGCCACGCCGCATTCGTAGAAATGGCAACGGCGCATGAGCGTTGGATCACCGAGCTCTTGGGCGGCGTGAAGGCGCGCGATGCCGAGCATCTGTCGACCAAGCTCAAATCGTTCCGGAGCGACTGGGAGGGCGACACATGACCGCCATGGCAACGCACAAGCCCGCGCACTTCCTGTGGCAGGTGGAGAACGAGGTCGCCATCATCCGGCTGAACCGCCCGGAGCGGAAGAATCCGCTGACCTTCGAGTGCTATGCCGAATTGCGCGACACCTTCCGCGATCTGCGCCACGCCGATGACGTCAAAGCCGTGGTGTTCCTGCCGAACGGCGGAAACTTCTGCTCCGGCGGCGACGTGCACGACATTATCGGCCCGCTCGTCGCCATGGACATGAAGGGGCTGCTCGCCTTTACGCGCATGACAGGCGACCTGGTCAAGACGATGATGCTTTGCGGCAAGCCGATCATCGCCGCCTTGGACGGCGTTGCGGTCGGCGCCGGTGCAATCATCGCGATGGCCGCGGACCTGCGCATGGCGACGCCGGAGGCGAAGACCGCCTTCCTGTTTACGCGCGTCGGGCTTGCCGGATGCGACATGGGCGCATGCGCCATCCTGCCCCGCATCATCGGCCAGGGCCGCGCAGCCGAGCTGCTCTACACGGGCCGCACCATGACGGCGCAGGAAGGCGAGCGATGGGGCTTTTTCAACCGGCTGGTCGCCGCCGACGAGCTTGAGCGAGAAGCGCTGGTGCTCGCGCGCCAGCTCGCGTCCGGCCCAACGTTCGCGCACGGCATCACCAAGACGCAGCTCAACCAGGAATGGTCGATGAGCCTCGAGCAGGCGATCGAGGCGGAAGCGCAGGCGCAGGCGATCTGCATGCAGACCAGGGACTTCGAGCGCGCGTATCGCGCCTTCGTCGCCAAGGAGAAGCCGGTTTTCGAGGGCAACTGATGCCGGACAAGAGCTTTCTCAGCTGGCCGTTCTTGGAGGACCGGCACCGCATCCTCGCCGAGGCGATTGATGCATGGTGCCGGACCCACCTGTCGGCGGTCCATGATGACGTCGACGCTGCGTCTCGCGACCTGGTGGCGAAGCTCGGCCGCGACGGCTGGCTGATGCATACGGCAATCGACCCGGACGCGCCGGGCGCACTCGATGTCCGCACCCTCTGCCTCATCCGCGAAACGCTCGCCCGCCATGACGGACTTGCTGATTTCGCCTTTGCCATGCAAGGGCTCGGCGCCGGCGCCATCAGCCTGTTCGGCAATGCGGCCCAGCGACATTGGCTCAAGCGCACGCGGACCGGCGCGGCGATTGCGGCATTCGCGCTGTCTGAAGCGAAATCAGGCTCGGACGTTGCAGGCATGGACATGACGGCGGCGCGCGACGGCGACGACTACATTCTCAGCGGCGAGAAAACCTGGATCTCGAATGGCGGCATTGCCGATCTCTACGTGGTTTTTGCCCGTACCGGAGAGGCTCCGGGCGCCAAGGGGATTTCTGCGTTCATCGTGCCGTCGGACCTGCCTGGCCTCTCAGTCGTCGAACGCATCGCGGTGATTGCGCCGCACCCGCTTGCACGCATCAGGTTCGATCATGCGCGCATACCTGTTTCCGCCATGATCGGCCCGCCTGGCGAAGGCTTCAAGATCGCCATGGCGACGCTGGATGTGTTCCGCACCACGGTCGGGGCGGCAGCGCTCGGCTTTGCCCGCCGCGCGCTCGATGAGGCGACCAGCCGGGCGCGCGAACGCCAGCTGTTCGGCGCACCGCTTGCCGACCTCCAGATGGTGCAGGCCAGCATCGCCGACATGGCGCTCGCCGTCGATGCTGCGGCGCTCCTGGTCTACCGCGCCGCCTGGACCAAGGACATGGGCGCCCAGCGCGTCACTCGCGAGGCCGCCATGGCGAAGCTGTTTGCCACCGAACAGGCGCAGGACGTGATCGACAAGGCCGTGCAGATCCATGGTGGCGACGGGGTCCGACGCGGGCACATTGTCGAACGCCTCTATCGTGAAATCCGCGCGCTCCGCATCTATGAGGGCGCCTCCGAAGTTCAGAAAGTCATCATCGCAAGGCAGACACTTTCCGGAGGATGATCATGCTCGGAAAGACGGCGCATACGGACACGTTTGCACGCGACAATCTCCCGCCCCCGGAGCAATGGCCGGACCTTCCCCTCGACCGCTTCGACTATCCCGAAGAGCTCAACGCTGCGGTCGAGCTTACCGACCGCATGGTCGAACGCGGCTTCGGCGACCAGGTTGCGCTCATCGGCAATGGCCGCAGGCGCACCTACAAGGAACTCTCCGACTGGACCAACCGCATCGCCCATGCGCTGGTCGAGGATTATGGCGTCAAGCCCGGCAATCGCGTGCTGGTGCGCTCCGCCAACAATCCGGCGATGGTCGCCTGCTGGCTGGCGGCGACCAAGGCGGGCGCCGTGGTGGTCAACACCATGCCGATGCTGCGCGCCGGCGAATTGGCCAAGATCGTCGACAAGGCCGAGATCACACTGGCGCTTTGCGACACGCGCCTGATGGATGAGCTGGTGGCCTGTGCGAAGAACAGCCAGTTCCTGAAGAAGGTGATCGGCTTCGACGGCACCGCCAATCACGATGCCGAGATCGACCGCATCGCGCTCAGCAAGCCGGTGCGTTTTGAGGCTGTAAGGACCGGGCGCGACGATGTGGCGCTGCTCGGCTTTACTTCAGGTACGACCGGCGAGCCGAAGGCGACGATGCATTTCCACCGCGACCTGCTAATCATCGCCGACGGTTATGCCAGGGAGGTCCTGCAGGTGAAACCGGATGACATTTTTGTGGGATCGCCGCCGCTCGCGTTCACATTCGGTCTCGGCGGGCTCGCGATCTTTCCACTGCGCTTCGGGGCGACGGCAACGCTCCTGGAAAACGCCTCTCCCGCGAACATGATCGAAATCATCGAGACCTACAAGGCGACGATCTCATTCACCGCGCCGACCGCATACCGCGTGATGCTCTCCGCCATGGATCAAGGCGCGGACTTGTCCTCGCTGCGGATCGCCGTGTCGGCAGGCGAAACCCTGCCAGCGCCGGTATTCAACGACTGGATGCGCAAGACCGGCAAGCCGATCCTTGACGGCATCGGTTCGACGGAGCTGCTGCACATCTTCATTACCAACCGGGTCGGCGATGCCGCGCCCGCATCTACGGGCCGGCCAGTCACCGGATACGAGGCCAAGGTCGTTGACGAAGCCATGAACGAAAAGCCGCGAGGCGAGATCGGCCGGCTTGCGGTCCGCGGCCCGACCGGCTGCCGCTATCTCGCCGACGAGCGGCAGAAGACTTACGTCCGGGAAGGCTGGAACCTCACCGGCGATGCATTCTGGCAGGACGACAACGGCTATTTCCATTTCGCCGCCCGCACCGACGACATGATCATCTCCGCCGGCTACAACATTGCGGGTCCGGAAGTGGAGGCCGCCCTTTTGTCGCATCCCGATGTCAAGGAGTGTGCGGTAATCGGCATCCCGGACGATGAACGTGGGCAAGTCGTGCAGGCACACGTGGTGTTGAAGGACGGCGTCGTCGACGATGCGGACACCGCTCGGCGTCTGCAGAATCATGTCAAGGCGTCGATCGCGCCGTACAAGTATCCGCGGTCGGTGAAGTTCATCGATGCACTGCCCAAGACGCCAACCGGCAAGATCCAGCGTTTCAGACTGCGGCACGGTGCACAGTCATCCGAGGCCAGCCAATGACCGCTGCGCAATCGCCACACCAGTTCTTGCACCCGCGCCATTGGAAACGTGCGAAGGGTTATGCGAATGGAATTGCCGCCGAAGGTCGGGCCGTGTTTGTCGCTGGCCAGATCGGGTGGAATGCCGACCAGAAATTCGAAAGCCAGGACTTCGTCGCCCAGACCCGGCAGGCTTTGCAGAACATCGTTGCGGTCGTGCGAGAGGCCGGCGGGACGCCGGAGCACATTACGCGACTGACCTGGTTCATCACCGACAAGAAGGAATATCTGTCCAGATTGGCTGAAGTCGGGGACGCCTATCGCAGCGTGATGGGAACACATTTCCCGGCCATGACCATGGTGCAGGTGCTAGCACTTGTCGAAGATGAAGCGAAAGTCGAGATCGAGGCCTCGGCAGTAATCGCGAAATGAGCGGCGTTTCCGTGCGGCCTGTTGCAGCAACCTCCGCCGGGCGGAAGCGCCGCAGTTGCCGCGGCAAGCGAAGTCTCGGAAGATGTGACCCGCCGTTTCGGAGTGTCCACCATGACTACCCATCGTGACCCGCGGCGCCGTTGTTACTATTCCGACTATCTGCGGCTGGAATCGCTGCTGGCGCAGCAGGTGCCCGAGAGCGAGCGCATTGGCGCACCCGCGCATGATGAAATGCTGTTCATCATCGTGCATCAGGCCTACGAACTCTGGTTCAAGCTCATCCTGCACGAGCTTGACCGTATCCAGGAGGACTTCGGCGCCGACGTGGTCGAGGACGATCGCCTGGGGCGGGTGGTGCACGGGCTCGGGCGCATTAACGAGATCGTCGGGCTATTGGTCCATCAGCTCGACGTGCTCGAGACCATGACCCCGCTCGATTTTCTCGACTTCCGCGACCTGCTCACCCCGGCCTCGGGCTTTCAGTCGGTGCAGTTCCGCCTGATCGAGATACGGCTCGGCTTGCGGCTCGAAGGCCGCCTGAAGCTTGACGACAACCGGTTCGACCTCCAGCTTTCCGAAAGCGACCGCCAGAGAGTTGCGCAAGTCGAGCACGGCGACACGTTGGTCGATCAGCTCGACCGCTGGCTCGCGCGCACCCCCTTCGTCGAGCTCAGCGGCTATGCGTTCAGCAATGTTTATCGTGAGGCGGTGATCCGGTCGCTCGCCGCTGATTCGGACCTGATACGCGCCACCGAAGGCATGAGTGAATCACAGCGCGAGACTGAAACGCGGGCCATTGCCGCGGCGCTGGCCCGCTTCAATGCGATCTTCCAACCGCAAGCCGAGCCCTCGCCGTCCTCCCCTTGGCGCATGTCGCTCGGCGCGGTGCAGGCGGCGCTGTTCATTACGGTCTATCGCGACGAACCGGTGTTGCAGCTGCCGTTTCGCCTGCTGACCGCATTAATGGACATCGAGGAGACGTTGACGCTGTGGCGCTACCGGCATGCCTTGATGGTGCGGCGCATGATTGGTGTCAAGGTCGGCACCGGCGGCTCCTCGGGCTATGACTACCTGAAGCAGACGGCCGACCGGCACCAGATATTCGGCGACTTGTTCCAGCTCTCGAATTACCTTATCCCGCGGTCGCTGATCCCGCCGCTGCCGCCCGCGGTGAGGGCCCGTATGGGGTTCGTCTATTCCGAGCGGACGCAGCAATGAATCTCGACCTCCATCAGCACTTCTCGATCTTCCGAGATGCTGCGCCGGGACGCATACACCTCGCTGCACACAGCCATCATTACTGGCCCGACGCCGCATGCCGGGCACACGAGCGGGCCGTGCAGCAGGCGGCGTGCCTGGCTGACGCTAAATGGGGGCCCATCTTTCAGGACCTGATGCCACGGGTTCGGCGCGGCATCGTCCGCATTCTAAATCTTCCGGACACAGGAACGCTGGCCTTTGCCCCCAACACCCATGAACTGGTATGTCGCCTGCTGTCGTCGCTGCCGCTGACCAGGCCGCCGCGGGTGCTGACCAGCGATGCGGAATTTCATTCCTTCGAGCGCCAGCTGTGCCGGCTCGCCGAAGAACATCTGGTGGCGGTCACGCGCGTCGCGACTGCACCGAGCGATAGCTTTCCCGATCGATTTCTGGCGGCGGCGCGCACCGGCGAGCACGATCTGATCTTTGTCAGTCAGGTGTTCTACAACTCCGGCGCAACATGCGGTGACATCGCCGCACTGACGGAGGCGATCGCATCGCAGGAAACGCTTATTGCCGTCGACGGCTATCACGGCTTCATGGCGTTGCCGACGGACTTGCAGCGCGTCGCGCCGCGCGTCTTCTATCTCGCGGGCGGATACAAATACGCCATGGCGGGTGAAGGCGCGTGTTTCCTGCACTGCCCGCCCGGTTATGCCCCGCGGCCGCGCGACACCGGATGGTTCGCGGGCTTCGGCGCGCTCACCAGCGCCGCGTCCGACGAGATCTCATACGGCACTGACGGTTCGCGTTTCATGGGTGCCACCTTCGACCCCAGCGGGCTTCACCGGCTCGCCGCCGTGTTCGACTGGATGACCGGGATCGGCCTTACGGTCGAGTCGATCCATGCGCACGTGCTGTCGCTTCAGGACCGCTTCCTCAAGGGCGTGGACGTTGCGCACATTGCCCCACTGCGCGAGGCACGCCTGCTGACGCCGATGGGAACTGCCGAGCGCGGCCATTTCCTCTGCTATGACACGCCGCAGGCGACGTCGATCCACGCGCGCCTGGAGCGGGCGGGGATCGTCACTGACGTGCGCGGGACACGGCTGCGCATCGGCTTCGGCTGCTATCACACCGTTGCGGAAATCGACCATGCAGTGCAGGCTGTCGCGGCTGTCCTCGCCTGACGGTCGCAGCGCGATCCCACGGCGGAACGAAAGCGGGACGTATCTGGTGCGATAACTGGTGCCTGATCGAGACGGCATTCACGGTCGTGCAGTGGATCATGGTCGGACCGCTGACCGTCAGCGGAAATATTCTTTGCAATTCGTCCGCGTTTACGCCGATCTCCCGCAGGCTCAACGGAGCTCCGGCCGCGAATCTGCATGGCTCTCAAGCGGCCGGGGCTTCTTGCAAAGCGCTTCGGGACAACAGTCCAAGCTAATGCTTCGACCTGTACCAACTCACAGCGAACCCGCTGTGTTGACTTAATCACCCGCCGGGCGAGCGCGCAGGAAATCTTGTCCGCGCGCTCGCCGTCGCCCCGCCCGCTGTCCCCCCGAAGCGGGCGAAGCTGTTTGGCTGATGGCTGCGCGGCACGTCAGGGGTGATCAATCCTCAGTACAGTCGTGACGGAGTCGGATGGTGCAGCGACAAGATCTCCTCACGATGAGTACGAGTACGATAAAACAGGGGATGAACCCTGCCATCATCCCGAATAAAAACCACTGGTAAGCTTCCATCTCTCATTCGCTGCAGATCAGAGGTTGCCCGCGCGCTTGGCGCGCGCTTGCTCTCGACGGGATTTGGTATCAACTATCATCTGCAACGATCTTGTTATAGTGCGCCAATCATTTGCTCTTAGGTGCCAGTCGCAGATGGTGCATCGAAGAATGCCGCGCGTCAGCAGCGGGCAAGCCCATCAGTTGGGAAAGCTGCCCGCAGCGCACTGGATGCGATTCAGTCCCTGCCCTCACGCGGATGTTCTCTGCTCGCTCCGCAATGCGCGTTACACGAGATTACTTCACAGTACCTGTGGGGCGAGATCGAAGTGCCGAAGCGATGCGCAGCATTATTGCATTCGCGTTTTCGGCATTGGCAACTTCAGCGATAGCAGCCGACATGCCGGTGAAAGCGCCGCCGGCGCCAGCGCCGATCCCCGAGGCCCTACTGATCGATGGACTTTTTGCCTTGTCGCCGAAGGTCCTCGATCAACTCGACCAGACCCTTGTCTTCGGGAATGATCAGAGCAAGCTGCTCGGCGTATCTGAGTGCCGAATCAATACGCCCTGCCCCGCGATGGAAGCTGAGAAGCGCCATCAGGGTGTCACGATCGCTCGGATGTCGGGCGATGTTTTCCTCAAGGACTGTCATTGCATTTTCAGTCTGACCAGCGGAATGCAGTGCCACCGCATAGACATATGTGTACCGCGCGCGCTCCGGCTCGATTTCGGCCGCCCGTCGCAATTCAGCAATCGCCTCGTCGTTCCGTTTGAGACGCGTCAACGTGAGTCCGAGTACATGATGCAGCCCAGCGAGCCGTGGTGAGGTGTCGATGGCAGTCCGCAGGACTTCCAAACCATCACGATCCCGACCGCGCTGGCGATAGAGATCGGCGAGGTTGATTGCCGCGGGAGCAAATTGCGGGCTCAGCCGCAGCGCGGCTCTGTATTCGGATTCCGCCTCCGCTGCGAGGCCACGCCGGGCAAAGAAGTAACCAAGCGTCGAACGCGCTTCCGGTCGATCGGCATTGAGGCGCTGGGCCGCAACGAATTCGGCTGCCGCGCGCTCGAAGCGCTCGCGGTCGGCGGGTGGCTGGCTGAGGTTCGGCACACTCGCGAGCAGCATGGCGGCGCTGATACGCACGCCACGGTTGGAATCGGACAAAAGCGGCGCGACGAGCGGCCAAAGCTGATTGGGTGGCATGTCCTCGAGCATTGTGAGCGCCCCGATCCGCACCATCGGATCAGGGTCCGACAGTCCGGCGCGCGCCAGATTAGCATTCGACGGCGAGACGTGTGGCCTGAGCTCGGTCAGGGCGCCTGCCCGCGCAAACGCCGGAACATTGCGATCGGCGGCGATTTTGCCAAGCAAGGCTGCGGCGTCGCTGCGGCCGGTCCAGGCCGCGTGGAAAGCCTCGGCGTAGTTTTGCAAGCCCTTTCGGTTCGGACCATGCCAATGCTCGACCGCCGACGCCGCCCATTCCGCGGTCTTGTCGCCGTGGCAATCGTTGCAGGCGTTGGGTGTTCCGAGCTTTGCCGAGACATCAGGCCGGGGCACCCGGAAGCTGTGATCGTGCCGTCGATCGACCACCATATAGGTGCGCTCCGGCATGTGGCACGACGCGCAGGACAAGGGCGGATCCACCGCCTCGTGTCGTTGATGGGCGGCCACCGTATACTTGTCGGAGGCGTGACATTGCAGGCAGACACCATCGGCAGGAGCGCGAAGCTTGCCGCTGTGCGGCTCGTGGCAGTCGCTGCAGGTGACGCCGGCCGCGAACATCCTGCTCTGCTTGAACGAGCCGTAGTTGTAGGCCTCGTCCAGCATTTGCCCGTCGGCGTGATGAAGACCCTGGCGTATTGGCGCGACCATGTGCGTGTCGGACAGCCATCGACCTGGAAGCCATGCTTCGGAGGACTGGCCACGGCGCGCGTGACAGAGACCGCAGGTCTCGACCTCCGCACGCAACAGCCGCGGCGTGCTGCTGCGGATTGCGTTGCCGGTCACGGAATTCATCGACCAGGTCGCATCACGCCGTTCAGTCAAGCGCTCCGCCAGCCCCATGGTTGGATCGTCGGGTTTTCGAAGCGGCCACAAGCGCTTCTGATCGCGCGCCCAGGCGACGTGACGCGATCCTTGGCCATGACACGCTTCACAGCCCACGCTGATTTCGGCAAAAGTCGTGGCAAAGCGATCACTGACTTCATCGTAGTTCTTGCGAACGCCAGTCGAGTGGCACTCCGCGCACATGAAGTTCCAGTTCTGGTTCAGCTTTGTCCAATGGAGGACATCGTCGTGCTTGATCTGCTCGTTCGGGTAGAGATGAAACCAGCGCTGGCCGCCCTGCTGCTTTGGGCGGCTGTCCCAGGCGATGGATAGCGCCTGCAGCCGGCCGTCGGGAAACTCGATCAGATATTGCTGCAGCGGATCGACGCCGAAGGTGTATTTGATCTCGAAACTGCCGGGTGCGCCATCTGGCCCGTCGGTCTCGACGAAGAATTTGCCGCCTTTGCGAAAGAAGCGTGAGTGCACATCGTAATAGTCGAAACTTGCTTCATTGAAGTCGCCGAGGACAGACTTCTCGCTCGCATGGTCCATTGCCTGCTTGTGCTGCGAGTTGCGCCACAGCTCTGTTTCGGAACGATGGCAGCCAGCGCAGGTTTCGCTGCCGACAAAGGCCGGCGCGCTTGATGCCTGGCTGCTGCTGTCGGTAGAGGAAATCTCGCGAGTGAGAACGGCGTACGATAGAGCTGCGACGAGGACCACCGCGCCCGCTGCGGCGAGCCAGATGGGCAATGTCGACCCGCGCCTGACATGCTCTTCACGCAGCGCCAGACCATCCGCAGGAGCCATTGGCTTCCCGCCACCGTCCTTGCTCTTGGATCGGCTGCGCGCGGGCGGCTTGGGCCGGTGGTGCGACAAAGGTCTAGCTCATCCGTGTGCGCGGTCGGTCATCGGAAACTGTACATGCGCTGGGCATCGGCCAGGGCACGCGAGCAACCGGCATCGCCTTGCGCATCGAGGCTTTTGACGCGCGCCAGGGCTGCCTCGAACGTTGCCTGCGCATTCTCCTCGGCCCGCTTCACTGAATCGGGCGTCGGTTGGCGGCCAGTTTGTGCGTCGACGGTCTGGGATCCG
>Ga0137410_10000987_pt1 | contig 19614 bp, 15 predicted proteins | sample CZODoug1_16funga_FD_108878 | JGI IMG/M metagenome (GOLD analysis project Ga0137410, IMG submission 108878) | Vadose zone soil fungal communities from Angelo Coast Range Reserve, California, USA - CZODoug1_16fungal (Illumina Assembly) | ecosystem: Environmental > Terrestrial > Soil > Vadose zone... | reverse complement strand
CCAGTTTCGCGACTTGCTCGATCTCGCCCGGCGGCAGATCCAGCGCCTTGCCGATCTCGCGCACCGTCGAGCGCAGGCGGTAGGTGGGGAACGAGCAGACGAGCCCGACGTGCTCGTCGCCGTATCGCTTGTAGACGCGTCGGATCAGCTCTTCGCGGATCTCGCGCGGGAAATCGAGGTCGATGTCCGGCACCGAGGCGAGGGTCTCGTTCAGGAACCGCCCGAGGAAGAGTCCGGTGGCGACCGGATCGATGTGCGAGAGGCCGAGCAGGTAGCACACGACGGAGGAGACGGACGAGCCGCGGCCGCGACCGGGAAGCAGGCCGACCTGCGCCCGCCGCGAGCCGCGCCGCACGTCGGCGGCGACTTCGCGCGCGAGGTCGAACAGATCGTGATAGACGAGAAAGAACCCGCTGAGCCCGTGGTGCTCGACGAGCCGCAGCTCCTCGGCGAGCCGCCGCTCCGCCTCGCGGCGGTGCGGGGAGCCGGCTGGGTAGCGCTCCTCGAGCCGCGCGCGGCACAGCTCAGCGAGCGCCCGCGGAGCGGGAGCGCGCTCGGCGCCGTGGAAGTCGGGAAACCGATATCCCAGATCGCGCGTGAGATCGAACCCACGGCACCGCTCTGCCAGGGCCAGACTGTTAGCGACAGCATCTTGACAGTCACGAAACAGCCCATCGACCTGTTGCAGCGGGCGCAGGAAGAACTCGCTGTTCGCATGCCGCACGTCGTGCGAGCCGTCGAGCGTCGTGCGGTGCCGGATCGCCACCAGCACATCGTGCAGGCGGTGACGCGGGCGGGCGTGATAATGCACGTTGCCCGACGCTACGACGCTAAGTCGTACGGAATCGGCGACGTCTTTCAGAGCTCGAGTGAGGGCGAGGTCTCCCCGGACGTAGTTCCGCTGCAGCTCGACGACAAAGTTCTCCTTCCCGAACACCGCACAGCACCGCTCGGCCAGGCGGCGCGCCGCGGCTCGACCATCCCGCTGCAACACGACCGGCAGGAGCCCGGACCGGCAGCCGGAGAGGACGATGAGCCCTGCGTGCCGGGCTTCGAGCGAGGCGAAGTCGAGCCGGGGATCGCGCCGGTCTGCACGGCCGAGATGAGCCTCCGTAATCAACCGGCAGAGGTTCGCGTACCCTTCAGGCGTCTCGACGAGCAGCGTCACATGGGAACCGTCGAGTAGCGTCAACTCCGCGCCGGTGATCGCCTGGAGACCGAGCTGTTTCGATTCTTGCGCGAACGCCATCGAGCCGTACAGCCCGTTGTGGTCGGTGAGCGCGAGGGCGGAGTAGCCGAGCTGCGACGCGGTGAGCGCGAGCTGCTCGGGGAGAGAGGCGCCGTCGAGGAACGAGAAGGCGGAGTGGCAGTGGAGCTCGACGTACATGAAAAGTCGGAACGCGGAACGTTCAGGCGGGCTTCTGGATCCACCACTCGCCCGTCGACAGATCTTCGAACAGCACAACTCGTCCACCACCTTCGAAAATCACTTCTACGCATCGCCGAGAGATCGGCCGGCGCCACCATTCATCATCGATGCGCCAGACTTCACCGACCGTCTCGACGGACCGACTCATCTCGTATCCCGCATCGCGCATCCCGATCGGCAGTCCATTAGCGTCAAGCTCCACCTCCACCCGGTGTGGAACGTTGAGTGCCAGAAGCCTGTCGGTCTTGTTCCGCGTTCCGGCTTCCGCGTTCCGCGTTTGTTCACGGTTCATAGTCGATCAACGCGTACCGCCGCTCGGGGAGGCGAGACCATGGTTGCACCTCGATGACGTGATACAACATCGGCCGTCTGATCCGGAGCGCGATCTCCCGCGCGGCGCTCTGGAGCGCGCGCCGTCGCCCGGCACGAGCCGCGGCGCCCGCATCGCGCGCGAACAACTGCAGCTCCGCGGTGCCGGGGGCGAAGGCGGTGAACTCGACGACGAGCCGCTCCACCGCTCCGGCGGGCGGTGACCGCTCGAGCTGCGTCTTGAGCGGTGCCACAATGCGTTCCCGCGTCGCGGACGGATCTTTGAGGGTCGCTTCCGCGAGCCAGGAGGCCCCGTGCTCGAGCTCGGCGTGCACGCGCACCACCTGCACCTGCCAGCCGCTGCGGCGCGGATCGCCGAGCGCGCGGTCGACGAGCTTGTCCAGGGCGTGGGCCAGCAGGTCTCGCTCGCCGACCGGGGTGAAAAACGTGAGGGCGGCCACGATCGGCTCGGGCACGACCCGTCCCACCACCGGCTCCGACACGAGCCCCGCCGCGAGCCGCCACAGCCGCCGGCCGGCGTGGCCGAACTGCGACACGACGGCTTCCTCCGGCAGCGCGACGAGCGCGCCCAGCGTCTTGATGCCGAGCTGCAGCAGCCGGCGATGCGTGTCGGGGTCGAGCGGGAGAACGGCGAGTCGCTGGGAAGCGAGAAACTTTGCCTCCCCTCCCACGGGCACGATGACCGCTTCTCCCGGTTTGGCGCGCGTCGCGGCCACCCAGGAGACGAACTTTCCGATGCCCCACCCTACCCGGAGTGCGGAGTGCGGAGTGTGGGGTGCGGAGTTGATGAGCGGGCTTTCACTTTCTATTCCGCACTCCGCACTCCGCACTCCGCACTTGATTGCCTCGACAATTCCCTCCGGCGCCCCGTACAGTCCCTCCAGCCCATCCGTCCCCACGAACACCCGCCCCAGCTCCACGGGCTCGACGACGGGGCTCACGGTGACGAGCGCCGCGGCGAGCTGCGAGAACTGCTCGTCGTAATGCACCGGGTCGGGCTCGCACAGCTTGAGCGCGGGACAGAGTCCGATCGCCTGGCTCACGGTCATGCCCGGCTTCACGCCCGCGCGCCGGGCGAGCGGTGCGACCTGCCACACCCGTGGGGTACGCGCGGTGTCGGGCGCGAGCAGTGCCACGGGGCGAGACGCGAGCTCGGGCCGTCGCGCCAGTTCGCAGCGCAGCGCGAACAGCGGAATCCAGCAGCACGCGGCGGAATCGCTCGTCAGATGGGGCGTCAGGGTCATTGTCCGATGACAATGGGACCCGAATATATCCCGAAGATCCGTCAGATGGCAAGATTGCACATGTCCGATATAAGCTATTGATTCTACGTTACTTAACTTGGAGCTCTCGGGTTTTGCGCTCGCGCCATCAGAAAAGTCTCTTCGACGACCTCCAGTCGTTGCCGCCGCCTTCGGCCGAGCTGGTCGCACTCGGGGCACGCATCCCGCCCAACGTCAGATTCGGCACGTCCACCTGGACCTACGATGGTTGGATGGGGGAGGTCTATCATCGGTCCTATCGGAGCGCCCAGCCGGCCCGCCGGCTCGAGGAGTACGTGCGCTATCCCTTGTTTCGCACGGTGGGGATCGACAGCGCGTTTTACGAGCCGCCGTCCGAGGAGGTCCTCACCGCGTACGCGCGGGCGCTCCCCCCCGGCTTTCCATGCGTGAGCAAGGTGTGGGATCGGATCACGGCGAGGCGCTTCACGCAGGACCCGCGCTGGGGCAACCTCGCCGGGCAGAAGAACCCCGACTTCCTGAACGCCGACCTCTTCAAGGACGCGGTGCTCGGGCCGTACGCGCGGGCGTTCTCGGACCACGCCGGCGCGTTCGTGTTCGAGTTTCAGGCGATGCGGGGAAAGGACCAGCCCGAGCCGGCGGCGTGGGCGGAAGAGCTCGACGGCTTCTTGAAGCAGCTGCCACGTGACTTCCGCTACGCGGTGGAGCTGCGGAACCCGGAGCTCTTGACCGACGTGCACGGCGCGGTGCTCGCACGCCACGGCGTGGCCCACGTGTTCAATTCCTGGAACGAGATGCCGGCGATCGGCGAGCAGCTCGAGCTGCCGTGGTCATTCCCCGCCGGGTTCACGGTGGCGCGCGGGCTGCTCCGCCCCGGGCGGGCGTATGCCGACGCGGTGAAGCTGTTCGAGCCCTACGACCGCATCCGCGACCCGCAACCGGAGGTGCGGCTGGATCTCCTGCGCCTCATCGCCGAAGTGATGCGGCGCCATATGGAAGCGCTGATCCTCGTGAACAACCGGCTCGAGGGCAACGCGCCGGGGACGATCCGGGCGCTCGTGGAGATGATGGAAGTGGGGGGGTGACGTCGACGTGCTTGCGAGGTTTCCCGACTTGGGCTAGGCTATTCCACGTAAGGCTTTCAGCACGGCACAAGGAGCACAGCTCGTATGAGCCCTAGCAGCCGGGGCGTTCCCACGCTGCCGGTTCCCCTGCTGCGTGACGCGATCGGGAGGGAAACCGCCCGGTTGTCATTGCGGCGCGCAGCCGCTGAGATCGCCATCAGTCCGAACGGCCTGCGGAACTTCTTGAACGGCTCGGCTCCCCGCAGCGCCACGCGTGCGAAGTTCGAGCGCTGGCTCGCCGGGCGAGAGCGCGTCACCCGCCCACCCAACGTCGGTCAACTCGTGCGCCTGCTGAACGAGCTTGCAGGGGACCTCTCCACCCAGCAGACGGCCGCGCTCGCAGGCGACATCGCGGCCCTGCTCGCCACTGCGTACGAGACGCGCCGGCTGTCGCCACCCCGGTGGGTCCAGGACTTACTCCGCCATTACCGGGTGCGCCGGGGCAAAACGGCCAGCGAAGTGGCCTGAGACTTCACAACGCGAGCTCTTGTTGCGCTGGTGCCAGCCGCCGCCCGTAGCGATCCACCATCCCTTCGTTCAGCGGGAACCCGAATCGCGCCTGCAGCTTCTTGATGCGGGCGGACAGCGCGCGCGCATAGGCGCGCGGCACCCCGCTCCGTCCCTCGTAGGCGCGCCGGTAGCGCGCAGCGAGGTGGGGGAAGCACGCTTCGACCATCGGGAGGAAGCGATCCCGCACCGCGGGGTAAAGGCGCAGCGGACCGGCGTGGACGAACCTGGCGCCGGCCTCCCGGGCCGCCTGGAAGAGCGCTTCCAGATGGGGTACGTCGTCCGTGATTCCCGGAAGGACCGGCGCCACGATCAACCCGACAGGGACGCCGGCGTCGGCGAGTCGTTTGAGCGCCCGGAGCCGGACCGCAGGCATCGGGGAGCGCGCCTCGACTTGCCGGATTAGCGAGACGTCCACCGTGTTGAGGGAGATGTGAACCGCGAGATCGCTTCGCTCGTGAAGGCGCAGCAGCACGTCGGTGTCGCGAGCGACGAGCGGGCTCTTCGTGATGATGCCGATGTTCAAGCCTTCGCAGCGCGCCAACCGCTCGAGAATCCCGCGCGTGAGCCGGAAGCGCCGCTCGGCCGGCTGGTATGGATCGGTGGCGGTGCCGATGACAATAGGGGCGGACCGACGGTCCGTCGGACCGACGGACCGAAAGTAGCGACGCAAGTCGCCTTCGAGTACGCCTAGCAGCCGCTCCTTCACGAACACCCGCTTCTCGAACGCCTCCCACCCGTGCGGGCCGCGGAACTCGTGAAATTCGGCGTCCGACAGCCTGCCCTCGTCGTGCGCGCGCTCGACGGTGTAGCGGTGCGCGTAGCGCGCGTAGCAGTAGGTGCACCCGAATTCGCACCCGATGTAGGGGTTGAGCGACCAGAAATCGACGCCGGTCTGCTGCGGCGAGTTGAGTACGGACTTGGGTTCGAGCGCGACGAACTTGGTGCCGCGGAGGCGCTCGTCGAGAACGACGACGGCGGACGGGCGCACCGACGGACTGGCGGTCTGTAACAGCGGGAGCTGGGCTGTGCGGCGTTGCCGACCGCCCGTCCGCCCGACCGGCTGACGGCCCGCTTTCACCCGCACCTCGCCCATCCGCACTGTACGCACACCAGGCAACCCGATTGGCGGACCAGCCCGCCGCCGCAGTCGGGGCAGGATGACGGCTGGGGCGTGGGATGGGGCACTGGAGCGGAGTGGGGCGTTGACATGAGTATTGGCTTCGGTATTTGTTCGGGTACGAACCCAATATGCTATCGGCCCAGAGGGCCGGCAAGGGCGCAGGTCTGCTGGCTCGGTGGCTAGACGGTGGCGCTACTCCGCCGCACCATGGCGCGCCATCCGAAGTACACCGGCACGCCGATCAGCACGAGGCCGAGACCGAGGAAGCTGTAGGTACGCGTAGCGTCCTGGACTAGCAGGTCAACGGCGATGACGGCAGTCGCGATTACGTACAGCGCCGGGAGCCAGGGATAGCCCGGGGCGCGGACCGGTCGGTCTGCGGCGGGGCGTTTGGCCCGCAGCGCAAACAACCCCACCGCCGTCAGCCCGTAGAAGACCAGTGCCGCGAAGATGACGAAGTTCAGAAGCTGCGTATACGTGCCCGAAAGACAGAGGAGGCTGGTCCACACCGCCTGGACGACGAGGGCGACCGCCGGTGTCTTGTATTCTGGGTGCAGCACGCCGGCGGACTTGAAGAACAGGTCATCCCGCGCCATCGCGTAATACACCCGCGCTCCGGACAGGATGAGGCCGTTGTTGCAGCCGAACGTCGAGATCATGATCGCCGCGGCCATGAGCTTCAACCCGGGCTCTCCCAGGATGGCGTGGAGCGCGGCGGTGCCCACCCGGTCCTGCGGCGCGCTCGCGATCGCGGCCGCGGGCAGCACGTTCAGGTAGGCGACGTTCGCGAGCACGTACAGGACGGTCACGATCAACACGCCCAGCCCCATGGCCACCGGGAGGTCGCGCTGGGCGTTCTTGAGCTCGCTTCCCGCGAACCCCACGTTGTTCCATGCGTCCATCGAGAACAGCGAGCCGACCATCGCGGCGCCGATAGTCCCTAGACCCACCGCGGCGCCGCCGGTGGCCCAGAAGTTCGCGCCGAAGTTCGCGGCCAACGCCTCGGCGTTCCGGCCGATGGTGATGCCGAGCAGGATCAGCAACGCGAGCGCGCCGGTCTTGATCGCGGTGAGGGACGTCTGGATCATGGCTGCCGTGCGCACGCCGCGGACGTTGATCCACGTGAGCAGGGCGACGGACAGGACGGCGAGGATGCGCTGCGGCGAGAGACCGACGGGGATATCGCCGATTGGCTTCGGGAAGTGCATGGTGAACCCGAAGAACACGTCGGGTGAGAGGCCGGGCCAGAAGACGCTCGTGAAGCGCGCGAAGGCGACCGCGACGGCCGCGATGGTGCCGGTCTGGATGACCACGAACAGGGTCCAGCCGTACAGGTAGCCGAACAGCGGCGAGATGCCTTCGCGCAGGTACACGTACTGTCCCCCGGCGCGGGGGAACATTGCCGCCAGCTCGCCGTAGGTGAGCGCGCCCATCAGGGTGACGATGCCCGATACCGCCCAGACGACGAGCAACAGGCCCGGGGCGTGGACTTCGCGGAGGATCTCCGCCGAGACGATGAAGATTCCCGAGCCGATCATCGACCCCACCACGAGGGCCGTGGCGTCGAGCCGGGAGAGCGCCTTGACGAAATCGGCCTGCGGCTGCTGAGTCGTGGCCATCGCGTCGTAAACCTAGTGGCTCCCGCGAAGGGCCGCTATGTTCTCGGGCGCGGAAACCACCCTATTACGCGAGGACGACTGTGCGCCTCTTGCCCCGGGAAGAAGAGTTCTTCGATCTGTTCGTCGCGGTCGCCCAGCGCAACACGGTCGCGGCGCAGCATCTGCGCGAGCTGTTCGACGCGCCTCCCGAGCGCCGCATCGCCCACGTCGAGGCCATCAAGCGACTGGAGCACGAGGCCGACCAGGTCACACACGAGGTCGTGAACCGGCTCGATCGCACGTTCATCACGCCGCTCGATCGCGAGGACATCCTCGAGCTCGCGTCCGATCTGGACGACGTGATGGACGCGATCGACGGCACCGCCCGCCGCTCCCAGATTTTCCACCTGGGTCTCGCACCGCAGGGCGTGAAGCTGCTCACCGAGGTGATCGAGCGGATGGTGGGCGTGCTCGCCGAAGCCGTCGGCCGCCTCAAGAAGGGCGATGACGTGATGAAGTACGGCATCGAGGCCAAGAAGCTCGAGGAAGAAGGTGACGCGATCTACCAGGAGGCCCTCGGTCGCCTGTTCGAGACCGAGCGCGACGCCCTCGAGGTCATCAAGTGGAAGGAGATTTACGACAATCTTGAAATGACCCTCGACCAGGGCGAAGACGTCGCCAACGTGCTTGAGTCCATCACCATCAAGCACGCCTGATGACGGCCACCGTCTGGTTCGTCCTCGCGATCGTCCTGGTCGCGCTCATTTTCGACTTTATCAATGGCTTCCACGACAGCGCGAATTCGATCGCGACCGTCGTCTCCACCCGCGTTCTCAGCCCGGGGATGGCGGTGATATGGGCGGCCTTCTTCAACTTCGTGGCCGCGTTCGGCCTGGGGACGGCGGTGGCGAAGACCATCGGCAAAGGCCTGATCGATCTCTCGGTGGTCGAGCCGATCGTGATCCTTGGCGGCCTGATCGGGGCGATCGTGTGGGACCTGATCACGTGGTGGGGCGGGCTGCCGACCTCGTCGTCCCACGCCCTGATCGGCGGCTATGCCGGCGCCGCGGTCGCCAAAGCGGGGTTCGCCGCCATCATCGCTTCGGGGTGGATCAAGACGCTGGTGTTCATCGTGGTGGCGCCGTTGATGGGCCTGACGCTGGCACTGACCCTCACCGTCGCACTCTCGTGGGCGCTGCGCCGGTCGCTGCCGCGCAAGGTGGACCGTGTATTCCGCTCGTTGCAGCTGGTCTCGGCGGCGCTTTATTCCCTCGGCCACGGCACCAACGATGCGCAGAAGACGATGGGGATCATCGTCGGACTGCTGTTCGCCGCCCAGGCGGCGTTCGTCAACTTTCCCATTCGCGCGCTGCACCTGACGACCGCGGACGTCATTCCCCTGTGGGTGATCCTCAGCGCGCACGCGGCGATCGCGCTGGGCACGCTGACGGGCGGCTGGCGCATCGTGAAGACCATGGGCCAACGCATCACCAAGCTCACGCCGTTCGGCGGCTTCTGCGCCGAAACGAGCGGCGCCATCACGCTGTTCATCGCCTCGCACTTCGGTATTCCGGTCAGCACCACCCATACGATCACCGGCGCGATCTCCGGCGTGGGCGCGGCCCACCGCCTCTCGGCGGTGCGGTGGGGCGTGGCGGGGCAGATCGTGTGGGCGTGGATTCTCACGATCCCGGCGGCGGCGGGGATCGCGGGAGTCTCGTACCTAGTGCTGCGGGCGTTGGTGGGCTGACGTCACGTTCTGCAAGTCGATCATCGGCACCCCCTCCACGTACTGCGTGACCGGGGCATGAGTGACGTTCACGAGGCTGTCGATGCTGCGCTGAATGCGTCGCGCCATCGCCAGGATGTTCTGCAGGGACTGCTTGTCCTCCGGGTGCGTGAGCACCGCGTCATGCTCGAGCAGCTGGCCCTCCGCCAGGATGGCCGCGAGCGCGTTGTTGACCTCGTGGCGCATCGTCACGGCCAGCTGCCTGATCACCGCCACCCGCTCTCCCTCGATGGCGCGTCCGTAAAACTCGTGCAGCTGCTGCGACAGCCAGCCCACTGAGATCGCGATCGTTCCGTAGGCGGTGTAGATGGGCACGGTGATGCGCCAGTCTTCGGCATCGAGCCTCACGGCGACGAGGAACTGGATCGACGTGAAGAGCACCGTCCCCATCACCAGGCCCGCGACGGCGCCGCGCATGCCGTAGTGCAGCGACAGGAGGTAGGCCGGCACGAGCGTGAGCAGCCAGACGAGGTCGCGGTACGGCACCTCGTGCGCCGGCACGAGCGCGAGCACGAGGCTGGGGGAGAGGTAGGCCACGGCGCAGTAGATCCACCACCGTCTCGGCAGCGGCGGCCGGTGTGCCATGGGGGTGAACCCCAGGAAGTCGACGAGGCGGTTACGCGCCCTCTGTGGCCGGCTCAAAGCCCCAGTGCCTCTACGACTGACTGCGCGATGGCGGCGTCCTGCACGCCCACGCCGGTCAGGTCGGCCACCGTAATCTCACTCGCGCTCTCCCGTCCGGGGAGCCGGCCGGCGGCGAGGTCGCCGAGCTCCGCGTAGACCTTGTCGCGGGTCACGACGCCGGCCGCGATGGCGTGGTGCAGGTTGCCGTAACGCTCCGTCTGGAACACGCGGTCCGCCACGAGCTTGTCTGCCCGCGCGAGCAACGCGGGCTCGAGCTCGATTTTCTCCGGGCTGCCGGTTCCCACCGAGGTGACGTGCGTACCGGGGCCCACACATGATGCCATCACGAGCGCCGTTGTGCTGGCCGTCGCGGTCACGATCACCCGGTGGTCGCGGACGGCGGATTCGAGCGCCGGGGCGATGCGCGTCTCGACGGCTTGACCGAGCTCCCTCGCGAGCCCCTCGGCGCGCTCGCGTGTGCGATTCCAGAGGGTGAGCCGGGCGAGCGGCATCTGCGCGACCATGGCCCGGGCGGTGAGCCGGGCGAGCGCGCCGGCGCCCACGAGCAGGGCCTCGTGCGTGTCCTTGGGCGCCAGGTACTTGAGCGTCAGGGCGACCGCTGCCGCCGTGCGGAAGTCGGTGAGGTAGCCGTGCTCTTCGAGCAGCACGGCGGGGACGCCGGTGTCCGCGTCGAGCAGCAGGAACATGCCGTCGCCCGAGGGCAGGCCGCGCGCGCGGTTGCGATAGAACCCTGTCGCCACCTTGAGGACGATATGCCGCCCGCCCGCCAGGTGCGCGCCCTTCACATGCACTTCGGCCTGCTGCTCGCGCAGCTCCAGCACCATCGGGTCGGGGAGCGCGGCTTCGCCGCGTCCGAGGGCGCGGAAGCCCCGCTCGACGGCAGCGATCGCCACGCTGAAGGGGACCTTGTCTCGGAACGCCTCGAGCGGGACGACCCGCATCTCAATCGGCGAACACGCGCTTCAGGCCCCGCTCGGTCTCGGCAAGCGCTTCCCGAAAGTGGTGCAGCTCTTCCCCGAAACCGAGGCGGATGTGGTTCGGCAACCCAAAGTGATCGCCCGGGACGAGCAGCACGTTGTGCTCGGCCCGCATCTTCTCCACCAAGTCGAGGGCGCTGATGGCCTGGCTGTAGCGCACGAGACAGATCGCCCCCGCCTGTGGAGGGTGCCAGCTGAACGTGTCGCCGAACCGCCTCAGCCACTGCTCGATCACCGGGTAGTTGGAGCGGAGGATCCCGCGGGTGCGCGCGAGCACCTTCTCCCGCACCCCGGGCTCGAGCACCATCGCGGCCAGATGGTCGCTCGCGCCCGCCGGCCCGATGGTGGTGTAGTCGTGCCGCGCCCACGCCTCGCCCGAGAACCCCGGGGGTGCCACGATCCAGCCGATCCGCAGGCCGGGCAGGCCGTATGCCTTCGACAGGCCGTTCACGACGATCACGCGTTCGTAGCTGCCCCAGAACGACGGCGTGGTCGTTCCGTCACGCTCCGCTCCCTGGTACACCTCGTCCGCCAGCAGCCACGCGCCGACTTCCGTCGCGCGACTCACGATGGCCTGTCGCATCTCCTTCGAGAGCACGTGTCCCGTCGGGTTGTGCGGATTGGTGACGACGACCAGCTTCGTGCCCGGCGCGATGGCGCTCCGCACCTCCTCGGGCGCGGGCTCCCACTGCGCCTCGGCGCGCAGTGTGAAGCCGCGCACTTCGGCCCCGAAGTTCTGGGCGAGCCCCCAGGTCTGGAGGTAATTCGGAAGCATCACGGCGACTTTGTCGCCTGGCTGGACCAGCCGCCAGCAGACGACGAAGTTCGCCTCGGCGCTGCCGGTGGTGACCAGGATCTGCTCCGGCGAGACCCCTCCGTACAGCGCCGCGATACGCCCGCGCAGCAGATCGGTGCCGTTCGACTGGCTGTAGCCGAGCCGGACATCGAGCAGCGGCGCCGGGGACGCGCCGGCCAGGGCGAGCAGCTCCTGGATCGAGAGCGGGTGCACGCCCGACTCGGACAAGTTGTAGCGCACCCGGTTCTCCCAGGTACTTTGCCAGCGCTCCAGCTCGAACGGAACGAACCGCAAGGAACCTCCCGGTGTCGGGTGCTAGGTGTCAGGTGCCAGTAAAGTGAGGTCCGCCGGCGTTTCCAGCCAGTAATCGGGCCGGAGGTCCTCCAGATGCGAGCGGTCGAACGGTCCCCACAGGACAGCTGCGGTCTTCACCCCCGCGGCCCGGCCGCACTCGAGGTCGTGGCGCGAGTCGCCCACGAACACGGCGCCGGTGGCCGGCGCGCCCAGTCGCTCGAGCGCGGTAAGTACCGGCTCGGGGTGCGGCTTGGGATGGGTGACTTCGTCCGCGCCGACGATCACCTCGAAGGCGTCCTCGAGCCCGGCGACGCGGAGCCCGCGCACGGCGCCGCTCCGCATCTTACTGGTCACGAGCCCGAGGGTCTTCCCCCGGTCCCGCAGCGCCAGCACCGCCTCGACCACGCCGGCATAGGGGCGCACCATCTCGTCGTGGTGGGCGAGGTTGTACGCGCGGTACGTCGCCACCATGGCCTCGATCTCGGCGGGGTCCTCGGTGAAGTGGCGGAACTGCACCCACAGCGGGGTGCCCAGCCCCTGCATCCAGACGTCGTCGGACGGCTCGTGCCCACGGTGCAGGCGCATGGTATGGCGGTAGGAGCGGAGGATCAGCTCGATGGAGTCGATGAGCGTGCCGTCGAGGTCGAACAGGAAAGTGGTGAGCGCCACGCCGGAAGGTAACTTTGAGAGGCGCGAACGTCATGGACAATTTCTCGACCGTCCTCACTTTGCTCGTCGGCGTCACATTCCTGGCGCTGGTGGCGCGCCGCTTCGACCTCCCCACGCCCGCGCTGCTCGTCGTGGGGGGAGTGCTGGTCGCCCTGGTTCCCGGGCTCCCGATCGTGCGGTTCGACCCGCAGCTCGTGTTCCTGGTGTTCATCCCACCGCTGTTGTATCGCGCATCGTTGCAGGCCTCCTATCGCGATGTGCGCGCCAATTTTCGGCCGATCCTGTCGCTCGGCGTGGGGCACGTGCTGTTCGCGACGATCGTGGTCGCCTGGGTCGCGCACCACGTGATCCCAGAGCTGCCCTGGGCCTCCGCGTTCGCGCTCGGCGCCGTGGTCTCACCGCCGGACGTGGCGGCGGCGACGGCGTTCCTGCGCCGGCTGCCGCTGCCGCGGCGCGTCGTGACCATCCTCGAGGGCGAGAGCATGATCAACGACGCGGCGGCGATCGTCGCGTACCGCGTGGCGGTCGCGGCCGCGCTGACCGGCACGTTCTCGCTCGGGGACGCGGGTCTCCGGTTCCTGCTGGTGGGCGCGGGGGGCGTCGCGGTCGGCCTCGCTGTTGGATGGCTGATGGGGGCCGTGCGCCGTCACATTCACGACCCCGAGGTCGAGAACACCATCTCGCTGCTCTCGGGCTACGCGGCCTATCTGCCCGCCGAGCGGCTCGGCGTGTCCGGGATTCTGGCGGTGTTCGCCATGGGCATTTACCTGGGGCGGGTCGGGCCCCGGTTCGTGGCGGCAGACACCCGCGTCCAGAACGTCGGCATGTGGGACGTGGTGGTGTTCGCGCTCGAGGGGCTCATCTTCGTCCTGACGGGGCTCGCGCTGCGGCCGATTGTGGAGGGGTTGACCGGCGCAGCGGCGCTCGAGCTGGCACGCGCGGCAGTCCTCGTGAGCCTCGCCGTGATCATCGCGCGGCTGGTGTGGTTCTACTTCGCCGGGAACTTCCGCTGGCTGTTGGGCCCCCGGCTACGACCGCACGAGCCGCGGCCCCGGTGGCAGGTGCTGACGGTGGGGGGGTGGGCCGGGTTGCGGGGAGGCGTTACGCTCATTCTCGCCGCGTCGATACCCACCGTGACGGCCTCCGGTGCGCCCTTCCCCGGCCGCGACACCATCATCGCTCTCTCCTACGCCGTCATTCTCGTCACGCTGCTCGGTCAGGGCTTCACGCTGGCGCCGCTGCTGCGCTGGCTCGACGTGCGCGAGACGGGCGACGACGAGCGCCGCGAGGAGCTCGCGGCACGTATCGACGCCTCGGAGGCGGCGCTCAAGCGGCTCGAGGAGCTCGCGTCGGAGTCGTGGATGCACCCCGACGCACTGTCGCACACCCGCGATCGGTATCGCCTGCGCACGCGCCATCTGCGCGGGCACGCCGACGGGGTCCTCGACGGCCGGATCGAGGCCAAATCCATTGCGCACCTGCGGCTCGCCAGGGAGCTGCTCGCCGCGGAGCGGCGGGAGTTGCTCCGCTTACGCGACAACGGCGCGATCAGCGATATCGTGATGCGACGCGTCCAGCGCGAGCTCGACTACGAGGAGCTCCTGCTGCATCACGAGTGATCCTCAACCCAGCACGACCGCCGCCACCAATTCGACCTGCGGCGCCTCGCCGCCGGTCGCGAGGGGCGGCAGGCGCTCGTGCCACGCCAGTAGGTCACGCACCGAGAGCGGGGCGCGACGAGCCACCAGATCGTCGAGGCGCAGCTCTTCTCCGGCCGTCATGCCGAGCGCGAGTCGCGACACGAGGCCATCGAGGTGCGCGAGGTCGGTGTGGCGACGCTGCCTGGCCGCGCGGCGTGCCGCGGCCAGGACCCAGGGGATGAGCCGGCGACTGAGGCGGTCCCGGTGGGCCGCACGCCAGCGCGCGTCCTCGAGCGCGGCGAGCCGGCCACGGACGAGCGGCGCCGCCCGTCGGATCGCCCGCTCCAGCACCGCGGCGTCGAACGGAGCGGGCTCCGCCGCGGCCGCCTGCTCGAGCAGTCGGGTGGCGCGGGCGGGATCGGCCCGAGCGCCCGCGTCTGTCACAACCACGCCCTCCACCTGACGCCCCAGCCGCACCACGAGCACGACTGCAGGCTCCGCCGCCACGACCGCCGCGCAAGTCCCGGGCGCAGCGGGCGGTCCCGCGCGGTCGACGAGTCCCTGCAGCCGATCGCACCAATCCAGCCCGCGCGGGCCGGCGCCGGCTTGGCATTGCATGCGCCGCTTCGCGACCAGACGGTGCTCCATTGCCAGGGCGTCGGCGAGCGGCGGCGGCGGGAGAAACGTGATGGTCTCGATACGAACGTGCGGCGAGCCGGCGCGATCGACGCGGCCCACGCGCTGCGCGAGCCGGGCGGGACTCCAGGGCAGGTCATAATGGATCACTCGGCCGGCGTCCTGGAGATTCAGCCCCTCACTCAAGAGATCGGTTGCGATCAGGACGTTGGTCTCGAGCGCGAGGGCGGGAAGGGGAGCTCCCTGCGCTCGCGGCGCGAAGGCGCGGAGCACGTCCTCCCTCCGCGCGGGCTCGCTCCCGAACCAGCCCCGCTCGCCCGTCACCGCCGCGAGGCGGTGGCCGCGGAGCCGGCGCATCAAATGACGTACCGTGGCCCGCGAGTGGACGAAGACGATCGTCTTGCCCGCGCGCCCATCGAGCAGGCGCGCGAGCGCGTCCGCCTTGGGATCGTCCGGTGACGCCGCGAGCGCGCGCAGCCGTCGGACCATATCGCGGTCCTGTTCGGTCGCGGCGCCTGGTCCGAGAGGAAGTACCAACGGGAAGAACGCGAGCTGCAGGTCGTCCGATCCGCTGGGGAACAGCCGCTTGAAATCGTGGCGCCCGAGGGTCCGCCCCTGCGCCGCGGCCGCGGCGCCCAGCTCGAGGAACGCTTCATACCGAGCGAGGCTCGCGCGAAACGCGGGAAGGCTCGAGGCGAGCTGCGACAGGAGGAGCAGGCGAAACAGCGCCGCCGCCTCGCCGCCCGCCTCGAGCCGGGCGACTCCCGTCACGAGCGGCCCGAGCTCCGCGTCGGGTGCCGTACCGACGCGAACCGACTCCCTGGCCGCGCGCTCGGGGAAGGGGAGCACGGCCGGCCCGGTGCCGTACCCCGCCCGCACGCGCTCCCGGGAGCGCGACACGCTGAGCCGGGCGGCGGCAGCCGTCACGGCCTGCGGATCGGCGTCGCCCCGCGCCGCGCGGCACAGTGATGGCACGCCCAGCGCCGTGAGGTCGTGGTCCCGCAAGAAGAGGCGGAACAGATGAAACAGGTCGGCGATCCGGTTGTGCACCGGCGTAGCCGTGACGAGCAGGACGCGCGCACCGACCAGGACCTTCGCGAGTGCGCGGTAACGGTTGGTGTCGGGGTTTCGGAAACGGTGGGCTTCGTCGACCACAAATAGGCGGCAACGGGCGGCACGAGGCGGCAAGGGGCGGCAACGGTTCACGCTCAGGGACTCATGCGTGATGATCTGGGCCTCGCTGTCGTACCGCTCCAACAAACCGCGCCATTGGTCCACCAGTACAGCCGGCACGACCAGCGCGAAGGGCTGGCCGAGCGCGAGGGCGACCGCGAGCGCGACGTACGACTTGCCGAGGCCGACGGCGTCCGCGAGCAGGGCGCCGCCGTGACGCGCCAGGATGGCGACGAGCCGCTCGGCGGCGGGGACCTGGTGCGGGGCGAGCCATGCCGGCCACGGCGCTTTGCCCTCGCGCGCGAGCGGCGCGAAGTCGAGCAGCGCGCACGCCCCGAGCGACGCGACCGCCGGCGCCGGGCCGACCGCTCCCGGCGCGAGGAGGCAGGCGAGCGGCTCGGGGAGCGGCGCGAGGTGCTCAGACAGGATCCGCGGCGGATGCATCCAGCGCACGGCGGTCCGCCGCCTCGAGCTGGTACATGTCGGCAATCGCGTCGTCGTCAGCCACGTTCGCCCGCCCCTGGTCCGCCAGGGCGTGCCAGTGCGCGGGGTTCGCCGGCGGGAGAGGTAATCCCCGCACGACGCGCGCGTTGAAGCGCCGGAAGCCACCGCGGGCGGGATCGGCGGAGAGCCGCGCGAGCGCGGTGAGCCAGCGCGAGTTGAGGAGCGCCGCGAGCGCGTACGCGTCGTCCGCGGCGCGGGTCACGATGCCGTAGACTGTGTTCAGCGGAACGACGCCAGCGTCGGGCACGACCGCCGCGAGTCGCCGCCCGAGATCCGGCCAGATCACCCGGTGTGGAGCGTCGGCCAAGGCGATACGGAACAGCTGCCAGGCCGGACCGCTACGGTAGTCACTGCGGCGACACAGGCGCTCGACGTGCGGCTCGAGCGCGCGCGCCAGCTCGGCCGGAAGGCGGGCGAGCGGCCGGCCGTCGGGCCCGTGGGTCCACAGCAAGTGCGCGCGCGGTGTCGCCCGCCACGGCCTCAGGTCTCGACCCCGGACGACGGGCCGAGTGCCCGGTCCCGCCTGGGCGACCAGGAACACCGCGTCCGCCCCGGTCTTCACGCCGAGCTGCGGGCTCCAGCGATCGCCTACGGTCGCACAGACGGTTCGCAGGTGACGCGCGACGCGCGTGGCCCCACCGGCAAGAATCCATGGACCGTCGACTGTGAGGGCACGCTGGGGGATACCCGGGGCTCGGGTCTTCGGCCCGAGGGCGGTGGCCACGCGCTCGCGGCCCGTCGGCTCGACCCGCACGGCCACCAGGGCCATCGGATACACTGCCGCACCGAACGCACCCATCTGTGCAATCGGAGCCACCCGCTCGAGGCGCGTGCTTGCAGCGAGCCGCCGCCGCAGCGGCTCCGCATAGCCGCTCGACGCGAGCTTCGCGGGGACGAGCAATGCCGCCGCTCCACCAGGTGCGGCGAGCTCGAGCGCGCGCTCCACGAACGCGACCGCGAGGTCGGGCAGGTGCGCAAACCCGGGGCCGCGGGCGGGCCGCCACGTGGTATAGCGGGTTGCCAGCGTTTCCCGCACTTGGGCGGGCACCCGCTCGCCGCGCACCCAGGGCGGGTTCCCGGCGACGAGGTCGAACCCACCGCGCGCCAGGATGTCGGCGAAGTGGGATTCGAACGCGAAGAACGGGGCGCCACCCTCACGGGAGAGGCGGCGCGCGGCCGACCGAAGCTCGCGGCGACTCGCGCGCACGCGCCGGAGCAACGCGCGCTCGTCCGGGCGGAGCCCCCGTCGCCGTCCGAACAAGTCGCGATCCTTGCCGACGGCGACCAGCTCTGCGGCGCGCCGCTCTAGGGTCGCTACGGCTGCCGCGAACAAGCGCCGCGCGAGCGCTCCCTCGGCACCGGCGAGCTCGCCGAGCGCCCGGCGTTTGGCCGGTCCGGCGAGGCTGAAGAGCGCGCGCCGGGCGATGGCGAGCCGCTCGACCTCCGTCGACGGGGCCGTGGGTGCCGCGGCACCCCCGCCCAGCGCGCGTGCCAGCGTGAGGGGGTCGAGCAAGGCGTCCCCTTGCCGCACATGCCCGTCGAGGTTCGGCAGTGGAGCGATCCGCGTGAGGTCGGGTTCGTCCTGGTCCGGCACGAGGGCGAGCCACAGACGCAGCTCGGCGAGCCGCACGGCCGTGAGATTCAGGTCCACACCGAAGAGGGAATGCGCCACGACGTCGCGGCGCACCGTGGCGGCGGGTCCCTCGCCCCCGGCGCAGCGCAGCTGTGTGAGCTCGTCCAGTGCCCCGAGGAGAAATGCTCCTGAGCCGACCGCCGGGTCGAGCACGGCGATCCTGCGGAGGTCAGGCCGCGCATCGGGCGGATCGCCGTCGTGCATCCAGCGCTCGGCGGCCAAGGGGGCGAGGCCGAAGCGGTGCACGAGGATCGCGGCCAGGCCGGCGCGCACGATCTCGCGCACCAGGGCCGCGGGAGTGTAGTAGCTGCCGCTCGCGCGCCGCTCGGCGGGGTCCATCACGCCCTCGAACACGCGGCCCAACATGTCGGGCGCGACGCAATTGCCCACATCGTCCGACTCGCGTGCCGAGAAGTGGAACCGCTCGAACAACTCGTCGAAAGCGTCGCGCCAGTCAATGTTGGTCCAGCGGGCCGGGCCGTCGCGCCGCTCGAGGGCGGTGGGCTCGAATAGCCCACCGTTCAGGAACGGCAGGCGGCCCAGCGCGCGCGCCGCGCTGGAGCGGCCGGAGGCCGCCCGATTGAGGGCGCCGAAACAGAGCGGATCGAAGACCTGGCGGTGAAAGTGGCGGCGGGCGGCGACGCTCTCATCGAACCGGTGGATCAGGTAACGCCGGTCGCCGTCCAGCCAGCCTTTCGCCTGCACGAAGTAGAGGAACAGCACGCGGGTGAGCGCGGTGAGCGCTAGGGTGTGCCGTTCGGACCGGCTGCGGGGCACCGCCAGGCGATCCGTCAGCCGCTCCAACGTGGCCCGAAAGGCCCGGAAGAACCGCGGCGTGACCCCTTCGCTCGCGAGCGCATCGCCGATCCGGAGGCTGAGCGCGAGCGAGGTTTCTCCCGCGAGGGGGCTGAACCGCTCCAGCGTCTCGAGCGAGCTGCCGGGCGGTCGCTCGAGAGGGATTGTGGCGAGGCGCACCGCGGGGCGCCCCCGCCCCCGCCCCCGCCCCCCGTGCGCACCGTCCCCGCCGCGTGCGGTCGCGCGCCAGCTCGCGCAGACTAGGCGCCGCGGGCCTGAGCCGAGCGCGCACGCGAGGCCACGTTCGGCCTGCGCCGCCAGGCGTTGGGCCGCTGCGCGGACCGCCTGCTCGGGGTCGCGGGCCTCGAGCGCGAACACGCGGAACGCCTCGTGACGCGCCACCAGCGCCGCTCGGACTACGCCCGCCGCCTCCGCGTGCGCCGGACCGAGCCAGGGTCCGGGTGGCACGGGCTCCCACACCGCGTGAAATCCGAGCGCCCCAAAGAGGTGGCGAAGATCGTCGATCTGCTCGGTGCGGGCGAGAAGTTCCCGCAGCACCACGGGACCCCTGGTTCGGAAGCGACCAATGTGGGACGAGACGGAGTTGGCTTAGGTACCGGGGTGTTGCGGGGAGGGTCTAATCGTTGCGGGAAACGGGAAACGCGCCGGCCGCGACGTGTCCCGTCTCCCGTGTCTTTACGAGCTCTTTCT
>Ga0137410_10000985_pt1 | contig 19631 bp, 20 predicted proteins | sample CZODoug1_16funga_FD_108878 | JGI IMG/M metagenome (GOLD analysis project Ga0137410, IMG submission 108878) | Vadose zone soil fungal communities from Angelo Coast Range Reserve, California, USA - CZODoug1_16fungal (Illumina Assembly) | ecosystem: Environmental > Terrestrial > Soil > Vadose zone... | reverse complement strand
TCGGGAGGTTGGCATGGAACCCATGTCTGTGCTGGTGCTGGCTGCGGCCGTGTTTCTCGGCACTCACTTCGTTTCAAGCACTCCGATGCGCCCGGGGCTGGTGGTGATGCTCGGGGAGAAAGTCTACCTCGGCCTCTACACGCTGGTATCGCTCGCCGCGCTGGGATGGATGATCTGGGCCTACATCAAGGCCCCGCACCAACGCCTCTGGGAAGGGGACGAGTTCAAGGTGTGGACCCTGGTGCTGATGCCGGTCTCGCTCGTCTCCATCGCGGCCGGCGGCATGACCAAGAACCCCAGCGCAGTGCGCCAGGAGAGCGCGCTTCGAACCCTCGGCGAGCCGCGCGGGATCCTGCGGATCACGCGGCATCCGATCATGTGGGGCATCGCGCTGTGGGCCGCGGTGCACCTGATCGCACGCGGCGATACCGCATCGGTGATCTTCTTCGGCACGATGCTGCTGCTGGCGGTGTCGGGGACGATCCTGATCGACGTACGCAAGAGCAGGACGCTGGGGGTAGACTGGGAGCGCTTCGCCTCGGTCACGTCCAACTTCCCCTTCGGTGCGATCGTCCAGGGGCGCAACCAGTTGCGGTTCGAGGAGATCGGGTGGAAGAAGGTGCTGGTCGGGCTGGCGCTCTACTTCGTCCTCCTGTTCCTGCACCCCTACCTCTTCGGCGCAAGGCCCTATTGACGGCGATCAAGGGTCGCGCGCCCACGTCGCGGCTTACAATCGCGCTTTCCTCGCAGGAATCGCCCATGAATCAGGCAGAACTCGTCGCCCTCCCGAAACAGCGCGCCTTTCCGGAAGGCCAGCTCACCGAGCGCATCATCGCGGAGAAGCAGGGCTCGATCGGCTGGCTCACCTTCAACAATCCCGCCCGCAGGAACGCCATCTCGATCGACATGTGGGAGGCGATCCCGAAGGTGCTCGACCGCTTCGAGCAGGACCCCGAAGTGCGCGTGATCGTGCTCAAGGGCGAGGGTGACAAGGCCTTCGTTTCCGGTGCCGATGTTTCGCAGTATGAAAAGGACCGCTCGACAGCCGAGGGTATCCAGCGTTACGAGGAGATCGCCGGCCGGGTGGCCGAGCGCCTGCAGACCTGCGACAAGGTGATCATCGCCATGATCCGCGGGTATTGCCTCGGGGCGGGTGTCAACATCGCCCTGTGCTCCGATTTGAGGATCGCGGCCGACGATGCACGCCTGGGCATCCCGGCGGCGAAGCTGGGCCTGGGCTACCGGGCCTCGTCGCTGAAGAACCTGGTCGACATCGTCGGCCCGGCCTTCGCGCGCGAGGTGCTGATCACCGGGCGCCAGTTCAAGGCCGAGGAGGCGAAGACCATGGGGTTCGTGCACCGCGTGGCTCCAGTCGCCGAGCTCGAAGCGCTGGTGCTCGAGTACTGCGCGATGATCTCGGAAAACGCGCCGCTCACCATCCGCGCGAGCAAGCGCATCGTGCGCGAACTGCTGAAATCCGACACCGGCATCGACGCGCAAGCCTGCGCCGCGCTGGTCAAAGCCTGCTTCGAAAGCCAGGACTACATCGAAGGCCGCAGAGCCTTCATGGAGAAGCGCAAGCCCGTGTTTCAGGGAAAATGAGGGGCGCCGTACGCGAACACAGGAGAAGGAGAAATGAGATCGATCGTTGCTGCTGTCGCGGCGTTCGCCGCACTGCTCGCTGTAGCGGCGAGCGCAACCGCGCAGACCTATCCGAGCCGGCCAGTCACCGTCGTGGTCGGCTTCGCGCCGGGCGGCGGGACCGACACCGTGGGCCGGGTCATGCAGAGGAAGCTGGGCGAGTACCTCGGGCAGACCATCGTCGTCGAGAACCGCGCCGGCGCCGGCGGGACGATCGCGGCCGACGTGGTCTCAAAGGCGAACCCCGACGGCTATACGATCCTCCTGGCGACCATTGCCGCGCTCGCCGTCGCACCGCACCTCAACTCGAAGCTGCCGTACAGGCCGCTCGTCGATTTCGCGCCGATCTCGATGGCGACGGTCTCGGGCAACGTGCTCGTGGTACATCCGTCGGTGCAGGCGAAGACGCTCGCCGAATACGTCAAAGAGGCGAACAGCAAGCCGGGGGGTATCGCCTACGGCACCTCCGGGGTCGGCAGCGCCGGGCATCTCGCCGGCGAGCTCTTCCGCCTAACGGCGAAGGCGAATCTCACGCACGTGCCCTACAAGGGCGGCGGCCCGGCGATGAGCGATCTGCTCGGCGGGCAGATCCCCTCGGTGTTCGCCTCCGCGACCACCGCGACGCCCCAGGTGAAAGCGGGCAAGCTGCGTGCGCTCGGATCGACCGGCGCGAGGCGATCGGCGGCGCTGCCTGATGTCCCGACGATCGCAGAGCAGGGCTACCCAGGCTATCAGGCGACGAACTGGTATGCGTTCGTGGCGCCGGCAAAGACGCCGAAGGACGTCGTCGCGCGGCTGAATCGTGAAATCGTGAAGACGCTGGGCGATCCGGAAACGCACGCCGCAATTCTCAAGCAGGGCGAGGAGCCTACGCCCTCGACGCCGGAGGAGCTCGCGCAGCACATGGCGAGCGAATACGCGACCTGGGGCCGCGTGATCAAAGAGGCCGGGATCCCTCCCGAGCAATGACGCAGACTCAGGCGCGGATCTGAACCGCGATCTTCCCGACCTGCGCGTTGGATTCCATGTAGGCCTTCGCAGCAGGCAGCTCGGCGAAGGGGAATACGCGGTCGATCAGGGGTTTGATCTTTCCGGCAGCGATAAAAGGAAGAACGTCGGCGGCGAATCCCCGAACCGTCACCGCGCGCTGCTCGGCGGTGCGCAATCGATTGGAGACGCCGAACAGCGTCAGGCGCTTGGTGTGCAGCGTCTCGATGTCGATCTCGCTCTTGAGCACGCCGTCGACATAGCCTACGGTCGCGTGCCGGCCCTCGTAGGCGAGCGCGCGTATCGTCTCGGCGAACACCGAGCCGCCGACGTTGTTGACCACGAGGTTCGCGCCCTTACCGCCGGTCGCTTTCATCACCGCGTCGGCGAAGTCTCCCGCCCGGGTGCGAATGCCGACGTCCAGGCCCATCGCCTTCAGCTTGTCGAGTTTTTCCTGCGAGCCCGAGGTCCCGATCACCTTGGCGCCGAGCGCCTTGGCCGTCTGCAGCGCGGCGACGCCGACCCCGGCCGAGATGCCGGTGACGAGCAGCCATTCCCCCGCCCTGAGCTTACCCTGGGCGACCAGCATGTCGTGCACCACCATGAAGGCGAGCGGAACGCACGCCGCCTCTTCCAGGAGAGATTTTTCGGCACCGCCAGGGCCTCGCGGGCATCGATGAGCGAATACTCGGCGAAAGCTCCGCTGCAGCGACCCATCACGCGGTCGCCCGCCTTGAATCCCGTGACGCCTTCGCCGAGCTTCGCGACCTCGCCCGCGCCTTCGGCGCCCGCGGCTTTGGCCGCGCCACCCGCCTTCACCGCGTGTCCGACGATCAGCTCGCCGCGGTTCAGGCCCGCCGCGTGCATGCGCAGCAGAACCTGCCCCGGGCCCGCCTCGGGCGGGGGCACGTCGCGGAATTCGAGCGCGGTTTTTCCGGAATCGAGTTTGAGCCAATACGATTTCATTTCGTCGCCTCGCTTGTTTTTCGCGCCGACACTCGGCGCAGGTAGAGGTTGTTCGCCACGAGCGAGCTTATCACGAGCGCCGCGCCCAAGAACTCGAGCGAAGTCGGACGTGATCCCTGCGCAAATCGCACCGCAAAGGTGACCACGGGCACGAGATTCATGAGCAACATGGTGTTGAGCGGCCCGATGCGCTGGTTGCCCGCGTTCCAGCACAGCATCGAGATCACGATGCCGCCGAGGGTGAGATAGACGAGGTGCCAGCCGACCCCGGCGAGCGCCGACACTTCCGGAACGACCGAAACCCCTGCTGTGACGAGCACGGCGGTCACGGCGACGCAGCCGAGGGACCCGGGAATGATGGTGAGCGTGGTGAAGCGCAGCGCCGACCATCCCTTGAAGATCTCCGCGGCCATCGTGTAAACCACCCAGCAGCCTGCGCCCAGGATCACGAGGATGTCGCCGGCGATCCCGCCTTTTGTGAAGGCATGGACGGGATCGCCGCGCGTCACGACGGTAACGACGCCGGCAAAAGCAAGCGCAAGGCAAGCGAGCGTGAAGCGCCCGGGGCGCCTTCCTCTCAGCGCCCAGTCGGCGAGCGCCGTCATCGATGGCTGAAGGGCGACGATGATGGCGGCGTGCTCGGGGCTGGAGAGCGCGAGACCAGGGAAAACGAGCATGGGCGACGCGCACATGCCGACCAGGCCGACGAGAGCCGCTGCCCAGAAGCGGCCGTAGTACGACAGCGCGGCCTGCCCTTCGAGCCAGATGAGCAGGGCGACGAGCGCGAGCGTGCCGAGCGCGTAGCGGATCGCGGTGACGTGGAAAGGGTCGACGGAGGCAAATGCGCTCTTGGCAATCGGAAACTGCACGCCCCACAGCAGTACCGTGACAAAGACGAGAAACATGCCCTGCGCGAAGCGGGAATTCATGCGGGCAAAGTCACAGCCGGTTCAATCGATCTTCGCCCCGACTTCCTTCACGAGCTTGCCGTAAGTGCCGAACTCGCTGCGCATCTCCGCGGCAAATTCCTCGGGGGTGGTGATCCAGGGCTCGACGCCGCCGGCATTGGAGAGCCTTTCCCTGACGTCCGGCAGGACGAGCGCCTTGGTCGTTTCGGCGCGCAAGCGCGCCATCACGGCTTCCGGCGTGCCGGCCGGGGCGAACAGGCCGTACCATTGCACCATCACGAAATCCGGGTAGAACTCGGCGACCGTGGGCACATCGGGCAGGGCGCGCGAGCGCTGCGGCCCGGTGAAGGCGAGCGCGCGCAGCCGCCCCGCCTTGATCTGCGGTGCGGTCGAAGTCCCCGACATCATCGCGGGAACCTCGCCGGCGACGGTCGCCGTGGTTGCAGGCGCGCCGCCCTTGTAGGGAACGTGGACCGCCTTGAAGCCCGCGCGCGCCTTGAGACGCTCCATCGTCAGGTGGTGCTGGCTGCCGTTGCCGCCGGAAGCGTACTGCAGCGGCGGATCCGCCTTGCGCGCGTACTCGATGAACTCCGGGAGACTCTTCGCGGGTACCGCGGGGTTCACCGCCAGGAAGAACCCGTTCGACACGAGGCTCGCGACCGGCGCGAGATCCTTCAAAGGATCGAAGGGCATCTGCTTGTACAGATGAGCGTTGATCACGAACAGGCTGTCGTTGCCGACTAGCAGAGTGTAGCCGTCGGCGGGAGACCTAGCCACCGCCTCGCCCGCGATGTTGCCGTTGCTTCCGACGCGGTTTTCCACCACCACCGGCTGGCCGAGCGCCTCGGCGAGCTTCGGCGCCAGGATGCGCCCGACGAGATCCGGCCCGCCGCCCGGCGGAAAGGGAACCAGCAGACGGATCGGGTGCGAGGGGTATTGCGCGGCGGCGTCATGGACCGCCATCAGCCCCGCGAGTAGGAACAGAAGAAACGGGCGGTGCACGGTCCTAGTGTCGCGCTGGCTTGTCTCCGGCTTCGCCGATGCCGTTCAGATACATCTCCCACACCTGGAGGTTTTTCTCGCAGGCTGCGACAACGGCATCTTCCATATGCAGCTGCTTGGCGAAGCGCTCGACAGCGCGCCAGCCCGCGTCGGAGTGCTCGATGTCTGCCTTCTCGTGCAGCTCGAAGAACTCGAGCTCGGCGTTGGTCAGCTTGAACAGCCTTCCCCACCTCTCGCGCTCGAGGCCGAACCAGCCGTGCTTTTTCATGATCCCGGTGCCGTAGCCGGGAACGTTGGCCCGCTCGGCGCAGGTATTGGCGACGATGCCTTCGAGCCAGTGGCGGTTGGCCATCAGGCCTTCCCACGCGGACCAGGCGAGCTGGGTGCTCGGCAGGGGCTTCGCCGCCTGGATCGCCCTGCGCGAAAGCCCGATGCGCGTGCCGAGGTCCTCCAGGATCTCCCAGTGCGCCCTGCCCCGCCCGTGCTCGTGATCCGCGATCACTTCCTCGCTGCACGCGCGGATGATGCCGATGCGCGTGTCCCAGTCGGGGCAGTTGGTCGCGACCTTGAGCTTGAGCACGGAGTTACGCTGGCGCGTGTTCAGGCGGTGCTGCACCGCGAACATGCGCGCGCGTCCCTGGGTCATCTCCTCCCGGAAGTAGCGCGTGCCGCGGCAGAAGCCGTCGACCGCCTCGTCCAGGCGCGCAAGAACGTTTTTCGCCATCTAGAAATTCGCGATCTTGCGCGCTTCGCCCGTGACCTGCAGGATGTGGATGCCCGTGTTGGCGCGGTCGACGATGTAGATGTAGCCGCGGTCGTCCACCTCGAGGTTGTTGGTCTGGATCGCGATCTTGCAGCGTTCCTTGCCGTCGGGCATCTTCACGCAGCGCTTGTCTGTCTTTCCCGTCTTCGCCGGAATGTAGTAGCCGACTTCCCTGGGGTTGTAAGGGTCGCGGATGTCGATCGCGCGCACGCCGGCGTTGAACCAGGCGACGAATACCAGGCGCTTCGCGTACATCGGCGGCTGGTTCTCGTTGGGAGAGTGCGAGCCAAAGCGGCCGCCGCGGGAGCAGAAGTCGCCGCTTTTCTCCGGCACGTTGAAATTCGACACGTTGAAGGGCTTGGACTCGGCGGTCACGTCGACGAACCACACCCGCTGACGCGTTTCGCGGCACTCGTTGGCGATCTGTTCGTTCACGATCATCACGAAGTCGCCCGTCGCCCCCTTCGCGTCCATGGCGAACTCTGGAAGCGGCAGCCCGAGGAGCGGCAAGGTGGTGTGCGCGCCGTTGCCGGGCTGCAGATCGACCCTGCCGACCTGAGGGTAGAGCAGGTTCTCGCTGGTCGGCTCCTTCGGGCCGTTGAGCAGCTTCTCGCGGTCGACGATTTGCAGCACGCCGTCCTTGTTGGTGCCGTAGCCGAAATAGACGCGGTTGCCTTTGGGGCCGGTGGAAATCGGCCCGTGCAGGTCCGCCGGCGCCGTCCCGGTCGCGCCGGGCTGCTGGCCGGATAGGCCGAAGTCGCGGATGAACACCGGCTTCTCCGGATCGGAGAGGTCGTAGACCTGCGTCATGCGCCGCACGCGCCAGCCCTCCACGCCCGAGACCAGGTAGGCAATGCCGGTGTCGCACTCCCACCAGTTCTTGTGGGTGTCCTTGAGGTTGCTCGACACCGTGGCGAGCTGCGCGGGCATGGCCGGATCGGTGACGTTCCAGATCTGGTGTGCCTGGTTTCCGAAAGTGCGAAGCAGGTAGACCTTGCTCTTGTCGCCCTTCGGCAGCTGGGCGCCGTCGCATACGCGCACCATCTGCGCGCCTCCCGCCTCGGCGAGTCCCGGCTGTCCGGGGATGTGGGCGAGGTATTTCGGCTGCTTCGGGTCGGTCACGTCGAGGATCGACGTTCCGTTGTCTTCCTTCCTGCCGGTCAGCGGATTGAGGACGTTGTCGCCGTGGTGCCCGACGTAGGCGATCCAGCGGTCGCCCTGCTTATGGATCGTGGGCTGGTAGGCGCTGCGCCCCTGAAGATCGTTGTAGCCGACGAGCTCCATGTTGCGCTTCTCGGCCTTGTTGTCCTGCGCCTGGGCCGTAACCGCGGCGAGCATCGCCGCGACAGTCAGGACCGATTTCTGAAGGTGCGTCCCCATGTCTTTCTCCTTGTAGTCACGTCCGACGGGGCATTCCGCGCTTGCGCCTCGCCGCTCTCTTGTGCACGCCTTTCCTGGGCACGTAGCCGATCGCTTCGACCTCGAGCCCGCAATCGAGCGGCGTGCGACCCGCCTGGATGCGCGTCCTCGCAGGCAGCGTCTCGCGACTGCTGAAGTAGCCGCGGTAGATGCGGTCGAAGGTCTCTGAGTCGCGCTGATCGCGAAGCCACACGATCACCTTGAGCAGGCAATCCATGTTCGAACCCGCGGCCTCGACCAGCTTCTTCATGTTGTCCATCACCAGGCGCGCCTGCTCTTCGAAAGGCGGGTTGGGAAACGGCGGAATCGGCAGGCCCTTCTCGCGCGCCTCGCGCAGTGCGTTCGAAAACGCCTCGTCGAAGGGCGGCAGGCCAGAGACGAAGATCAGGTCGCCGTAGCGCACGCACAGATTGAACGGCGCGCTGCTGGACGGCAGGCCGGCGTCGTAGTTTCGCTTTTCCGGACCCGGATTCATGTTCCTCTCCCTCGAGTGCGGATGGTAAGACCTGCCGATAGACCACGCAACGGCGGCGCGGCGCGCAAATCGATGTCGCGGCGACGTTCCGTATCCAGGAACCGGAGCGGAAGCGCGGGGCGCGCGCCGTGTCAGGACTGCTAGAATCCGAGTCGTTCAAGACGATGAACGCTCAGCGAAGTCCCAGGACTCGCCTCTCGCGCCGTAGCTGGCTCAAGCTCGCCGCGGCGCTGACGCTTGGAGGAGCAATGCCCGTCACGCGCGCCGCCGACCGGATCCAGCGCCCCATCCCGAAGACCGGTGAGGCGATTCCGGCGGTGGGCCTCGGCACCTGGCAGGGGTTCGACACCGCCGGCGATCCGGCGGAAATGTCGCAGGCCCGCGACGCCCTGCGGGCCCTGGTCGAGCTGGGCGGCCGCGTGATCGACAGCTCGCCGATGTACGGCTCCGCCGAATCGGTCTGCGGCCAACTCACCGAAGAGCTCGGCGCAAAATCGAAGCTCTTTATCGCCACCAAGGTCTGGACGAGCGGCAAGCAGGCCGGCATCCGTCAGATGGAGGAATCGATGAGGAAGCTGCGCGTCGAGCGCCTCGACCTGATGCAGGTGCACAACCTGGTCGACGCCGGGACACACCTGGCGACCCTGCGCGAATGGAGAAAGGCCGGTCGCGTACGCTACCTCGGCGTGACCCACTACCACGCCGGAGCGCACGGCGAGCTGGAAAACTACATCAAGCCCGGAGACATCGACTTTGTCCAGGTCAACTATTCACTTGCCGAGCCCGAGGCCGACCGGCGCCTCCTCGGCGCCGCCGCGGCGAGCCGGACCGCGGTGATCGTGAACCGGCCGTTCGCGGAGGGGGCCATGTTCGGCCGCGTCAAGGGCAAGCCGCTGCCGGGCTGGGCGAAGGAAATCGCCTGCGACACCTGGGCGCAGTTCTTCCTGAAGTGGATCCTCGGCCACCCGGCGGTGACCTGCGTCATCCCCGGAACGCGCAACGCGAAGCACGTCGCGGACAATCTCGGTGCGGCTTCGGGCCCCCTTCCGGACGAGGCCACCCGGCGCAAGATGGCCGCCCACTTCAGCTCGCTCTAGTCCCGGCGGCGGGCCGTGGCTTGGCGGGCGGAAAGCGGCCCCGCTGCCGCACTGAATCCACCCTAAGTGCGTACCCTCTACCTCCTGATCTTCATCACGCTGCTGAATCACTCGGTGTTCGCGGGGACGCGGGTGGCGGCGTGCCTCTACGCGATTCATTTGGACGCGACGCCATTCACCGTCGGCGTGCTGATGGCCCTCTATGCCTTGCTGCCGATGCTGTCTGCGGTAAGCATGGGACGCTGGACCGACCGCATCGGCGCGCGTGTGCCGATGCTCCTCGGATCGCTGGCGATCGGCTCAGGGGCGATCCTGCCTTTCCTCTGGCCGGGTATGGCCGCGCTCTACGTCGCAAGCGTCCTGATCGGCTCGGGATTCATGATGTACCAGGTCGCGGGCCAGCATATCGTGGGTTACATCGGAAAGCCCGAGGATCGCCCCGTGAACTTCAGCCTGAGCGCCTTGGGGTTCTCGATCTCGGGATTCCTCGGGCCCATGATCGCGGGATTCGGGATCGACGAGATCGGCCACACTGCGACTTTCGCGGTGCTCGCCGCGTTTCCCCTCGTGCCGATCGCCGTGCTCGGCCTGGACAGGCTGCGCCTGCCGCAACCGCACGCCCACGCGGCACCGCCCGCTCCCGGCCGCAGCGTCGTCGACCTCCTGCGCCACCGCCATCTGCGCCCGGTGTTCATCACCAGCGGCCTGCTGGCGGCGGCCTGGGACATGTTTACTTTCGCGATCCCCGTCTACGGCGCGAGTATCGACCTCTCGGCGTCGAGCATCGGCCTGGTGTTCGGTTCGTTTTCGGCAGCGACTTTCGTCATCCGCGGCCTGCTCCCCGCGATATCGCGGCGGCTGTCCGCCTGGCCGCTGCTCGCGGCTTCCCTCGCGATTGCAGCCGGGTCGTTTCTGCTGTTCCCGCTGCTCGAGCGCGCAGCTCTACTGATGGCGGTCGCGTTTCTCCTCGGCCTGGGACTCGGCATGTCGCAGCCGATGGTCATGTCGCTGCTGCACAACACGGTGCCCCAGGGCCGTGTCGGCGAAGCCATAGGCGTGCGCATGACGATGGTGAACATCAGCCAGATCGCGATCCCCTTGTTGTTCGGCGCGCTGGGCACGGCGCTCGGGATGCTCCCGGTCTTCTGGGCGACGGCGCTGCTGCTGTCCGGCGGCAGCTGGTACGCGAAGCGCCGCAGGTAAAATGCCTCATGGATCTCGCCGCCCTGCGCCAGGAATACATGCGCACCGGATTGAACGAGAAGGATCTCGATACCGACCCGCTCGCTCAGTTCGGCACCTGGTTCGATGACGCCCTGCGCTCGGGAGTCGCGTTGCCGAATGCGATGACGCTCGCGACAGCGACGAGACAGGGACGCCCATCGGTGCGCACCGTCCTGCTCAAGGGAGTCGACCCGCGCGGCTTCGTCTTCTATACCCACTATCGCAGCCGCAAGGGACGCGAGCTCGAGGAGAACCCCCGGGCGATGCTGCTTTTCTGCTGGGAGGAGCTGGAGCGCCAGGTCGGCATCGAGGGCGGCATTACCCGCGTATCCGCTGCCGAGTCCGACGAGTACTTCGCCAGCAGACCCCTTGGGAGCCGGCTTTCGGCAACCATCTCGCCGCAGAGCGACGTGGTCGCGAGCCGTGAAGCCCTGGAGCTGGAGCTGGAGAAGGCTTCCAAGCGCTGGCGCGATGCACCGCCACGCCCTGAGGACTGGGGCGGCTATCGCCTCGCGCCGGAGCGGTTCGAATTCTGGCAGGGGCGCAAGGACCGTCTGCACGACCGGCTCTGCTATCGCAGGGCCGCGGGCGGCTGGAAAATCGAACGGCTGGCGCCCTGAGGGCAACCAGCCGTTCTTGGGAGGCGGAGGCTTGGAGGCGCCGCCGGCCCAAAACCCCGTCAACCTGCTCTAGCGGGTCGCGAGCTGCGTCTTTTGGAATTCAGCGGCCGTGTAGCTCGGGGACAGATCGCCCAAGCCACTGTCCAGGGACTCGCCCGCAATGCGGTAAGTACGTTGGAATTCCGCCGCAGTGTAGTTCGGGGGCAGGTCGCCCAGGCCGCTGTCGAGGGACTCGCCCGCAACGCGGTAGACGCGCTGGAATTCTGCCGCGGTGTAGTTCGGGGACAGATCACCCAGACCGCTGTCGAGGGACTCACCCGCGATGCGGTAGGTGCGCTGGAATTCCGCCCCGGTATAGTTCGGGGACAGTTCTCCCAGGCCGCTGTCGAGCTTCTCGCCGACAACACCGCCGAACGCGACGGGCGAGAACAGTATCCCGACCATCGAAATCAGTGTCAGTACTTTGCGTGTGCTCATTGCAGCCTCCTGTCAGTTGTTCCTCAGGGAGCGTTGGGGGTGCGACAAACTCGCCTTATCTCCCTGCCCCTCAGCCATACACCCCCACTAGAGCAAGAGGGATGCCAGGGAAAAGTGTGACTTTTTTAACGCCCTCGGCAGCTAGAATGGGCCGCTTGATCGGCTCTAACCGCGCTTGGACTTTGCCCACTCCGCGCTGAGGCGTATCGCCCGCGCCAGACCCGCTGAGATCGGCGTCTCGCTGTGGTCTTTCGCCGGGTTCTTCTGCCTCCTTTGCGGGTATTACGTCCTGCGGCCGCTACGCGACGAGATGGGCGTGCAGGGAGGTGTCGAAAATCTGCCGTGGCTGTTTTCCGCGACCTTCGCTGCCATGCTCGCTGTCGTGCCCGCCTTCGGCTTTGCCGCGTCGCGGCTGCCACGCCGGCGTCTGGTTCCCTGGGCCTATTTCTTCTTCATCACCAACCTGCTCGTTTTTTACGCTCTGTTTTCGATCGGCCTTGAGCCCCCGGCGGTCGCGCGTGCATTTTTCGTATGGGTGAGCGTGTTCAACCTGTTTGTGGTTTCGCTCTTCTGGAGCCTGATGGCCGACTTGTTCCGCCCCGAGCAGGCCGCGCGCCTGTTCGGTTTCATCTCTGCGGGCGGAAGCTGCGGTGCCCTGGCCGGCCCGACACTCACGGCATTGCTCGCGGCGCCGCTCGGGACCGCCAATCTGCTGCTCGTCTCCTGCTTCTTTCTGGCGTCGGCTCTCGTCTGCGTGCGGGCTCTGGTGCGCCGCGCCGAGGCCCGCGGCGATCCCGATCCCGGGGCAGGCTCGGCCGAGGCGGCAGGCTCGATCGGGGGCACGACCTGGTCGGGAATCGCGGCAATTCTCCGCTCGCGCTATCTCCTCGGCGTCGTCATCTACGTGCTTCTGTACACCGTCCTATTCGGCTTCGCCTACCTCGAACTCGCACGCCTGGTCGCCGCGACGTATCAGGAGTCGGCCCAACGCACGGCACTTTTTGCGCGGGTGGATCTTGCGGTCAATGTGCTTACCCTGCTGGGGCAGCTCTTTCTCGTCGCCAAACTGGTCGAGAAGCTGGGCGTCGGCGTGGCTCTGGCACTGCTGCCGGCGCTCGGGCTGGCTGGATTTGCCGCAATCGCCCTGGTGCCGATGCTCGCGATACTGATCGTTTTCCAGGTTCTTCGCCGGGCGGCCGACTATGCGATCGCGCGCCCGGCGCGCGAGATGCTTTTCACCGTGCTCGCACGCGAAGCGAAGTACAAGTCGAAGAATTTCATCGACACGGTCGTGTTCCGCGGCGGGGACGCCGCCAGCGGCTGGGTGTATGCGGCGCTCAAGGGTCTGGGCTTGAGCCTCGCGGGACTCGCGGCGGCGGCAATTCCCGGTGCCATTCTGTGGCTTGTCGTCGGCCTGTGGCTCGGCAGACAGCATGCGCGCCTGAGAAGGCAGGCCTGAGACGCGAGCGCCGAACCGCCCCTTTCAGGCGCTCACTGCCCCCGCCAGCTCCTCCGAGCCCTCGCCCGGCTCGGCCCCTGCGGAAGCGTGGCGAACCAGCTCCATTCTTCCGTCCAGATGCTCGACTATGGCGGTGCAGCTGTCCACCCAGTCACCGCAGTTGAGATAGAGAACACCGTCGAGCCGCTTGATCACCGGCGTGTGGATGTGCCCGCAGATCACGCCGTCTACCTGCAGTGCCTTCCCGTGCCGGGCGAGGGCGAGCTCGAACCCGGAGATGAAGGTAGCGGCACCCTGCACGTTGCGCTTGGCGTAATCGGCGAGCGACCAGTGGCCGCCTAGCCCGAGCTTGCGGCGTACCCAAGAGAGCACGCGGTTCACCTCGACGAGCAGGTTGTAGGACGCGTCGCCCAGCACTGACAGCCAGCGCGCGCAAGTGGTGACCTGGTCGTACTGATCGCCGTGCAGGAGCGCATAGCGCTTGCCGTCGGCGGCGACGTGCACGTAGTCCTTTTTCACCCGCACGTTGCCGAACGAGGATTCGAAATAGTCGTTCAGCGCCTCGTCGTGGTTTCCGGGAATGTAGAAGATCTTGACACCGTGCCGCGCCAGGCGCAGCAGCTTCTGCACCACGGTGTTGTGGCTCTCGGGCCAATACACGACCCGTCTCAGTGCCCAGAAATCCACGATATCACCGAGAAGAAATATCGTCCGGCACTCGTACTCCTTGAGAAAGGCGAGGAGCCGCTCCGCCTGGCATGCGCGCGAGCCGAGATGGATGTCAGAAAGAAATAGCGCGCGAATCCGGTTCATCGTGCAGCCGCACCCTTTTGTTTCCTCCCTCCTTGGCTGGCCGCAAGGCTAGGCGAGCGATGTTTCGGAAATATGAAGGCGGGCGGACTACGAAAAAAAGCGCCCGTCGGTGGACGGGCGCTGAGGAGGAGTGATGCTGAGCCTCGAGGAGAGGCGAAACGCAGAATACACGGGGATTCCTACAATTCGGTTACAGCCGCCGAATGGCGGGCTACGATACCCAGCGCAAGAAGTCGGGCTCGGTACTGTGGTGCGCGAAAAACGCCGCGGCGCCTTCCTCGCCCATATAACGCGCCAGCACGCGCGGCTCCGAGGCCCGGAGATCGACAACGACCAACCCGTCGAGGGCATCGCTGAACTGGTCGTCGGCATTGAATCCGAGCAGCCGGCCGCCGAGCTTCAGGTACTGCTTGAGGAGGATGGGGACGCCCTTGCTGTCGTGCTCGATCCGCGCGATGACTCGCGACAGGTGCTCGATGTCCTTCAGATCCGCGACCTCGACTTCGTTCCGCAGCCTCGAGCGGTGGACTCGAAAGGGGCGCCGCGGCTTGACGTGCCGCGCAAGCTTTGCTTCGCTGTTGTTCGTGCGCAGATAGTCGACCATCAGCTCGCGCGAAATCGGCGCGTAGCTGTTGCTGATGCTGACCGGCCCGAACAGGACCGCGTAATGCGGCGAGCGCAGGATGAACCGCCCGATTCCCCGCCACAGAAGCAACAGCGGCGAGAAGCTGCGCTGGTACTCGGCGCGGACGAAGGAGCGTCCTAGCTCGATCGCAGGGTTGAGGGTTTGCAGTAGTCTCGGCCCGTACCTGAACAGCGACTGCGTATATAGGCCGCGCTTTCCGTAGTGCGCGAGGATCTCGTCCGCAAGACCCATGCGGTAGGCGCCGACGATCGTATGGGCCTCCCTGTCCCACAGAAAAAGATGCAGGTAATACGCGTCGAAGAGATCGATGTCGGAGGACTTGCCCGTGCCTTCTCCGGCGGCCCGGAAAGTCGCCTCGCGCAACCGCCCGATTTCCTGCAGGCACCACGGCATCTGCGGCGCCCGCGCGTACTGGACCAAGTATTGGCCGCTCTCGACGAGGCGCTGGTCCGCAGGAAGCGCTTCGATTTCAGCCTTGAGAAGTGCTTGCGGGATCGCCGGCGCGACGGGCTCCTGATCGACCTGCGCCGCGCGAGCGGCGGGAAGCCGCGCCGGAGCGAGACCGGCCATCATGCGCTTCAAGCCGTCCTCGACGAGACGGACTAGGCGCGGAAGCGGCTTGATCGGCAGCGCTCCGCCCTGCGCGAACATCGTGCGAACTGAATCCATGCGCACCTCCGAACGAAGGCGCGCGTCGATGCGCGCCGTTTCGGGGCGCAAGCTTAGCTGCACGCCTTTACGCTGGCGTGAACGCCGTGTTGCCGATTTGTGTCAAAGGACCGCGTCGTTCGCGGTGCGGGTCCGCGCCGGGATGACTCTGCGCGCGGGGAACTTGGCGGCAAAGCGGCTTCCAGTGCCGGGGGTGCTCTCGATTTCGAGGGTTGCCTGGTGACGCGCGAGGGCGTGCTTGACGATCGCCAGGCCCAGGCCGGTACCACCGGTCTCGCGCGAGCGGCCGCGATCGACGCGGTAGAAGCGTTCGGTGAGGCGCGGAATGTGCTCGGCTTCGATGCCGACTCCGGTGTCCTCGACCGTGAATTCCGCGCCCTTCTGCGAGCTCCGCCAGACGAGGCGCACCTCGCCGCCCGAGGGTGTATAGCGAACGGCGTTGCTGGCAAGATTGCCGAAGGCGCTCGCGATATCGGACTCCGCACCCACGAGATCGAATCCCGGATCGGCGTCGAGCGTGATTCGCTGGCGGCCCGCCGAGAGCGCCACAGCCTCGCCCTGAATCCGGGACAGCAGCAGCGCCACGTCGATCCGCTCGTCGCGGGGCGGCTCCGGCGCCGACTCCAGCGTCGATAGGGTCAGCAGATCGTCGATGATGCGCTCCATGCGCCGGCTCTGTTCCGCCATGAGGTTCAGGTAGTCGCGTGAGCGCTCGGGATCGAGCTTCAGCTCCCGCACGGTCTCCAGAAAGCCGACCAGCACGGTGAGGGGTGTGCGCAGCTCGTGCGAGACGTTCGCGACGAAATCCCGCCGCATGGTCTCCAAGCGAATGCCCTGCGTGATGTCGCGCGAAAGCAGGAGGCGCTGCGATTCGACATAGGGAACGAATTGCACCGAGAGAACCAGGCCGTCGCGCCCGGTCTTGAGCTGCATCGGCTTGGAGAAATCCCCCGCGGCGACGTACTCGACGAACTCGGGCTGCCGCACCATGTAGGTAATCGGCTGCCCGACGTCGGCCTCCGCGTCGATGCCGAAATGCGCCTCACAGGAATCGTTGCACCACACGATGTGGTATTCGGAATCCAGGATCGCGACGCCGTAAGGAAGGGCACGGCCCGCTTGTCGGGAGCGAGCGAGTGAGTGCGCGAGCTTGCGGCGCTCCGTGATTTCCGCGCGCTGCCTGCGGTACAGCAGAGTGAATACCTCCTGCCAGGCGCCCGTGCCTTCGGGGACGGATTCGGCGAGCGAACTCGACGCCCATCCTCGGAGCAGCTGAAGATGCCGAACGTGGTGCAGGAGCAGGCCGAGGAGCGCCAGCGAGAGCAGCGACCAGCCCCATTCCGGACCGAGGAGAACGCCTGTACCGAACGCGGCGATCGCCATGAAACCAGCGACGATTGCGGTTCGGACAAGGATATTGCTCATTCCATATCGCCTCGCGTGACGACGAGGGCGATTATCGCACGATCGTTGCGGCGGTTCCCGCGCCGCCCCGGACCTAGGAAGCGCGGGTTTTCGAAGGCGAGATCACAGTGCGAGTGCCCCCTGGGCAATCAGCGCGCCCAGGGCCGCACCCGCGAGCACGTCGCTTGGGTAGTGCAGCCCGAGCACCACTCTGGAGGCCGCCACGAGAAGGGTAAAGGGAACAAGCAGCCACGCAAGCACGGGAAAGAAGGCTATGGCAACCATGGAGAATGCCACCGCGTGCAGCGTGTGCCCGGAGGGAAAGCTGAACGGATCGAGCGGATCAGCACCCGCGCGCACCGCATTCTCGACGGCAAACGGGCGCGGGCGCGAGGTTTTCGATTTCAGCCACTTGTAGATCAAGGTGCACACGAGACCGGTCCCGGCCATTCGCCCGACGGGCCCGAAAGCGGCAGCCCCGCCGGTCGCAAGCAGCGCGAGCATGAGCGCGTACCAGAATACCCCGTCCCCCAGGCGGCTGACGATGCGGAATACCCGGCGCACGGGCGCGATCCGCACAGCGCCGTTGAAACGGACGCACAAGGCCAGGTCCCACAGGCGAAGACGCTCGATTTCCGATTCAAGTCTCGACATGGACGGAATCTTCCCGGACGGCGACGCCCGCGCGGTGCGTGCCGATGATCTTACGCAGCACGCGCTCCAGATCGTCGAAGGCACGGTTCCACGACGCCGTTTCCGCGACACGTCTCGCTTCCGAGCGCAGGCGCGAAGCGAGCTCCGGATCGGCCGCCAGCAGCGCGGCCATCCGAACGAACGCAGCACCGTCATCCAGCGGGGCGAGCAGGGCGCTCCACTCGTGGCGGAGGTACTGGCGCGCGGCGGCGTAGTCGCAGGCGACTATGGCTAGCCCGCTCGCCATCGCTTCCAGAGTCACGTTGCCGAAAGTCTCGGTCGTGCTGGGGAACAGAAATACGTCCGCCGAGGCGTAGTGCTCGGCCAGGTCTCCGCCGGTACGCATCCCCGCGAAAACGAAATCCGGGTGCCGCGCGCGCAGCTCGGCGGCCTGCGGCCCGTCTCCGACGAGAACCACGCGCAGGCTCGCGTCGATCACGCGCATCGCCAGCGCCGCCTGCACAAACAGCGCGAGGTTCTTCTCCGGCGCGATGCGCCCTACGTACAGCGCGACCCTCTCGCTTCCGCGACACCCCCAGGTTGCGCGCAGGCGCTCGCTGCGGCGGGCCGGGTTGAAGAGCCAGTCATCGACGCCGCGCCCGACCACCTTGACGCGCTCGAACGCCAGGGCCTCGAGGTTGGCTTGCATTTCCGCGGTCGGCACCAGAGTGCAATCGCTCCGGTTGTGCAGCGCCCGCAGATAGCGGGCGACGATGCCGGAGAACACCCCCAGGCCGTAGTGCCGGCTGTAGCTGTGGAAATTCGTGTGGAAGTCCGAGCAGGTCGGAATGCCCAGGCGCCTCGCCGTGCTTACCGCCGCCCAGCCGAGAGGCCCTTCGGTGACCACATGCACGAGGTCGGGCCGCTGCTTCGACCACTCTCTTTGGAGCAGGCCCGGCGGAGCGAAACCCATCTGCAGGTGGCGGTAGAAGGGAATCGGCATGCCGGGCACGAGCCGCAGATCCGGCCCTTGGCCCGGGGATGGATCAGGCTCGTCGCGCTGGCGCGGCCGGACGAGCTGGACCTCGTGCCCGCGCTCGCACAGGGCCTCGACCATGAGACCCACCGTGCGGGCGACACCGTTGATCTCCGGCGGATAGGTTTCGGTGACGACCGCGACGCGAAGCGCGTTCCGGGCACCGGGGTTGTGGATGGGCGTATTCATGCGCGCGCACAGTGCACGCGCCACATGAATACGGGATGAAGGTTTTCTTAAGCTTTTTTGACAGCTATTTGAGCAGGATCAAGGCCCAGACAACGCCCACGTTGATCAGGCTCAGGAACACGGCCGCGCTGCCGATGTCTTTTGCGCGTTTGGCGAGAAGGTGATTCTCGAGGGAGATCCTATCGACCGCCGCCTCGACCGCCGAATTGAGCAGCTCGACGATGAGAACCAGAAGCACGCTGGCGATCATCAGCGCCTTTTCGGTCGCGCCGACGTGGAGTAAAAAGGCCGCGGGGATGAGCACTGCGGCGAGCAGGCATTCTTGCCGGAAAGCGTCCTCGTGGCGGAACGCGGAAGCCATGCCTTGCAGCGAATAGCCGAGGGCGTTCCACAAGCGCTGTAGCCCGGTCTTGCCCTTGAAGGGACTTTCCTGCATGAAGCGGTCTCCCCGGTGAAATGCCCGTGATTGTATCAATAGAATTTTCGGCGTCATGGGAATTTCGTTTCACGCCGTAAGCTGCGGTTCGCCGGCTACTTGTCGGTGGCGAGCTCCCCGAGGAGATAGTCCTGGGCCGAACGCGGGATCCGGCCCCGCGATTTCTTCCTGCGATAGATACCCTCCGAGTCCAGCTCCCAAACCTGGCTGTTGTCGGAGAGATAGGGCTTGAGGCCCTCCTGGATCACACGCTCCTTGAGACGCCGGTCGAGGACGGGAAAGCACAGCTCGATGCGCCCGAAGAAGTTTCGCCCCATCCAGTCCGCGCTGGACAGGTAGAGATTTTCCTCGCCGCGATTCAGGAAATAGAAGATGCGCGAGTGCTCGAGAAACCGCCCGATGACCGAGCGCACGTGAATGTTCTCGGACAGGCCCGGGATGCCGGGCTGGAGGGCGCATACGCCACGCACGATCAGGTCGATCTTCACGCCGGCCTGTGACGCTCTGTAGAGGGTTTCTATCACCTTGGGTTCGATCAGGGAGTTCATTTTCGCGATGATCCGCGCCGGCCGCCCCGCCCGCGCGTGCTCCGTCTCGCGGCGGATCCGCTCGATGAGGCCCTCGCGCAAGTCGCGCGGGGCGAGGAGCAGGTGGTGGAACTTGTGGGGGTGCGTGTAGCCCGTGAGGAGATTGAAGAGCTCGGTCAGGTCCTCACCGAATGACTCGCGGCTCGTGAAGAGGCCGAGGTCTTCGTAGATGGTGGCCGT
>Ga0137410_10000981_pt1 | contig 19648 bp, 12 predicted proteins | sample CZODoug1_16funga_FD_108878 | JGI IMG/M metagenome (GOLD analysis project Ga0137410, IMG submission 108878) | Vadose zone soil fungal communities from Angelo Coast Range Reserve, California, USA - CZODoug1_16fungal (Illumina Assembly) | ecosystem: Environmental > Terrestrial > Soil > Vadose zone... | reverse complement strand
TGCAGGCGGCGCAGATGCTGTCGAAGCAGCCCGAGGCGATGCAGCTGCGCTACCTGCAGACCCTTACCAACATCGCGGGCGACAAGGCCTCGACCATCGTTTTCCCGGTCCCCATGGACATCCTCACGCCGCTGCTCGAGGCGGCGCGCAAGCGGAACCCGTAAGGTTCCGGCCTTGTCTACCGACCAAGTCGCGTTATCATGGAAGGGGAGTCCAAGATGTCGAATATCGCGAAGAACGGTTGGTGGATCGCATTGCTCGCCCTGGCGGCGGCCGGCACGCTGTGGAATACCCCGGGACGCTCGGGCGAAGCCGCGGTAGTACTACCGGCGCCCGCCCTCGACAACCCCAAGGCCGCGGGTCCGGTGCAAACGGCGGTCCTCGCCGGAGGCTGCTTCTGGGGCGTGCAGGGTGTGTACCAGTACACCCGGGGCGTGAAGCAGGTGCTGTCAGGCTATTCGGGCGGCGACAAGAGCACCGCTGACTACGAGAAGGTCGGCACCGGCAGGACCGGCCACGCCGAATCGGTGCAGATTGTCTTCGATCCGAAGGAGATCTCCTACGGCGAGATCTTGCGCATCTACTTCTCGGTGGCGCACGACCCGACCCAGCTCGACCGACAGGGGCCCGACGCCGGCACGCAGTACCGCTCGGCGATCTTCTACGCCGACGCGCAGCAAAAGCGCGTCGCCGAGGCCTACATCGCGCAGCTGGACAAGGCGCGCGCCTTCCGCCGGCCGATCGTGACGCGCCTCGATCCGCTGAAGGGCTTCTACTCGGCCGAGGCCTACCACCAGGACTTCTTGATTCTTAACCCGCGCTATCCCTACATCGTGATCAACGACCTGCCGAAGATCGCGAATCTGAAGCGGCTGTTTCCCGAGCAGTACCGGGACAAGCCGGTGATGACGACCGCGTCGGCTTCCTGAGGGCCCTGCCTCAGACGTGGCCGTACTTGGCGAGCACGCCCTCGAGGCTCGCGCCGCGGTCGAGCTCACGGCGGATGCGGAGCTCTTTTTTCGTCAGGCGCTCGGCCTCGACCAGCACTTTCTCCGCGACTCGTGCCGGGATCACGATGACGCCGTCCACGTCCGCGAGCACGAAATCTCCGGGCTGCACCTTCACACGTCGCGAGGTCGCGCCGGGCATGTCGACCGGCACCTGCCACGCCGTTACCCTCCAGCGCCCGATCGACTGCACCGGCGTACGGTAGCGGGCGTACACCGGAAACCGCTGTCTTGCGATCCAGTCGATATCGCGGATTCCGCCGTCGACGAGCGCTCCCGAGCATCCGCGGCGCTTCATGCCGAGCGCGATCAGCTCGCCGAAGAAGCATACGCCCCGGCCTTCGCCCGACCAGACCGTGACCTCGTCCCGGCCCGCGCCGTCCACCGCTTTCATTTTCCGCGGGTCGCCGTTTCCGGCGTAGCGCGCCATCTTGCCGCGGATGGTGTAGGCCCAGCCCCCCAACTTGCCTGCCGCGGAGGGATGCGGGCCGAACCCGGGCGCGAGAGCCTGGTCCGGAAGGCCAAGCACGTCGAGTACATCGGCGACCGTCGCCGTGTCCACCTTGAGATACCGCCTGCGCATCGACTTGAGCAAACGGGCGTCAGGTGCCATAGCGCACGGGTGAATTGAACTGGCGGAACGCGGCGAGCGCGCTGTAGCAGGCGAGCATCGCTGTCTTGGGATTGTCCGGCGAGGGCACGCTCTCGAAGCGCAGATCGATCGTGCCGGTCGCGCCCTTGATGGTGATGAAATGGGTGTTGAACTTGAGCGCCGGGTCGGCCACGACTTTCAGCCGGGTGCGATCGAAGCCGACGCCGGCAAGGGACAACACCGCGGCGATGTTCACATTCGCCGGGAAGTGCGGCACCCCTTCACGCGCGTTGCCTTCGAACAGCGTCACCGGAGCCTGCAGGCGGTCGAGATCGATTTTCATGCGCTCGACGTAGGGGATGCCCTTCCATGCCGCGGGCGGCTTGGTGACAGCGATGCTCACTTCGTTCACCCCCGCCACGCACGCCGCCTTGAGCGCGTCGAGCCCGCCGATCCCGCCCGAGGGCACGTAGAGCGGCGCTCGATGCTCTTCGGCGGCGCGCTCGAGGCGCCCGCGCAGCGCGTCATCGCACAGGGCGCCGCTCGAAAGCACGATGACACCGATTCCGCTCGAAAGCAGCGCCTCGGCGTACTCGCGCACGGCCTCGTGGGAAGCCGCCTCGATCACGACCTCGGGGCGGGCCGCGATGAGCTTCTGCACCCCGACCACAAAGGGCGCATTGAACTCGCGCGCGAGCTCCTTGCCGCGGGACCTCTCCCCGCGGCCGGCCACGGCGACCACGGTTGCACCTCCCATCGCCCCGGAGCGGACCTGCTCGAGGAACAGCCTCGCGATGACACCGCCGCCGAGGAGCCCGACGCGCACCTCAACCCGCCCGGGCTTTTCTCTTCAGGAGCCGCTCGCGCACCTTGTGCACGTCGACGATGAAACGCTCGTGCGAGCCGTGCGCGACCTCTTCCGCTCCGGCGGCGACCGCCGCCTCGAAGATGACCCGGCGGCCTTCCACCTGGATCAGCTTCACCGACACGGTGATGGCTTCGCCGAGAAGCGCCGGCCCGACGTGCTCCCAGTTGACCTTGGTGCCGACCGAATCCTCGCCCGGGTCGAGGTGCCCGAGCAGGAAGTCCCTGCAGGTGTATTCGACGTCGCTGATGATGCGCGGGGTCGCGTAGACGCGGCAGTCCTCTCCCATGAACTCGATCACCCGCGAGTCGTCGACGATGAGATTCCTGGTGTGAGCGAGGCCGGCTTTCAGGCTGAGCTTCATGATTCTCCTAGGCGGAGCGCTTGCGATCCTCGCGGATCATATCCGAGCCGCGCTCGGCGATCATCAGGGTCGGGGAATTGGTGTTTCCCGAGGTGATCGTCGGCATGATCGAGGCGTCGACCACGCGCAGGGCTTCGACGCCGCGCACCCGCAAGCGCGCGTCGGCCACCGCGCCGGGGTCGGAATCCGGGCCCATCTTGCAGGTGCCGACGGGATGGAAGATGGTAGTGCCGATATCGCCCGCGGCGCGAGCCAGCTCCTCGTCGGATTGGAATTTCGGACCGGGGAGGAATTCATCGGGCTGGTATTCCGCGAGGGCGGGCCGGCGCGCGATAGCGCGAGTGAGCTTGAGCGATTCCGCGGCGATGCGTCGGTCGATTTCGGTCGACAGGTAATTCGGCCGGATCGCCGGCGCCGCCTGCGGGTCGGAGGACCGGATGCGGACGCTGCCGCGGCTCGTCGGCCGCAGGTTGGCGACCGAGGCGGTGAAGGCGGGGAAGGGATGCAGGGGATCGCCGAACTTGTCCAGGGACAGCGGCTGGACGTGGTACTCGAGGTTGGCGGTCCTTTGCGACGGATCGGAGCGCGTGAATCCGCCGAGCTGCGAAGGCGCCATGGAGAGCGGTCCGGTACGAAACAAGAGGTATTCCAGTCCCATCGAGATTTTTCCCGTGAAGGTGTTCGCCCACTCGTTCAGGGTGCGCACGTTCTTCACTCTGAAAGCCATGCGCAGCTGCAGATGATCCTGGAGATTCTCCCCGACGCCCGGCAACTCCCGTACCACCGGTACACCGCGCTCGCGAAGCAAGGCGGCAGGGCCGACGCCGGAGAGCTGGAGAATCTGCGGCGAGCCGATCGAGCCCGCGGAGAGCACCGTCTCGATGCGTGCGCCGGCGAACAGCTCCTCGCCGCCCCGCGAGAACTCGACCCCGGCCGCACGCCTTCCCGCGAACCGCAGCCGCCGCACCTGGGCATGCGTGAGCACGGTGAGATTGGGCCGCCTCATTGCCGGGCGCAAGAAGGCTTTGGAAGCGTTCCAGCGCACGCCGCGCCTCTGGTTCACCTCGAACAGGCTCGAGCCCTCGTTGTCTCCACGGTTGAAGTCGCCGATCTTCGGGATACCGGCTTCGGCCATCGCGTTGCGGAATGCATCGAGGATCTCCCAGGACAGGCGCTGGCTCTCGACGCGCCATTCGCCGCCCGAGCCGTGCAGCGCGTCGGCGCCGAGGTGATGATCCTCGGAGCGCCTGAACACCGGCAGGACATCGTTCCAGCCCCAGCCCGGATTGCCGAGCGATTTCCACTCCTCGTAGTCGCGGGCCTGGCCGCGCATGTAGACCATCGCGTTGATCGACGAGCACCCGCCCAGTACCTTGCCGCGCGCATAGAGTATCGAGCGGCCGTTCAGCCCAGGTTCGGGCTCGGTGCGGTAGCACCAGTCGGTACGCGGATTGCCGATGCAGAAGAGATAGCCGACCGGGATGTGGATCCAGATCCAATCGTCCTTGCCGCCCGCCTCCAGCAGCAGCACGCTTACGTCCGGATCCGCGGAAAGGCGGTTGGCGAGCACGCAGCCCGCGGTCCCTGCGCCGACGATCACATAGTCCCAGGTTCCCAGATTCCTTGGCATTCGGCGCTATTATGCATGCAGGAGAAGACCATGAGCTCGACAGAAAAGTTGAAACGCGGGCTGAAAGGCACTTCGGAGTTGGTTGTTTCCGAGGAACACACGGCGCCGCGCGTGGGCAGCGGCCGGGTGCACGTGCTGGCGACGCCGGTGATGATCAACATGATCGAGGCTGCGGCGCTCGCCGCGATCGAGCATCTGCTACCGGAGGGCTACCAGTCGCTGGGCACGCGCCTCGACATCCGCCATTTCGCGGCAACGCCGGTGGGGATGCGCGTGCGTGCCGAGGTCGAGGTCGAGAAGGTCGATGGCCGAACGGTGAATTTCCGGGTCTCGGTCTCCGACGAGAAGGAGCCGATCGGCGATGGAACGCACGAGCGCATGGTGGTGAACGTTCAGCGCTTCGACGTGCGCGTCCAGGACAAGGTCGCGATGGTACGCGGCCGCGCCTGACGGCGCCGGGGGCTCAGGTGCTCGGCGAATCGGCGTGCGGAGAGGTCAAGCTCCGGGGACCGCGGGGGTGCGACTCCGGCGTGGCAGGGGGAGCCGAGTCGTCGGTCTTGCGGACGACTAGGGCGACGTAGACTCCCGACGCCAGCAGCAGCACCACCATGGACTGAAGCAGAGCGATAAGCAGGTCGAGTAGCCCGGTACCTTGTTCCATGATCTTCTCCTCGTTTCGTGCTGCGGGCGCTTCCCTCCCACCCGTTTTGGACCCGGTCGTATCTCCGCAACGGAGGCGCCCGCAGCGCATCCCATCATCGGAACCGCAGGGCCCCAAGCAAAGCGCTGCGCGCAGAGTGTCGCGGCCTTTGACCCGAAGTATCACCAGGTGATACTTTTTGCCGAACAGGAGGATTTCGCCATGAGCGCAAGTGCAGCCCTGATCGAGACGTTAAAGAAGGAGCTCAAGGCTCTGGGGGTGACCTATGCCGCCGTAGCGCGCGCCCTGGAGATGAGCGAAACGAGCGTGAAGCGCATGTTCTCGCGAAAGGATTTCACCCTGAAGCGGCTCGACCAGGTGCTCGAATACGCGGGGATCGAGCTGTCGGACCTGACCCGGTCTCTCGAGCGGCGCGATCGCCTGGTGTCGCGCCTGACGCCGCAGGCCGAAAAAGCCATCGTGTCCGACAGGCGGCTGGTGCTCGTGGCCATTCGAGTGCTGCACCAGTGGCCGGCGGAGAAGATCATCCGCACCTACGCAATGTCGGAGGCCGAGTGCGTGCGCCACCTCGTGCGCCTGGACCGGCTGGGCATCATCCGCTTGCTTCCCGGGAACCGCTACCGGCTCCTGCTCTCTCGCACGTTCTCCTGGATCCCGGACGGGCCGTTCCAGGAGTTCTTCAAGGCGCAGGCGCAGAACGAGTATTTCCGCACGCGCTTCGACGGGCCCGACGAGCTGATGCTGTTCGTCACCGGCCGCCTCTCGAAGGCCTCACGCGAAGCGATGCTGGTGCGCCTGCGGCGCGTCGCGAATGAGTTCGCCGATCTGCACAGCGACGACACGCGGCGGCCGTTCGACGAGTGCATCGCGATGCACATGCTGGTCGCGATCCGCCCCTGGGAGCTGTCCAAGTTCGCCGAGATGCAGCGCCGCAAGTAGCGGGACCCTCCTCAGGCCAGCGCGCGGCCGGCTATCTCGAGTACTCCCTTGGAGACGTCCTTGGCGTCGCGGATACGCTCCAGCGCGGCGCGCGCGTGGGCCTGCCGGCCCGGGTCGAATTTTCTCCAACGGTCGAGTCCGCGTGCCATGCGCGCGGCGACCTGCGGGTTGATCGCGTCCAGAACGATGACCTGGTCGGCGACGAAGGCGTAGCCCGAGCCGTCTGCCGCGTGAAAGCGCACCTGGTTGCCGCGGAAAGCGCCGATGAGGGCGTAGACCTTATTGGGATTCCTGATGTTGAACGCCGGGTGCTCCATCAGGCGCTTGGTATCGGCCAGCGCCGTCGGCAGGCGGCTCGCGGACTGGACGGCGAGCCATTTGTCCACGACCAGAGGCTCGTGCTCCCATTTGCGGTAGAAGGTATCCAGCGCCGGAGAACGCTCCGCGCAGTCGCAGTTGGCAAGCCTGGTGAGCGCCGCGAACGACTCGGTCATGTTGTCGGAGCTCTCGAGCTGCTTCGTGCAAAGTGCGCGCACGCCTGGCTCGTCGAGCTCCATCAGGAACCCGAGTGCCGCGTTCCGCAGCGCGCGCCTGCCCGCCGAAACCGAGTCGGGAGAATAGGGGCCCGGGACCGCGTAGTCGCGATAGATTCGGAGCAGCTCGTCCTTGAGCACGAGCGCCAGGCGTCGCCTGATCTCGTCTCGGACGCTATGTATCGCGTCCGGATCGACGATCGCCATCTGTTCGGCGATGTAGCTCTCCGGAGGCAGGGCGAGCATTTCCGCGGCGAAGGCCGGGTCCCGCGCGGCATCCTCGAGCACGCGCACGATCGCTGCGATGAAGGTTGGCGGGAGCTCGTACCCGCGCTCCGATTGCACTGCGCCGATTCCCCGCAGGATGATCCGCAGGGCAAGCCGCTGGCCGGCCTCCCAGCGGTTGAAGGGGTCGGTATCGTGCGCCGCCAGCAGGGAGAGCTCGGCCTCGGTGTAGTCGTATCTGACGATCACGGGCGCCGAAAAATCGCGCGCCAGCGACGGCACAGGTCTGGCGTCGCGGTCCGGCGCGATGTTGTCGAACGCGAAGGACTCCTCCGGCATCCGCAGCGACAGGACGCGCGTGCCCTCGGGGAGGAGGTCGCGGCCGTCGGGCCCGACCAGCCCGATCGCGAGCGGGATGTGAAAGGGGAGCTTTTTCTCCTGTCCGGGCGTCGGCGGGCAGGATTGCCGCACCCTGAGCGTGTAGCGGCTGGCGGCAGGTTCGTAAGCGGATTCGATATCGAGCGCGGGCGTGCCGGCCTGATCGTACCAGCGCTTGAACTGCGAAAAATCGGTGCCCGAAGCGTCGGCCATCGCCTGTACGAAGTCGTCGCAGGTCACCGCCTGCCCGTCGTGGCGCTCGAAATAAAGGTCCATGCCCCTGCGGAACGCGCGCGCGCCGATGAGCACGCGGATCATCCGCACCACCTCGGCGCCCTTCTCGTAGACGGTGCTGGTGTAGAAATTGTTGATCTCGATGTAAGAGGCGGGCCGCACCGGGTGTGCCATCGGTCCCGCGTCTTCGGCGAACTGCCCGCTGCGCAGGCCGCGCACTTCCCGGATGCGCTCGACGGGACGCGAGTACGTGTCGGCACCGAATTCCTGGTCGCGGAATACCGTGAGCCCCTCCTTGAGAGAGAGCTGGAACCAATCGCGGCAGGTGACCCGGTTGCCGGTCCAATTGTGAAAGTATTCGTGCGCGATCACGCGGTCGATAGAGACGTAGTCGGCGTCGGTCGCAATGTCGGGGCGCGCGAGCACGTACTTGGTATTGAAGATGTTGAGTCCCTTGTTCTCCATCGCGCCCATGTTGAAATCGCCGACCGCGACGATCGAGTAGTTGTCCAGGTCGACCTCGAGCCCGAAGACATCCTCGTCCCATTTCATCGCGCGCTTGAGGGCCTGCATGGCGAAGCCGCACTGATCGAGCTTGCCCGGGTCGACATAGATCGCCAGGCGCACGATCCGCCCTGACCGCGTGACGAATTCGTCATCGAGCCTGTCCAGCCTCGCGGCGACCAAGGCGAAAAGGTAGCAAGGTTTGCGGGAAGGATCCCGCCACGTCGCCCAGTGGCGCCCGCCGGATTCGTCACCCTGCGCGACGAGATTGCCGTTGGAAAGCAGTACCGGATACTTCCTGCGTTCGGCGTGGATCGTGACCGTGTACTTCGCCATCACGTCCGGTCGGTCGATGAAATACGTGATCCGGCGGAAGCCCTCGGCCTCGCACTGCGTAAAGTAGCCGTTTTCGGCCGCGTACAGCCCCAGGAGGGTCGTGTTCTCGCGCGGCCGGATTCTGCACGAGGTCTCGAGGACAAAGCGCGCGGGCGTCCCGGCGATGGTGAGATGCGCCTCGTCGAGCGAGTAATCACCCGCGGCGAGCTCCCGTCCGTCGAGCGTCGCCGACTCGAATTCGAGTCCCTCGGCGTCAAGAACCAGCGGCGCGCCAGCATCGGCCCCTTCCGGATTGCGCCTGAGGGAAAGGCGCGAGCGGATCCGCGCGTGACCCTCGAACAACTCGACATCCAGATCGACAGTTTCGATCAGAAATGCGGGCGAAGCGTAGTCCTTGAGGAGCGTGATCTGGGGCGTAGGGTCCCGCATGGGTGCTCGGCTGCCGTGCAAACAGGAGACGCTTCAGACGAGGCGCCGGTTTTCCCTGAGCATCCGGGCGCACTCCCCGGGCGTCGTGGGCTCCGAGAAACGGTAGCCCTGGATCTCGTCGCAGCCGTTGGAGGCTAGCAGCTCGAGTTGCTCCTGCGTTTCGACGCCCTCGGCCACCACCTTGAGCTTGAGGTTGTGAGCCAGGCCGATGATCGCCAGCGTGATCATCGCGTCTTCCGGGTCGGTGGTGATGTCGCGGACGAACGAGTAGTCGATCTTGAGCGCGTCGATCGGAAAGCGCTTGAGGTAGGCAAGACTCGAATATCCGGTGCCGAAGTCGTCCACCGAGATTTTCACTCCCGAGTCCTTGAGCCCGCGCAGCGTGCGCGCCGCGCCCTCGGGATCGCTCATCAGCAAGGACTCGGTGAGCTCGAACTCGACCAGCGAGGGATCGACTTTCGCCTCCCGCAGCACGTGCCTCACGGCCGCTTCGAAGTCCTTCTGCTGGAATTGCCGCGCGGACAAATTGACCGTGATGGGCTTGACCGGCAGCCCCTCGCGCTGCCACGAGCGGATCTGCGCACACACCTCCTGCAACACCCACTCGCCGACCTGCACGATAAGACCGGCTTCTTCGAGGACCGGAACGAACTCTCCGGGCAGGACGAGGCCTTTCTCGGCGTGCTGCCAGCGCAATAGCGCCTCGAAGCCGCAGATGGCGCGGGTCCTCAGGTCTACCTTGGGCTGATAGTGGAGGAGGAACTCCTTGTGCTCGATGGCCCGGCGCAGTGCCGCCTCCATGTGCACGCGCGCGAGCGCCCGCTCGTTCATCTCGCGCGTGAAATACTGGTAGGTATTGCGGCCCTGCTCCTTGGCGCGATACATGGCCGTGTCCGCGTTCATGACCAGCGCCTCGGGATTGTCCCCGTCGGCCGGGAACAGGGTGATGCCTATGCTCGCGCTGACGTAGGTGTCGTGCGGGGCGAGCTTGAAAGGCTGGGCGAGGGCGTCGAGGACTTTCTGCGCGACCACGCCCGCGTCGCCGGGCTTCGCGAGATCGGTCACGATGGCGCCGAACTCGTCTCCGCCGAAACGGCCGACGGTGTCGCCGGCACGCACGCACTGCAGCAGGCGGGTGGCGGCTTCCTGCAGGAGCTTGTCCCCGGCGCTGTGTCCTTGCGTGTCATTCACCAGCTTGAAGCGGTCCAGATCGATGAAGAGCACCGCCATGGGACTGCCGCCGCGCCGTGCGTGCGCCATCGTCTTGAGGAGCCGGTCGTGGAACAGCTGACGGTTGGGCAATCCGGTGAGCGAATCGAACTGCGCCAGCCGCTCGAGGCGCTCCTGCGCAGTCTTGCGCTCGATGGCGACGGCCAATGTGTTCGCAACGCTTTGCAGAAAGCTCGCGTCGTCCGGCCCGAAATGCGCCTCGGTGCGCGAGTGCGAGCTCAATATGCCGTAGGTTCCGGCCGTTCCAAATATGGGCACCTGGATGCCGCTGCGCACACCCAGCTTAAGCAGGGGCGATTCCGGGAAGCGCTCGTCCTTCGGCAGATCATCGATGATGAGGGGCTCGCGGTGGGACAGGACGAATTCGAGGCGCCCTCCCGGACGGATGGGCACGGTCGGGCGCGCCTTCAATTCCTCCGGCCAGCCGGACGTGGCTTTGAGCAGAAGCTGCTTTCCGTCGCGGTCGAGCTCGAGCACGGTGCAGTAGTCGGCTTTGAGGGACACGGATACCAGTTCGACCGCGCGCTTGAGCACGTCCTCGACGTCGGTGCTGGCAAACGCCTGCTGGCCGAACTCCGCGATCAGGCGCTGGCGCATCGCCTGGTTGTGAATCCTCTCTTCCGCCTCCTTGCGCGAGCTGATGTCCGCCATCGCGCCGATCATGCGCACCGCCTGCCCCGATTCGTCGCGAATCACCTGGCCGCGATCGAGCACGTGGACCCAGCTTCCATCCTCGCACCGGAAGCGGTATTCGTCGCTCCAGTTTTCGCCGCCCGAACCGATGGCGCGGTGCACGCCCGCGATCACCCGACCCTGGTCCTCGGGGTGGATGCCCTGGTACCAGGATTGGATGCTGCGGTCCTCGGTCTCGCGCGAAAAACCGAATACCTTCGTGTAGTTCTCGTTCCACCAGATCTCGTCGGTGACGAGGTTCCAGTCCCAGATCACGTCGTTGGTAGCCCGCACAGCCATGTCGAAGCGCTCGTTGCTCTTGCGCAGGGCCTCCTCCTGCGCGATCCGCTCCCGGATGTCCCGCGCCGTGGCGACGATGAGCCAGCCATCCCCCGAGCGCATCACGCGGCGCCGCGATTCGAACGGCAGGGTGGAGCCGTCCTTGCAGCGATAGAAGCTCCTCATTCCCTGGGTCGCCCCGGTTGCGATCATTTCATCGTAGGAGCGCTCGAGCTGCTCGCGCGTCATCGGCAGGATCGCGTCGGTCGTCATCGCGAGGAGCTCGTCGCGCGAGTAGCCGAGATTCCGGCAGACTGCTTCGTTGACGTCGATGAAGCGCATCGTCTTGCGATCGACCAGCAGGATCATGTCGTCCGACATGTCCATGGACGCCCGGAAGCGGCGAAGAGCTTCCTCGCTGCGCTTGCTTTCGGTGATATCGCGGCCGATTCCGCGGTAGCCGCGAAAGCGCCCTTCGGGGTCGAAGATCGGCTTGCCGCTGATACTGGCGATCTGCACCTTGCCGTCCTGGTCGAGCCGGTGCCACTGCAGGTCGCGAAACGGCTGATGCGACGCGAGCAGGGCGCGATGGGCTGCCCAGTCGGCCTCGGTCATGTTGAGCGTGGGCAGTTCCCAGCGCGTCTTTCCGATGATCGCTCCCGGCGCATGTCCGATGCGGCGCGAGAGATTGTCCGAGACCATGGTGAAGCGGAGGTTCTCGTCCTGCTCCCAGTACCAGTCCGAGGAGAGCTCGGTGAGGCCGCGAAAGCGCTCCTCGCTTTCCCGCAAGATTTCGTCGGCCTGCTTGCGCTGCACGAACTGGCCGATCTGCGAGCCGATCACGTGGATCGCCTCGAGCAGATTCTCGTCCGGCTCGCGGATTTCGCGGCTGTTGAAGCCGAGCACGCCGATGAGCTTTCCTCCCGAATTCACCGGAAAGACGAACGCGCCGTGCATGCCGGATTCGTGCGCTATCGTTTTCCGGGAGGCGCGCGGATCCCGCGCCACGTCAGCGACCCAAAGCGGTTCCCCAGTTTGCCATACGACTCCGACGAGTCCGACGCCCGGGGTGTAGGTGACGTTGCGCGAGCGTTTGATATAGAGGTCGAATTGCGGGCCGGATTTGCTCCAGAATTCGGCGAAGCGCAGTACGCCGGCGTCTTCGTCGATGCGGAAAAAACGGCCGCAGTCCCAGTGCTGCGCCTCGCACACCGCTCGAATCGCCGCCGTCAGGCCCTCGGAAACGCTGTCGGCCTCGGTGACGCAGCGTGCCACCGCGTGTTCGAGCCGGAGCAGCTGCTCGGCGCGCTTGGGCGCAATCGCGCGGCGCGGGATTCCGGGTCTGAGTCGGACGGGTTCTCTCATGCTTGGGATTCATGCACCTCTTTGCCGCTACCGCATCACCCGGTTCCGCCCTGCGTGCTTGGCGCGATAGAGCGCTTCATCCGCGGCGCGGATAACCAGTATCGGCCGGATGAGCGTGTCGTCGCGCTCCGCGGCCCCGATGCTCACCGTCACCGACAGCGTCTTCTCCGGAGACCGCGCCGCACGCAGCCGCGACCCGGATTCTCTCTCCCTGGGCCGGTCTCCCCCGCGCACGGCTATTCTATAGTCCTCGATGTCCTTTCGCAGTTTTTCCAGGTAAGGCAGGGTTTCCTCCAGGGTGCGATCGGAGAACAGCACGCAGAACTCCTCACCCCCGTAGCGGTACGCCGACCCTCCCCCCTCGATCCTCGCCAGCCGCGCGCCGACCAGCTTGAGCACCTGATCCCCGACGTGGTGGCCGTGCGCGTCGTTGAATTGCTTGAAGTGGTCCACGTCGATCATGGCTATCGCGTAGTTCGGCCCCAGCTCCGCGAGCCGCTCCTCGAGCGCGCGCCGGCTTGGAAGATTGGTCAGCTCGTCGCGGAACGCGAGGCGGTGCGACTCCTGCAGCACGGCGGCGAGCAGCATCACGCCCGCGGCCGACATGAAGACGCTGAATACGCCCGGTACCTCCGAAAATTCGCACCCGAGGAAGAAAGGGATCAGCGCCGCGGCTATCCCGATGTCGATCGGCCGGGGCTCCTTGCGCAACTCCTTGGGTCCGCGGCGCGGCCAGGCTCTGGCCAGGGCGGCCGCGAACGCCACGGCGAGCATGACGCGTGCGACGAAGGGAGTCGGCGGGGAGCGCAGCAGCCAGTGATCGAGCACGTCGCGCCAGGCCGTCCCAGAGAGATTCGAGCGCCCCGCATTGGCGATCCAGATCACGATCAGGATCTCGGCGAGGCCCAGCAGCAGCCAGCGGTAGTTGCGGTGCTGGCGTACTCCGCCGTCCGGAAAGTACGAGGCGAGCAGCACGTTCAGAGGAACGAGGACCGCGAGCGCGGTGAACACCGCCCGCACCGCGAAGCTTTTCGCACCGACATCCCCAGCGATGTGATAGCCCGCGTAGGCAGCGAGCAGGGAGATCAGCATGATCAGCGCGCGGCCGCGGTTGAACCACGCGCTGATAGCCGCCCCGAGGAGCAGCACGATATACGGTCCTACGACGATCAGCCCGGACAGCGAATAGGGAAGCGCCGGGCCCGCGGCGAGAGCGAGCATTGCCGCCAGCAGAATCACGGCCGGCGCGGCTATCGGGCGCAGGATCCGGGGCAAGCTTTCCACGGCGCCCGGAATATATCGAATAATGCCTTGATTCGCCTTAGCTATCGTGATTTCCTGACATGGTCTCCGGGGTATTCCCGCTGGACGGCCGGCGCGCTCCCCGCTAGCCTCTGATCCTTCGAGGCGGCCAATCTCTGAAAGGCGTCAGAATTACAGATTCCGCCAGCGAGCACAATGGACGAGTTTGCAGATGGTGACTGACGATTTCGGGCGTAGGCGTGAAGACTGGGTGATCGAGGACTCTCCCTTGCTGCTGGGGGTGGTCACGTTCGATCTGCGGCTGCAGAACCTGAATCGGACCTGGGAGAGGCTCCTCGGCTATCCGCGCACCCTGCTGCTCGGCAAGCCCCTCACGCGGCTCATCGATCCGGGGGAGCAGGCCGCGGCGCTCTCTCTGGTGAATGCGCGCGGCGGGGCCGACGCAAGACCGGTCGAGTTCTCGCTCCGCTGCAACGACGGGACGTACAAGTGCTTCGAATGGGATCGGCGGCCCGCGCGCGAGGGAGAAGGAACGTTCATCCGCGGACAGGACATCACCGAGCGCAAGAAAATGGAGACCACGGCGAACCTGCAGAAGTACATGCAGGCGAAAAAAGCCGAGCGCTCCGCCTGAAACCGCGGGCCTTCGCGCGCTAGACCGTCGCCACCAAGCGCCGGTCCTTCAGGAAACTCCTCAGTATTTCCGCGGTGTGGCCCGCTTCCCGGGCCGCGATCAGCGCATCCGGCGGTCCCTGCGTGACGACCCGCCCGCCAGCTTCTCCGCCCTCGGGGCCGAGGTCCACGATCCAGTCGCCGTCCGCGATCACATCCAGGTTGTGCTCGATCACCACCACGGTGTTGCCTGCGTCCACCAGGCGGTGCAGCACTCGCAGGAGCTTCTCCACATCGGCCATATGCAGGCCGACTGTGGGTTCGTCGAGGACGTAGAGCGTCTTGTTGTCGGCGCCGCCCCGGCCGGGGCGGGAAGCGGCATTCCCCTGCGCGTCCGTGCGTACCTTGGCGAGTTCCGTGACGAGCTTGATGCGCTGCGCTTCGCCGCCTGAGAGGGTGGGGCTCTGCTGGCCCAGCGTCAGATAACCCAGACCCACGTCCTGCAGCAAGCGCAGCGCGTGATGAGTCGAAGCGTGCGCGGCGAAAAAATCGACCGCTTCGTCCACGCTCATCGCCAGCACTTCGCCTATCGATCTTCCCTTCCAGCGCACCGTGAGCGTTTCGGGGTTGAAGCGTGCGCCGCTGCAGACTTCGCAGGTCACCTTGACGTCGGGCAGGAAGCTCATCTCGATTTTCTTGGTTCCCTGGCCTTCACAGGCTTCGCAGCGCCCGCCTTTGGTATTGAACGAGAAACGGCTCGCGCTCCATCCGCGCATGCGCGATTCGTTCGCCTCGGCGAACAGGCGCCGGATCGCGTCCCAGAAGCCGACGTAGGTCGCGGGGCAGGAGCGCGGCGTCTTGCCGATCGGCGTCTGGTCGACTTCGAGCACACGGCCAATGCTTTCTGCGCCGCGAATCGCACGGCAGCCGAGCAGGGGCACGTCGTTCTTCTTGCCGTGTGCCCCGACCCTGCGCTCGAGGTTTGCGTAAAGAATATCGCGTGCAAGGGTGGACTTGCCCGAGCCCGACACGCCGGTGATGACGCTGAGCCTGGCGAGCGGCAGGCGCAAGTCGATATTCTTCAGGTTGTGCAGCGACGCGCCGGCGATTTCGATCGAGGGCGTGTTGCGCGTCACCGGGCGCTGCGGATGCAGCGGATGCATGAGCGGCTTCCTGAGAAATCTTCCCGTGACCGAATCGGCGTTTCGCATCAGATCGCCGGCGGAACCCTCGGCGATGACGCGGCCGCCCTGCTTTCCCGCACCCGGGCCGAGATCGATGACGTGCGAAGCGCGCCGGATGGTGTCCTCGTCGTGCTCGACCACGACCAGCGTGTTGCCCTTCGCCTGCAGTTTTTCCAGCGTGTCGAGCAGAATCCGATTGTCGCGCGGGTGCAGGCCGATGGTGGGCTCGTCCAGGATGTAGCATACGCCGCGCAGGTTCGAGCCGAGCTGCGAGGCGAGACGGATGCGTTGCGCCTCTCCACCGGAAAGCGTCGGCGCCGAGCGGTCGAGCGACAGGTAGGAAAGCCCCACCTGATCGAGGAACGCGAGGCGCGACCCCAGTTCCGCGACGATGTCGCGCGCGATCTCGGCTTCGCGGCCGGAGAGTTCCAGGCCGCGGAACAGCGCTCCGAGCTCGCCGACGGGCAGCGCCGCGAGCTCGGAGATCGAGCGCTCCTGGTAGCGTACCGCGAGCGCCTCGCGGTTGAGGCGCTTGCCGTCGCAGGCCGGGCAGCTCTCGTCGACCTCCAGCCATTCGATCCACGAGTCGAGCACGTGGTCCTCGGTGCCGGTCTTCGCGCGCTCCTCGTCCCATTCAATTTTGTCGAGTTTCAGTCCGGTGCCATAGCACCCGGGGCACCAGCCGTGCTTGGAGTTGAACGAGAACAGCCGCGGGTCGAGCTCGGCGAAGCTGCGCCCACACGAGGGGCAGGCGCGCTTCGTGGAGAAGACGCGCTGCGGGAGGTCCATTTCCATGCGTGCCGACCGGGATTTCTCCCTGGCCTCGGCCAGACGGTCGAGCCCCGCAATCACCTGCACGACGCCCTTGCCGAATTCCAGGGCGCGGGCGAGCGCCGGGCGGATTTCGGCTTCGTTGTCCGCGGCGATGCGCAGGTCGGCGACCGGGAGTTCCAGGGTGTGCTCCTGGAAGCGCGACAATCGCGGCCACTTGTCGGTCGGCAGGAACTCGCCGTCCACGCGCAGGAAGGCGTAGCCCTTGCCCCGCGCCCACTTCGCCAGGTCGGTGTAGTAGCCCTTGCGGTTGACGACCAGCGGGGCGAGCAGGCCGACGCGTTGCCCCCTGTATTCGCGCAACAGGCGCGCCGCGATGACGTCTTCGGTCTGTGGCTCGATCGATACCTTGCAGTCGGGGCAGTATTGCGTGCCGAGCTTGACGTAGAGCAGGCGCAGGAAGTGATAGATCTCGGTCAGCGTCGCCACGGTGCTCTTACTGCCACCGCGACTGGTGCGCTGCTCGATGGCGACCGTGGGCGGGATGCCGAAAATTGCGTCGACGTCCGGCCGCGCCGCGCCCTGGACGAACTGGCGCGCGTAGGCGTTGAGCGACTCGAGATAGCGCCGCTGGCCCTCGGCGAAAAGGATGTCGAAGGCGAGGGTGGACTTGCCGGAGCCGGAAATTCCGGTGATGACGGTGAACTCGTTGCGCGGAATTTCGACGTCGATGGATTTCAGGTTGTGCTCGCGCGCATTGTGAATCCTGATCGACTCGTTGATGCGGGTCTGCAGCGGCACGCTTGCCTCGGCCGCGCGATGGGTGGCGGGTTTGGCGAGCGCCGCCTCGTACTCGCGCAGCGCCTTGCCCGTGTGCGAGCTCGCGTGCTTCGCGACCTCAGCCGGCGTCCCGGTGCAGACGATCGCCCCGCCGGCGTCGCCGCCCTCGGGGCCGAGGTCGATGAGCCAGTCGGACGCGCGGATGACATCGAGGTTGTGCTCGATCACCACCAGCGAATGCCCTGCGGCGATCAGCTGGCGGAAGGCTGAGAGCAGCTTCGCGACGTCGTCGAAATGCAGGCCGGTGGTGGGCTCGTCGAACAGGAACAGCGAACCGCGCGCGCCCTTCGGTTTGGCGGAGGCCTCGACCAGGTGCCCCGCGAGCTTCAGCCGCTGCGCCTCCCCGCCCGAGAGTGTCGGTACCGGCTGGCCGACGCGCAGGTACTCGAGGCCGACATCCGCAAGCGGCTTCAACGCACGCTGCACGTCGGGGTAAGCCCGGAAGAACGCGAGCGCCTCGGACACGGTCAGCTCGAGCACGTCGGCGATCGACTTCCTTCCGACCGCGATCTCGAGCACTTCGTCGCGGAAGCGCTTGCCGTTGCAGTCTGGGCAGCGAAGGTAGACGTCGGAGAGGAACTGCATCTCGACGTGCTCGAAGCCGTTCCCGCTGCAGGTCGGGCAGCGGCCGTTGCCGGAGTTGAAGCTGAAGGTGCCTGCGGTGTACTTGCGCTCTTTCGCGAGCGGCTCTTTCGCGTAGATGTTGCGGATCGCGTCCCAGGCGCCGACATAACTCGCGGGGTTCGAGCGCGTCGTGCGACCGATGGGTGTCTGGTCCACCATCACCGCTTCCTCGATCAGGGCGTGGCCGCGCAAGTCGCGGAAACTTCCAGGCGCCTCGGTAGGCTTGCCCTTCGCCTTGCGAAGCGCCGCGTAGAGCACGTCCTGCACCAGGGTGGACTTCCCCGAGCCCGAGACGCCGGTGACGCACACCAGGCGTCGTAGCGGAATACCGACGTCGATGTTCTTCAGGTTGTGTTCGGCGGCGCCGAGCAGCTCGATCTTCGCCGCTTTGCTTTCCGGTGGCGCGGACGTTTCTCCGCCGCCGGCGCGCTTTCTCCCGGCGAGGTATTCCGCCGTGAGCGTTTTCGACTGCTTCAGCTCGTCCGGTGTGCCGAAGAACACGACCTCTCCGCCGCGCTCGCCCGGTCCGGGTCCCATGTCCATGATGCGGTCGGCGGCGAACATGATCTGCGGATCGTGCTCCACCACGACCAGCGAGTTGCCGGCGTCGCGCAGCCGCTGCATCACGCCGATCACACGGCCCATGTCGCGCGGGTGCAGGCCGATCGAGGGCTCGTCGAGTACGAACAGCGTGTTGACGAGCGAGGTGCCGAGCGCGGTGGTGAGGTTGATGCGCTGCACTTCGCCGCCGGAGAGCGTGCGCGACTGGCGGTCGAGCGTGAGGTAACCGAGGCCGACTTCCTGCACGTAGCGCAGCCGCGCACGGATTTCGGTGAGGAGGAGGTCCGTCGCCTCGTCCAATGGCGCGGGAAGATGCAGCTGCTCGAAGAACGTGCGCGTGCGCTCGGCGGGGAGCAGCACCAGGTCGTGCACGGTGAGGCCGGGGAGGGCGCGCAATGCTTGGTCGCTGAAATCCGTTCCCGCCGGCCTGAAGCGTCGCGCCGGATCGAGCACGCGATCGGCGTCCTCCTTCGTCCCGACCCGCCACAGCAGCGCCTCGGGCTTCAGCCGCGCCCCGCCGCAGGCCGTGCAAGGCGTGTAGGCGCGGTACCGCGACAGAAGCACGCGCACGTGCATCTTGTAGGCCTTGGTCTCGAGCCAGCGGAAAAAACGCGCGACGCCGTACCAGGTGCCGGGCCAGGATTTTCTCCAGCTCACCCATTCGGGCTCGCCTTCGAGCACCCATGCGCGTTGTTTTGCCGAAAGGTCGCGGAAAGGTACGTCGAGCGGCACACCGCGCTTCTTCGCGTACTTCTCGATGTCGTCCTGGCAATCGTGGAAGCTCGGCGATTGCCAGGGGCGGATCGCGCCTTCGCGCAGGGTTTTCGATTGGTCGGGGACGATGAGGCCGTAGTCGATGCCGATCACGCGGCCGAAGCCGCGGCAGGTGTCGCAGGCGCCCAGGGGCGAATTGAAGGAGAAGCGTGCGGGCGTCGGCTCCGAATAGTGGATGTCGCAGTCGGCGCAGTGCAGGTCCGAGGAGAAGCGCCACGGCGTCCCCGCCTTGCCTTCCCCGTCCATTGGATAGAGATTGACCTTGCCTTGGCCGATCTTCATCGCGGCCTCTATGCCTTCGATCACGCGCGCCTTCTCGGCCGAGGACATCTTCACGCGGTCCTGCACCACCTCGAGCAGCGCGCCCGAGCGCCAATGGATGCGGTCGTAGCCCTGGGCCTTGAGCAGCGCCTGGACTTCCTCTTCCCTGAAGTTCTTCGGCACCGCCACGGGAAACGCGACGACGACCCGCGGGTCCCCCGCGGCCCTGGCGCGCTCGGCGACTTCCTCGTATACAGAGCCGGGCGTGTCGCGCCGCACCGGCTTGCCGCAACCGCGGCAGAAGAGCTGCGCCGCGCGGGCGAAGAGCAGCTTGAGGTGGTCGTTCAGCTCGGTCATCGTACCGACCGTCGAGCGCGAGGTGCGCACCGGGTTGGTCTGGTCGATGGCGATTGCCGGCGGGATGCCTTCGATCGAGTCGACCTGGGGCTTGTCCATGCGGTCGAGGAACTGGCGCGCATAGGGGCTGAAGGTCTCGACGTAGCGCCGCTGCCCTT
>Ga0137410_10000980_pt1 | contig 19648 bp, 22 predicted proteins | sample CZODoug1_16funga_FD_108878 | JGI IMG/M metagenome (GOLD analysis project Ga0137410, IMG submission 108878) | Vadose zone soil fungal communities from Angelo Coast Range Reserve, California, USA - CZODoug1_16fungal (Illumina Assembly) | ecosystem: Environmental > Terrestrial > Soil > Vadose zone... | reverse complement strand
TACGGCGCGGAAAAAGTTGTGCCCCATTACAACGTGATGGGCGTAGCCAAAGCGGCGCTCGAATGCACGGTTCGCTATCTCGCACAGGATCTGGGCAGGAAGAAAATAAGGGTCAATGCGATCTCGGCCGGTCCCATCAAGACGCTGGCCTCGCGCGGCATCTCCGGCTTGGGTGACATGCTGAAAGAGCACGCCGAACGTGCACCGCTCCAGCGCAACGTGGATGTAAACGAGGTCGGAAACACTGGCATATTCCTGGCTTCCGATGCCAGTTCCGGCATTACCGGCGAAATCATCTACGTGGATTGCGGCTACAACATCATGGGGTTTTGACAGTGAAGTCGCTTCTGGCACGACGATGCGACGGAGGGCTGCGACTGCTCGTCGTCTTGTTGGCCTCGACGATCGCGCTCGATGCCACGAAGCCTGTTCATCCCGCTCCGGCACCTTCCGGTACCAGCCTCGCACAACTGATCGTGGCGATTCAGGCCAAAGCCAAAAGCCTCGAGAATAGCTCTGGAATGCGGAGTGGTTTCCAGGCTTTCACGTCCTCTTACAAAATCGCGCCGGAGAGGATCCGCTACTCCGACTACGTTCTCGCGCGACTGTTCTTTGAGGCAACCCGAGACGCTGGATTCTGGAACTTGCATTGGACAATCACCGACCGCGAGCCCAATTCCGACGAGATCTGGCGTCAGTGGAAGAGCGCTCGATTGTCTTCCTTGTCGGCGCCCACCGCATCGGCGGAATGTGATGAACTGTCGGCTCTCTATGCATTTCTTGCAGTCCGCGCCGGAGTGCGGGATGTCGGACTCTTCTGGCCGACGTTCAATCACACGGTAGCCGTGTGGGTCGTGCATCCGGCGAATGGTCCGGCGGTCCGCGTGGTCGTGCCTACATCGCAAATCTTTCTGGATGAGACCGACGATTTCGGCACCAGAAAATTCGACCCGTGGCATCAGAAGTCGATTCACGAATACGTGCGTCGCGATGTCCCAGACTCGTTTGAACTGCCTAAGCCCCTTTTTGATTTCTTCCTCTTGCAGGTGAGCAAGTATGCGGGCGCTTCCGACACCACTCTGCAACGCATCCGATACTTGAGGGAAGGGGTCTTTCGCGGGAGTTGGTCCCCGGAAGCGGCAGCTCGCGATGCACTGAAGAAAAGCATCGATTTCAAATCCGCCCCAAAAGAGGATGTGGCAGCATTTCAAAACTTCGCGGAGGACATGCGATCAGGACTCCTACGGTGAAGGGTGGTGTGGGTCGGACACTCTTGTCCGACGCTGTTGACCTTGTTCGGCAGTAGAAAGACAAGAGCTAAGGACGTGGGACAAAAGTGTCCGACCCACACAGCCGAAGGCACGCGCTCTACATCATTACGAAAATCGCTCTAGGTCACATACCAGCCCTCTGCCAGAAACTTGTCGATCAAAACTTCGCGAACGCCCTCTTGCACCCGCAATTCATCATTCAGAAAATGATAGGCCAGTGTTCCCGCCTCGCGGTCCACGTGGTCAAGCCGCACCCGATTGCCGTCGCGATCGGCACAGATCAGGCCGACTTCCAGGTCCTCTGACTTAACTTTGCGAATCGTACCTTGCTCCACTCTTGTCATCGCTTAATTGGATGCGTGGCCGGCAAAAAGGAATGTCGAACCAGTTGCGAGCCCTTGCCGCGCGCCGGGTTTGAGGTCATCATATAGAAAGCATGTCGAACCGCATCGTCTTTGCCATCTTCGCCGCTGCCATGCTCTTCTCGACCATCGGAGAATGGAGCGCCCCGGTAGCTTGTCTGCGACCGCTGTTGACGCACGGCAATGATCGGCTCATCGCCCGGTAATCTCGATCCGCCGTTCATCCTCGGCCACGCGCTGTAATGCAATCTCCACGTCACGTTCGCGCACGAACCGGGGAAACTTCTCTCCCCATTCAATCAGCAGGATGCTCTGGGGCCCGGCGAGGTCGTCGAGGCCGAGCGTCTCCAACTCCCGCTCTGTGTCGATGCGGTAGAGGTCGACGTGGTAGAGAGTGACCTGAGATCCGCGGTACTCGTGTACGAGGGTAAAGGTGGGACTGGTTACGTCATCGGCCGAAGCGGGCCCGAAACCCTCGGCGATCCCTTTCACCAGGGTGGTCTTGCCAGCCCCGAGATCGCCGCGCAGCAGGATGAGCAACGGCGGCATCAACTCAGCGGCGAGCGTCCGGCCGAAAGCAATAGTCTCCTCAGCAGAGTGAGTGTGAGTGATGGACGTGCGCGTCATGCGTCATTCGTCATTTCCAGCGATCCCAGTATAGCGAGTCGCGATCGCGGGAACCGAGTGACTCAGAGACCGGGCGGTGTCTTGAGCTGATCTGAGACCGGATCCAGAAAGCTGTGGTCTAGCGCCGAGTCGAGCGCCATGCGCAGCTTGCGGTGGTCGTCGTCGCCCAGAGCCACGAAGCGGAACGGCTGCAAGCAGGCGCTCTGAAACTTGCGCACCGGCTGCAACATCTCGGCCATTCCATGAATCGCACCGGTACGGGTATGGAAAGCAATTTCCACGAAGTCGCCAGTGGAAAGTTCTACCGGCATTTGCAACAGTCCACCGGTGATGGAAATGGATTGAAGTTTTGCGCGAGCCCGCTGACCGCCTTCGGCGCGAATGGCAGCCGCCACCGATCCGTTGAGCTGTACGCGAGGTGAACGCCGGCTGGAGTTGGTTTGGGGGAAGTGTGTCATAACCGCTAAGACTATGTCAGGATTGGACCTATCCGGATAGATTACCAAAGCGCTAGAACACGGGAGTCACCCAATTCGGTTCGGTTACCCCCTCGCAGGTCTGCGATAATAGCGGCGGTAACTTTTTCGGGCCGGTCCCGGGAGAGTACCTTTGTGTAGCCAGCGATTGATATCAAGAACTTTGCGCGAAACCGGGGGCGTTCGGAGGCATGACTATGGCAAAACGATCGGAACTTTGCTGCGCATTACTCGCTGCCTGTCTCTTGACCGCGATGTTCACGGGCTGCTCGCGCGATCCGAACGTGCGCAAACAAAAATATCTGGAGAGTGGAGAGCGCTATTACGAAAAGGGAAGGTACCGGGAAGCGGCCATTCAGTATGAAAATGCCATCCAGGTGGACGCCCGTTACGCCGACGCACACTACAAACTGGCTCTGACAGAGCTAAAGCTGGGGCAGATGCCCAGCGCCGCCCAGGAATTGATACGTACCCTCGAAATCCAGCCGGACTATTACGCCGCTCACCTGGACCTGGCGAATCTGTTCATCGCGTATCGCCAGCTGAATGACGCCAAAGAACATCTCGACATACTCGCGCAAAAGCAGCCCGACAACGCGGGAGTATGGGTTGCGACCGCGAACTACAACGCTGCCAACAACAACATGGTCGCGGCTCTTGCCGCCATGCAAAAGGCGATCCAACTGGATCCGAACCGCGCCGAGTCGTATCTGAACATGGCCCTGTTGCAAGCGCGAGCCGAGCAGTGGGACGCGGCCGAAGTGAACTACCGGAAAGCGGTGGCTCTGAACCCGAAGTCCAGCAGTAACCTGGTGGCGCTGGGAAATTTTTATCAGTCGCGCGGGCGTTTTCCCGAGGCCGAGCAGCAATTCCGGCAGGCGATTGAGAGCGCACCTGCCGATCCTGAGCCGCGCGGTTCTCTCGCCCGCCTATTTCTGGCTGAGAACAAATTCAGCCAAGCCGAAGACATTCTCAAGCAAGCCAAGAAAGATCTTCCCGACAATTCGGACGGCTACCGGATGCTGGGAGATTTCTATTTTGCCAACAACCGCCTCGATCAGGCGCTCGCGGAGTATACGGCGCTCTATCAGGAGCATCCCAAAGACATCGCGGTCAAGAAACTGTACGTCCAACTCTTGACCCTGAAGGATAGGCTCGACGAAGCCCAGAAGCTGAATGATGAAATCCTGAAGGCGACTCCGGATGACATCGATGCTCTGATCTACAAAGGCCAGATTGAGATTCGAAGCGGTAAGGCCACTACGGCCATCAACACTCTGCAAGGCGTGCTCAAGAATGAGCCGGATAACGCGATCGCACATCACTACCTGGGCGTAGCCTTCGACCAGGCTGGGAACCTCAGCCAGGCGGAAGCGCAATGGCGGGAGGCGGTGCGCTTGCGCCCGGATCTGGGCGATGCGCATCGCGCGCTGGCTGGCACGGCCATCCGGCGGGGAGACGCGGCCGCTTTGGCGCTCGAAGCCGACCAGATCATCAGTCAGCAACCGGACTCTCCGGACGGATACCTATTGCGTGCCGTGGCCGACATCGATCGCAAACAGTTCGCAACCGCCGAGGATTACCTGAAGCGTTCGCTCCAGAAGTCATCCGACAACTCCCCCGCATACGTACAGCTCGGTAACCTGCGAATGGCACAAAATAACCCGACCGAGGCGCAAAAGGCCTTTCAGCAGGCGCTCGATCAGGATCCGAATTCCACGGACGCATTGGGCGGAGTGCTCAATGTGTACCTGCTTCAGAAACAACCCGACCAGGCGCTGGCAGTCGCCAACTCGCAGCTCGCCAAGTATCCGAAGAATGCGGGGTTCCACATCATCGTAGGCCGTTTGCTGTTCGAGCAGAAGAAAGACCCAGCGGGCGCCGAAGCGGAATTCAGGCGCGCGGCTGAACTCGACAAGAACAATGCCGAAGCGCTCCTGAGCCTGGGGATGGTGCAGAACGCGCAGGGAAAAACAGACCAGGCGCTCGCAACCTATCTCGATGGCGCGAAGAACAATCCCAAGGAGATTCGCTTCACTCTGTTGGCGGGAAGCATCTACGAGCACAGACAGGAATGGGATAAAGCGAAACAAGCTTACCAGCGCGTCCTGGAACTTCAGCCCGATAATCCGTTGGCATCGAACAACCTCGCCAACGTCATGTTGGAGCAGGGCGGCAATGTGGATGTTGCGCTCGCGATGGCCCAGACCGCCCGCCGCCAACTTCCCGACAACCCGAACTCAGCCGATACCTTGGGCTGGGCTTACTATCACAAGGGCGTCTACAGATCCGCCATCGACCTATTCAAGGAAGCTGTCAAGAAGGATCCCGAAAACGCGACCTACAACTACCATCTCGGCTTGGCCTACGCCCGCAACGGACAAGCCCCGCAAGCCCGGCAACAACTGGACCGCCTGCTAAAGATCAAACCGGACTACTCGGACGCGGATAAGTTGCGGCAGGCCCTGGCGGAGATGAAGGGGTAGCAACCCAAGTAGCGAGCGGCACAAGAAATCCAGCCCGACAGCCTGTGGAGATACTTAGGCGGCGCACAACTTCTCAGCTTACGGATAAAGGGCCGGTTCGTATCAGGGCATCGCTTCAGCGATGCCGAAAGTTTTCTGTTTTCTATCGCCCCTTTAGGGGCAGAGGTCAGCCCGCCTAGGGCAGGCACATGCCAAATCGCTCACGCAGGACCGCGTGCCACTCATCATCTCCTTGCAACACGCGCTCCTCGCGGACTCCGCAGCGCGTCTCAATCAGCTTGTCACCTGTCACAGTGATCCGCCCTTCGGAAGTCGCCAATGAGCACACGCGTTTGCGCGTGAAATGCGAATCGGGCGAGGTTTGATGGTAGTGGCACATACCGGCAAACTCAGAGAGTTCTCGCGGCCGCAGTGTGAGCGTGTATTGCTTCTTCCATGCCTGATCGGCATTCATTTCGAGACACAGCCCGCCATTCGCAGGACTAAGACGATAACGCCGCCCAAACTGATCTTGTTCGAGGCCCGGTTCCAGCCGCAGGGGCTCGACAAAAGAATCTCCGAAGCCGACGTCCGCCAACCAGTCCTGTTCGAGCTCGACTCGAAGCGCTAGATGATCAAACTCCGGTCCATCGCTGCCGTCGCCTCCGCTGACGCGGGCCGAGAGCAGTGTCACTCGAAACCCCAACTCACGCAGCAGCGCCGCAAAGGCTCCGTTCATCTCGTAGCAGAAGCCGCCACGCCGTTCGTCAACGATCTTGTGCAGGAAGCGACTCTCGTCGCAGATAATTTTTCGTCCGAGGCCGATATCCAGGTTTTCAAAAGGCACCGTGAACATGTGGGCACGGTGCAGAGAACGGAGGGTCTCGGCGTTTGGTGCGGTAGGACCCTGGTAGTGGATGCGATTCAGATAGGCAGGCGCATTCACGGTCACTTCTCCGACCCTAAACCGGCAACTCTTCCTGCATCCATCCACCCGCGCTCTCGACCTTCACCTCGGCACATAGATCCAGCACCAGCTTTTCAAGGATGAGCCGCTTGCCTGGTGGATTCGATCGCAAAGCCAAGTCAGCTTTGGCGACCAGCCGAATCGCGCGGGTCAATTCGCGCTTCGATTTGTAGCGCCGCGCCTGCCGGATGATATCGTCGGCCGCGAACGGAGGCACACGAAAGCCCTGCCACAATGCAGCCCACAGCATGCGCTGATCGCGAACGTTGCGCTCCAGGATCACCAGCATCTGGCGGAAGGTTTTAGCCAGCATGTAGAGGTGACCGATGGCTGCTTCTTCGCCGTCTCCGCTGGAAAGAATCGCATCGAGGATCTCCAGAGCGCGTACGCGATCTTTGAGCGAAATGGCGTCGGTCAGTTCGTAGAGCGAGCGTTGCTTGGCCGACAGCACCATGGTCTCGACGTCGCCCAGCGCGATTTTCTTCTTTTCGCCGACGTACAAAATCAACTTTTCGAGTTCGTTCGAGATCGTCATCATGTCGCCGCCTAGCGCGTCGACCAGTTCGCGGGCGCCGTCGGCATCAATCTTCACGTCGCGCGTGGCACAGTACTCTCCGATCCAGCGCACGGCTTCGCTTTCTTCCACTCGCGCCAGTTCCACGATGCCGCACATCGGTCCCAGGTCCTCGCGGATCTTCTGGTAACGGTCTTTGTCGGTCATCTCCATCCGGCGAGCGTCCGCCGGGATGCTGATGTGGTCGGCGACAAACACCAGCAGCGCGTCGGGATTCGGGTTCTTGCAATATTCGGCGATCGCGCCGATTTTCTCTTCGTTTGATCCACGTCCGAACAGCGCCTTCACGCCGCGCACGAAGAACACCTGAAACGGCGCCATGAGAGAAGGCGTGCGGGCACGATCCAAAATTTCGCCGAGAGAGGTTTCGCTGAGATCGAATTCGAAGAAGCCGAAATCCCGAGAATCGGGAGCGGTCAGGTGCTCGAGAACAGCGTCCCGGCAACGCTTGCGGAAAAAAGCTTCGTCGCCGACCAGCACGTAGGCCGGCTTCAGCTTGCGCGATTCAAGCTCGGAGAGGAACCGGTCAGCCTGGGCAAAACCGCGCATCGGTATCAGTAGCACTCCAGAATGTTGGCCACCAATGTACGCGCGAAATCGCGCGACAGGCGATCCATCGCCGAGGAATCTTCTTCAAAAAAACTGGAGAGTTCCCGCGACAACTCATACTGCTCGTGAAACAGGTACGAAGGATTCTGAAAAAGCACTTTGCCGTCGCGATCCGTCAACGTCACCTGCATGCTGACGGTAACCAGCACACTGGCCGCTCGGCCTGTCTTCGAATCGTAGGCCAGCGGAGCGGCGGTCGCGGACAGCACGGTGCCTTTCAGCACTGCATCGGCGTCGGTATTTGCTTCGTGGATCATGTGGAATTGCGTGCGCGTATTGAATTCGCGCACCACCGCATCGGTCATCACCTGCTCCACGCGAAAGGTAGGACTCTGGCTCACGAAACCAGGAACGGCAATGGTACGGACATTCGGATGCAGGGCGAGCGCGTGTCCAGCCGTGTGGTAGCCACAACCGGTGGCTAAAGTCACTGTCATTCCCAGTGCAAGTGCCAGTGTGAACGCCGCAGAGACTCTCATTGAATCTGGCCTCGGGGACGGGATGCGGTCATCGTCTCAGCACACTCCACCGCTGTCAGAGCCGCGACTCGAAGGTTGTCGGTCGCAGCCCACAGCCAAACGCCGTTCTCGCGATTCGCGTCGCGCGCCAGTGACACCAGCACGTCCCCTTGACCCGCGGCGCTGACATTATTTGGAACCTCTTCGGCTCCCTGTGCGACCGCGATGTGGTCTCCAGTCAAAGCCTGCGCAAAGTCTTCCAAGGCAACCGGCCTTTCCATTTCGAGATAGACGGAAAAGGCATGTCCATGAAAAATCGGGGCCTGCACCACGAACAGGGACGGGTTCGCCGCACCGGGCGCAATCAGCTTGTAGTGTTTCAAAATTCTCTTCGACACCGAATCCAGCGACGGAGTGGATCGCGGTCCATAACGCGCCAGCATGTTGAACGCAACCTGGGTGTCGAAAACATTCTTAGGCAATTCCTGAAACGAGAGCAGGTTGACGGTCTGCTCATGGAGTTCGTCCATGCCCTTCTGTCCATGTTCCGACGCCGGCTCAAACACCGTCGCCACGAAACGCTCCAACTTGCCGACCGTCGCACTCCGCAAGGCCAACAGGGCAAGCACGGTCGCAGCGGGGTGGGCCGAAACCACCGGCCCCGGCTGCAACTCGGGAGGAACGGTTCGGCCGGATTCTCGCTCGATCCACGGTGAACGTACCGAAGCACCCGCTTCGTCTTCCAATGCAGACGAAAGATCGACGATGGTGTTACCCAGATCGCGAGCCATTTTCCAGTTGCCGCGCGTGCTGTGCGGGTCGGAAGCGAAAAAAGTGAAATCCACGCGTTCGAACTGCTCCGCGCGGATGCTCTGGATGAAGCTCATCTCGTCGCCCAGGGCTTCCAGTCGCCCCAGCGACTCATCGTCGTCCAGCAAACGAACATCCACGGCCGGGAAGTTGCGGTCTTTCAAAATCTCGGCGACCTCTTTCCCTCGCAATGTAGCCGCCCCGACGATGGCGACGCGATACAGGTTGGTGCCATGGAGATCGGCATGCGAGGCAGCGGTTTTGGAAACCGAAGTCATGGAGTCTGAGATGCCTCCCGGTATGCCGGAGGTGCAGGAGGATTCTTGCGCCGGAAAATCCACTGTAGGCGCCAAAGAACGCCCGAGGCCATGTAGAGCAAAGCAATCGCGAACAGCACCGGCCGCGAGAAAAACCAGATGAGCGCGAACAGAATGCCGAACAAAACGATCAGCCGAAAGGGGCGCCGCGAACCAAAATCAATGTCTTTGAAACTGTAGAAACGCCAGGTGCTCACCATGAGATAAGCGATCACGACGACCATCATGAGCCAACTCAGGGAAGTCCACGGCGAGTAGATCGGCACTCCAAACGAAAAATGAACCATCGCGGCGATCACGCCCGCTGCGGCTGGAATCGGCAAGCCGACAAAATATTTCTTACCCGGACGTCCCGGATTGGAAGGCTGCGGATTCTTGGTGATGTTAAAGCGCGCCAACCGGCTCGCACCGGCCATCAGAAAGGCAAAACAAAAGATCGACCCTAATTGCACGATCTTAGTGCGCATTTCGGGATCGATCGTCGTGGGCAACAACTTGAAGCCCCACATCCATGCCAGCAAAGCCGGGGCAACACCAAACGTGACGACGTCCGCCAGCGAATCCAGTTCTTTGCCGAAATCGCTGTCGGTGTGCGTCCTGCGCGCAATCCCGCCATCGACGCCGTCAAATGCCACCGCAAAGCCAATCGCTTTCGCTGCAAAGTCGAAGTGCCAGGGCTCGCTGGCGGTGCCGGTTACGGTCTGCAGGATCGCGTAAAAACCAGCCGCAATATTCGCCGTCGTAAACAACGAGGGCAGAATGTACATGCCCTTGCGCATCTTGCCGCGGGGCCGATCGGAACCGCTACGAGTTGGAGTCCGATCTTCCATTCTCAGTGTGCCTCCCGCACTCCAGCGAGCATTGCCTCGGCCGCGGGAGCAACCGGAAGCATCGCCAGAACGGAGGCTCCACCTTGAACGCGGTCGCCAGTCTTGACCTGAATGTTGGCATTGCGATCGACCAGAACATCCACCCGCGAGCCGAACTTGATCAAGCCGATGCGCTCTCCGCGCGCGACGTGGTCCCCCACATTGCGAGTGAAAATAATGCGGCGCGCGATCAAACCGGCAATCTGCTTGAAGATGACCGTGTGCCCTTCTCCTTCGACGGTGACGATGTTCTGTTCGTTTTCCTCCGCCGAATTTGCGCCCATTGCGTTGAGAAATTTGCCACGCTGATAGCGGACGTCGCGAATCGTCCCCGCGACCGGCGAGCGATTCACGTGTACATCAAAGACGCTGAGAAAAATGCTGATCCGGTGCCGCGCAGTTCCTCCGGAATTTACCACCGACACGTCCGTCACCTTGCCATCGCCGGGCGAGACGACAGCCCCAGCGGCCTCAGGAATCTGTCGCTCGGGATCACGAAAGAACCAGAGACAAAACGCGCCCAGCATCAATACCGGGACGGCATAGGGCCACGCCGCCAGCCAGGCTAGCAGGACCGCAGCGAAAAGGCTGCCCAAGCCGTAGAAATAGCCGTCACGAACCATTGGATTCCAACTAAATTATTATAGAGCGGCAGTGTGGGAAACTACATAACTGCAATAAAAAAAGGCGCTTAGATGCGCCTGGCGACAACACATACCGTCCCTCGCTAACTTCGACGACAACGTTGCAGCCCACTTATTCGGCCGCTGATTTTCTACGCGGACTGCCGTTGAAACTGCTGCTCGATATTGAGCATTTGGTCTTTGAGACGCAGTTTCAGTTTCTTCAGCCGGACTTCTTCCAGTTTTTCGTCTTCGGTGAGGTAGCGCTTTTGCGTGAGGGAATCGAGTCTTTGGGAAAACTGCGAGTGCTCCTGGACCAGCCGCTTGAATTCATCGTGGCCAGCCAGGAGTTGGTCTCTCGAAGTCAGCATTCTTGCGGACCTCCTGGGATTGTTACCGTTCGGTTAAAAGGTAGCACAGGCTAAAAACCGGTTCAATGATTTTTCATAGATGTTTTCCACAGTTGGTATATGACCCTATGACATAGATCTTGTCCTCGGTCTGGCCGGCATACCAACGAAATCAAGCTTTATAATCATAGCCTTAGCTGAACCGGCTCGCACTCCAAACTAGCTTGTAGAGCAATCCATCTTCATCCGGATTTCGGTAGTACATACGACGACGCCCAGTCTCGTGGAATCCGTGCTTCTCGTACAAGAACCGGGCGGGCTGATTCGACTCGCGTACCTCCAGCCAAACCGCGCTGGCAGCCTGGTCGCGCGCGCGGCGCAGGATTTCTAGCAGCAAACCATCCGCAACTCCACGCCGTCGCGTTGATTCGGCAACGACCACGTTTTCGATCTCCCACTCGCCCGCAACCACGCGCGCGCAGACAAATCCGGAGAGGCTGCCTGCCTCTTCCGCCACCAGAATTATTCCCTCTGCCACTCGCCGTTCGTACTGATCCTGCGTCCAATGCGCGGCACTCGCCGCCTGCCGCTCAATAACGAGGATCGCAGGCAAGTCGTCAGGCACCGCGGAACGAATCGTTACGGGCATTGGGGATCTCAGCGTTTCGGCTTGGAGAAAATCTCGGCGTCGGTGCGGCGAATGTAGTTGGCTTCTAGGCCTTCGGGCAGGACCGTTTCACCCCGCTGGATGCGCTCCCAACCTAAGCGCGCGATGTCGCCGATACATGGATAGCCAACCAGCTCAACCCGGAATCCCGGACCGCGGACGACCTCGGCAATGTTCTTGTCCGTTGTAACCACGAGTTGGGCTTTGCGCTCCGCAGAGAACTCTTCCCTGCTCAACAGCCGCTCGCTATCCATCCGGACAGGCGGACCGAGTTCGTAATCGCCGACGTAGAAATCGCCTCGTCCCGCGTCGAGAATCGAGAAAACGCGGCCTGAAAGGTTCGCTGGAGAAATCTGATTTTGGGTGGCGCAGCGGTTTACCGCTGCGATAAGCCCTTGATTTTGATCTGGGGCTTCAGCCCCCGCGGGCCAACTCGGGACCTTTTCAGCCGATGCGCTTCGCGCAATTGCCTCCAGCAGAGACACTGCCGCGATCGGCTTACGCAGAATTTCCGCCATGGCCTTGATGGCAGCCAGTCCCACACGTAGCCCCGTGAACGAGCCCGGGCCTGAGACTACGGCAAATCCCGCGAGATCGGCTTTGCCGTATCCGTGCTTTTCAAGTAGGGCCGCGATTTGCGGAATCAGTTGTGCCGAGAAGGCCCCACCCGCGAGTGCGATTTCCTCGACCACTTCGACCACACTTTCGCCAACCCGAACCAGGGCCAGGCTTCCCTCCCTGCCCGAAGTGTCGACCGCCAGCAGCAGCATGGATCAGGCTACCCTGCCCGTTGCAGGCTCCAGTGGCTTTAACTCGCCGAGGATGGTCGGGATCAACTCCGCGACCGTGGGATGTATGTGCACCGCTCGCTGGATCACGGTGTAAGGTTTTTTGGCGTACATCACATCGAGCACGCAGTGAACCGCCTCGTCTCCGCCCGGCCCCAGCACCGCCGCACCGAGAATTTCTTTGTTGCCGGCATCGACAAAGATCTTCATGAAGCCCTGCGTTTCGCCCTTTTCAATGGCCCGCGCAACCCGCGTCATGGCTCGTTTGCCGACCAGGACCCGGCGCCCGGAAGCGAGCGCCTCGGCCTCAGTCATTCCCGCACGTCCAAGAGGCGGGTCAATAAACAGACCATAGGTCGTGATGCGATCGCTCACGCGCCGGGGATCGTTATCCAACAAATTCGCTGCCACAATCTCGTAGTCGTTGTAGGAAGTATGCGTGAAGGCACCCTTGCCGTTGCAATCGCCCAGTGCCCAGATTCCGGGAACGTTGGTTCGCAGTTGATCGTCAACGACGATGTAGCCGTGCTTGTCCATCGCGACGCCGGCCTTTTCGAGGCCGAGATCGTCCGTGTTGGGACGCCGTCCCACCGCCAGCAACACGTGCGATGCAATCACTTCAGGCGAGCCCTGTTCACAATCGACGCCAACCGCGATGTCGTCTCCTTCTTTCCGAAAGGCAATACACTTCGCATTCAGGCGGACATGCACTCCTTCGTTCTCGACAATCTGCCGGACCGCGTCGGACACATCTTCATCTTCGCGCTTGATCAGCCGCGGAGCCATCTCGACGATCGTGACTTCGCTGCCAAAGCGACGGAACATCTGTCCAAACTCCAACCCGATGTAGCTCCCGCCGACAATGACCAGATGCCGGGGCAGAAAGTCGACGTCCATCATCGAGGAATTGTTCAGGTATGAAATCTGGTCGCTGCCGGGCATGTCGGGAACAATCGCGCGTCCGCCGACGTTGATAAAAATCTTTGGAGCCTTCAGGCGGTCGCTACCGACGCTGATTTCAGTAGCTGATTCAAACCGCGCGTGGCCTTTATGCACAGTGATGTTTGCGTTCCCGCGCATCCAGGATTCGACGCCTGTAGCGGATGCCGCGACGATGCCATCCTTACGCGCCTTCACTTTCTTCATGTCCATGCGAATCTCGCCCGCGATGTTAACTCCGTACTCACCACCTCGACGCGCAAGACGAACTGCGTAGGCGCTCGCCACCATGGCTTTCGTCGGAGTGCATCCCGTGTTGACGCATGTTCCACCAAACTTGAGCCGTTCGACGAATGCCACTTTCATGCCCGCGCCCGCCAGTCGATTGGCCAGCGATGGCCCCGCCTGTCCGGCGCCGATTACGATTGCGTCGTACTGGTTAGCCATGCGAGCCACCGTCCACTAGTTCCAGCAATACTCCGCCCGTGCTCTGCGGATGGACGAATACGTAGCGATGCCCGCCCGCGCCCACTTTGATTTCATTGGAAACCAGCCGCACTCCGTCGTTCTTTAGTTTTGCGACGGACGCTGCGAGATCTGGTACGCGCAGGCAGATGTGATGCAGTCCTTCGCCCCGCTTGGCGATAAACTTCGCGATCGTTGAGTCTTCTGAAGTCGCTTCCAGCAACTCCAATCGACTCTCGCCGACGGGCACCATCACCAGTCGAACTTTTTCCTGCTCTACCGTCTCTTCCCGCGAGACAACCATCCCCAGCCGCTCGTAAATCGACTTCGCCGTGACCAGCGATTTCACCGCGATTCCCAGGTGGTCAATGGTAATCATCCGTCTCTCCTATCCTCGCCTTCAGGGCCCGATGCGCCAGCCACATCAGGGCGAGGAAAAAATGCTTCCCAGCGCGAATGGATGTTCGATAACGCGTTGAAAGTGGCTGATTTCCCAGTCACACCAAATTTTCAGTGCCACTGGAATGAGCATCGCGACCACCGCAAGGATAGCCGCCACCTTCACTTCCCGCCATCCACCCTGCCGATAAGCGGTGCGCAGATAAAGGAAAACAGCAACTGGAAACGCTGCCATCGCGAGCAATAGGAGCCCTAGCAGGACTTGGTCGATGGTTTCCAAGACTACCGCTGTCCCACCTTGGCTACAATCTCTTCCACCAGCGTATACGGATCACGCTTATGCTCGGCAATCTCCGCAGCGTACCGCTCCAAGTCGCCGCCATTCATTTGTGACCGTGCTCTCTCCAGCATCGCGTCGCGCAGCATTTCGATCAGACGTTCCTGCCAGTTCTCGACGTTCTTCTTGAACGCCAGGTTCTCTTTCTTCAGATATTCCTCGTAGCCGGCGATCGCAGCCGCCAGTTCTGTCGTCCCCACGCCGTCGGTGGCTACGGTCTTGACGACTGGCGGCGTCCAACCGTCGTTGCGCGTGGCCAGCGACTGCATCGCTCGAATCTCGCGCTCCACTCGCTCCGCGCCGTCCCGATCGCTCTTGTTGATGACGAAAATATCGGCAATCTCCATGATTCCGGCCTTGATGGATTGCACATCGTCGCCCATGCCGGGCACAAGAATCACGACGGTCACATCCGCGAGGCGCACAATATCCACTTCGTCCTGTCCCACGCCGACGGTTTCGATCAGGATGCGGTCGCGGCCTGAGGCATCAAGCACAGTCGCCACATCCGCCGTAGCCCGTGCCAGCCCGCCCAGAGAGCCACGCGTCGCCATGCTGCGAATATAAATTCCCGGATCAGCGTGATGGTCCTGCATGCGGATGCGGTCTCCCAGAATGGCCCCGCCTGTGTAAGGACTCGTGGGATCAACAGCGATAATGCCGACCGTATGGTTCTCTTTACGATAGTGCTTGGCGAGTTGATCGACTAGCGTACTCTTGCCCGATCCGGGCGCGCCCGTCAGCCCGATGATGCGTGCCTTACCAGTGTGCGGGAAGAGCGCTTTAAGCAGCTCCGACGATCCAGCCGCACGGTTTTCGACGGCGGAGATGGCCCGTGCCAGCGGCAGCGGCTCTCCGGAGCGAAGACGTGAAATCTGCGATTGGGTATCCTGCTTCAAACGACTAGTGTAAAGCAGGCCCTCCGTTCGATTCATGGTTGTTGAAAAAACAGGAACGCAGCAACGAGGCCTGCGATGAAAAGGATGGCCATTAGCAAGCCGCTATCGTCGCGGACTTTCTCCCAAAGCCGTTCGGGATCGGATCCAAACAACTTAGTCTCTGCATAGCCACCGCAAACCGCTTTAACGAACTTTGAGGACGCTAAATAGAAAAGCATTCCGAAGAGGAGAGAAAAAGAAAGAAAAACCCATGACCGGTACGCCCAAGGCCGACATTGGAGATATGCTCGGACGGGCTTCTTGTCTCCCTCTGGAACGAAATTCCTGATGAACCAAACCGGGAGAATAAGACTCGCTGTCACCAGAGTCATGAGAGTCTTCATCACCTCCTGGTAATTCGCATTCGCCTTCAGCTTCCATTCATCCTTTGGCAATGGCAACGGAGTACTTGAAATCGCGGTTGGATGCTTTGGCTGATACAACCCAATCTTCCCACCACCGGGAAGAGAGATTGTAGTTAGACTCCCCCATCGTTCTTCTTTTACCTCGCCGCACTTAACTTTCTTCTCCTTGAGCGATTCCATCGTCGCCTTCAGGTCGTCGCACATGAAGTACAACTCATGCAGATCGTTTTTCTCGGAAGGATGGAACGCGGCCTCCCCTGGCGGCAGCGCAAAGATCAGCCAGCCGTGTCCGGCATCGACGGAAGAGAACTTTAGAACGTCGCGGAAGAACGCGCGGTCGGCTTCGGGGTTCTTCGTGTAAACGATGATGTGGGCGCCGGTGATCGTCGCAGCCCTCCTCAATTCGGCAGTGGGCAATGAGTCTAGTCCGACCGCAACGACTGCGCAATCGCTGGTTTTATCTCACCATCAAATTCGCGACGCCGTTAACAAGTGGCTCAACGGGGCTGCAACGGAGGCGTGTCATTCTTAACCGCACGATGCGATAGATCCCGAAGAGCAGGATTGCAACTAGCCCGACGACGGCCCAGGGGAGGCTCCTCGCCATCCATAGATTAATCATGTTCGTCAGTTCAATCGCTTTCGGCTCAGAGACGCCAGGCACGCTGATTGCACTCAGAATCTGAGCCTTGAGTAACCAGCAAAAAGTCGCTGCATTGGCGACATCCAGCACCAAGCGAAGGCCGGCACGACGCTGTGTCCAGTAGGGCCGGAAAAAATTCACGCTCGAAAGGACCAGATTACATGCCATCAGAAGCAAGAACGCCGAGAAGAAATAGTTCCACGCGGGCGCCAGCGTGATCCGTGTGCCGAATACATTCATGATTTCCCGGGGCCAGAGGGCTTGAACAAACCATACGATGAAGATGGCTGCCGCCCCAATTTCGGCTAATGAAGTGCCGCGTGGGATCCGGCGGGGATCCCGAACAGGCGGCAGTTTGCGCGGGCTCCAATAATCCCCGAGCTTGAGCTTGATGCCGGTCCACTCGATGATCGCGAAAGCGAGTGTCGTAAAAAAGGCGGCAGATACAATGGTCGCAAGCATATTGCCCATGTTGAGATATTCGCGATCCGCTGGATCAAAAATTAGAAATCCGATCCACACCAGGAAGCGCGGAACCACACAACCGAGCAACAGGATCCCTAAGAAAAACCGGTAGGCCGGAAATAAAGTTGGACCGATCAGATAGCGGTGCGGCAGATAACGCGAAGCCACCTCCCACGGCGACCCGCAGCGCTTGAGAATCGCTTCCAGTTCGAATTCATTCAGCTTGCGGCCAAGTTCCGCTTCCTTCTCCTCGATCTGCGAACGAAGGTCTTCGGACAATTCCACAATAATGTCCCGTTTCTGCTTCTTGGGGAGAAAAAATTGTACGGCGTCCAAATAACGGTCGAGAAGTTCCATGGCCAGGCTCCTTAGAGAATTCCATTCAACGATCGGTTGATGCTCTGCCACTCGGCGGCTAGCTGCTTCAGAATCAGCCTGCCGTCGGCAGATAGACGGTAAAAGCGCTTGTTGCGCTTCTCCTCCTCCCTCCATTCGCTGGTCAGCAACCCGTGGCTTTCCAGTCGGCGCAGCAGCGGATACAGCGTCCCTTCGTCGATCTCCATACCCTGTTCGTTTAAGGCTTTGCGCAACGTATAGCCGTAACGCTCGGTCTTGAGTTGCGACAACACGGCCAGACTCAGGCAGCCGCGCCGGAGCTCGAGCCGAAGGTTTTCGAAGCGCTCGTGGTTGTCGGGACTCGGTGACATATAGTGTACGTCACATACTGTATATCGCACAGTATACAACTGTCAAGCGATTTCTTGCAGGCTTGGCGGAGGCAATTCCTGGCAACTGCGGTTGCGGGGAACGATAGGATTTTTTGTATGGTGGATTGTCTGGCAAGAGGACGCGTCGACTCGCAGCGTCAGTCCTTCAGCAACTGCCGCGCAATCACCAGCCGCTGAATCTCGCTGGTTCCTTCGCCGATGGTGCATAGCTTCACATCTCGATAGAACTTCTCCGCTGGATAATCTTTGATGAAGCCGTACCCGCCGTGGATCTGCACGCCTTCGTTGGCACACTTCACGGCCACTTCTCCGGCATAGAGCTTGGCCATGGACGATTCAAGCGTCGTCTTCATCCCGGCATCTTTCATCGCGCCGGCGCGCAGAGTGAGCAACTTCGCGGCTTCGATTTCTGTGGCCATATCGGCCAGCTTCCACTGAATCGCCTGGAATTCACTGATCGCCTTGCCAAACTGTTTACGCTGCTTGGAATACTTGAGAGCCGCTTCGTAAGCTCCTTCTGCCATGCCAAGAGCGAGTGCGGCAATCGAGATGCGTCCGCCGTCGAGGATGCGCATGGCGTCGATGAATCCGTTTCCCTCGCCGCCCAGCAGATTTTCGGTGGGCACAAAACAGTCCTCGAAAATCAATTCCGAAGTGTCGCTGGCCCGCAGTCCGAGCTTGTTTTCTTTCTTGCCCGGACGAAATCCCTTGGCGTCTTTCTCGACGACAAACGCCGATAGCCCATGCGTATGCGCGGCGCGGTCGGTAACCGCCAACACGACTAGCACGTCGGCGTAATGTCCGTTGGTGCAAAAAGTCTTGGTGCCGTTGAGCACCCATCCACCTTTCGTCTTGGTGGCCGACATTCGCGCGCTGCCCGCGTCCGATCCGGACGATGGTTCTGTCAGACCCCAGGCACCGATGAACTCTCCAGTCGCGAGCTTGGATACGTATTTCTTCTTCTGCGTTTCATTGCCCGCAACAAAAATGTGATTCGAACACAGCGAAGTGTGCGCGGCCACGATGATCCCCACCGACCCATCCACCCGCGACAGTTCTTCGATCGCAGTGATGTACTCCACGTAGCCCATGCCGGCGCCGCCGTATTCGGGCGGAAAGATGATCCCCAGCAAACCGAGCTTGCCCAGTTCCTTCACGATCGCAAGCGGGAACTCGCTGGCTTCATCCCACGTCATTACATGAGGCAAAATCTCGCGCTCGGCAAATTCGCGCACGCTTTTCTTCAGTTGTAGTTGTTCGTCGTTCAGCTGAAAATCCAAAGCTCTCCACCTAGTCTTCCCACTTCCACTTTAGGATTTGTCATCCCGAGCAGAGCGAGGGATCTGCAGTTCGGTTGATTATTGCTGGAGGCCGCGCGCGGGGACGACGCAGAAATTGGCGCCCAACTTTTCATTTAAGCATGATCGCAGGCTAGTAGCGAAATGCCCGTACCGACCGGTTGGTTACGAAAGGGGCGCGGCTTCGATCTGCGGGCGGGGGCTAAGTTGTCGCTCGCAGAAGCCGACGAGGGTGTCAGCGCTACGCGCTATTTTTCTCGACCCCGAAGATCTTCCGGGCCAGCCAAACCGGCGCCACGAACACATGGGCAGGATTGGTCAGAAACGCGGGCTTGTTCCCTTCGATCAAGTGCCCCAGCCAGGCGAGGGCAAATGCGGTTGGAATTAAAAAAAGTGCAACGATCCAGTGCCACCAGATCACTATTAGGGAAGAGAAGCCTACCGGGATCGCGATCATATGGAGGGCCCGGTTCACAGGATGGTTGTGCGCGCCGTCATAGTGCGAGTAGAGTCCCATATTTCACCCACGAGGAAAGTCCCGACCGGCGGAATTATATCCCGGGACCGGGTTTTCCAGAACGGTCCAAAGCCTTTATTTTCCTGCTCATCAAGTGCTTTGTCCTACCCGAATACCGGGGTATACTGCTTGCTCGGGGTGCTTGGTCCTCGACTCCCCTCGACGACCTTGAGCAACCGTTCGTCCGTTGCTCGGACCAGGGCGCTCCGTGTGTTTGCTCTCCGTACCAGGCCGCCTCATGAATCAGCGCGATAATAGAGCCTCCGATTCCGACAGCCCGACGATGCCTGGAATCAGCCTGCCAAAGAATCAGGTGGGCAC
>Ga0137410_10000972_pt1 | contig 19731 bp, 17 predicted proteins | sample CZODoug1_16funga_FD_108878 | JGI IMG/M metagenome (GOLD analysis project Ga0137410, IMG submission 108878) | Vadose zone soil fungal communities from Angelo Coast Range Reserve, California, USA - CZODoug1_16fungal (Illumina Assembly) | ecosystem: Environmental > Terrestrial > Soil > Vadose zone... | reverse complement strand
GAAGCGGTCGAGCTTCTGCGAAAGGCGCCCGGCATCGTCCTCTGCGAAAAGCAGGAGGACTTCCCGACGCCCGCCGAGGTGAGCGGCCGCGGGGAGACGTTCGTCGGCCGCATCCGCGAAGACTGGACGGTGCCCAACGGCCTGCACCTGTGGGTCGTCGCGGACAACATCCTCAAGGGCGCGGCGCTCAACGCGGTGCAGATCGCGGAAGTCATCATCAGGAAGTAGATGACCCGCAAGCGGAACATCCGCATCGTCGTCGAGTACGACGGCACCGGCCTTTACGGCTGGCAGCTGCAGAAGGACAAGCCCACGGTCCAGGGCGAGCTGCAGCGCGCGCTCCAGGAGATCGAGGGCCACAAGGTCCTCGTCATCGGCTCGGGCCGCACCGACGCCGGCGTGCACGCCGAGGGCCAGGTCGCGAACTTCCATACGGCCAGCCCGATGCCGTCGCGAAAGTGGCCGGACGCGCTCAACGCGCACCTGCCGCCCGAGATCGCGGTGATCGGGGCCCAGGAGGTTCCGCTGCCGTTCCACGCCCAGTACGGGGCCACGTCGAAGACCTACCGCTACCGCGTCCTCAACCGCGTGGTCCGCGGCGCCCTCGACCGCCTGCGCTCGCATCTCGTGAAGGCTCCGCTCGACGTCGCCAGGATGAAGTCGGCGGCGGCGCTGCTGGTCGGCACGTACGACTTCCGGTCGTTCGGGAGCGAGATGTCGAAGAAGGGGAAGACGACGCGAACGATCTGCTCGTTCGAGGTGACGGCGGCCCCGCCGTTCATCGATTTCGTGGTGACCGGCGACGGATTCCTCTACAATCAGGTCCGGTCGATGGTCGGCACGCTGCTGCGCGTCGGGATGGAGTCGGAGCCCGTCGAGTGGGTGAAGGCCGTGCTCGATGCGAAGGACCGCACGAAAGCCGGCGCGAACGTGCCGGCGAAGGGGCTGACGCTCGTCGAGGTCCGGTACGACGGAAAGCCCAAGTGCCAGCCGGCGGCCTCCGAAGAGGAATGACGAAGCGGGTCGTCCATCATGTCATTACCCGGCTGATTGCCGGCGGCGCCCAGGAAAACACCCTCTTATCCTGCCAGGCACTCCTCGACCGCTTCGAGATCCTGCTGATCACGGGCCCGCCCGAGGGGAAAGAGGGCTCCCTGATCGAGGACGCCCGCCGGCGCGGCATCGACGTCCGCGTCGTCGACGAGCTCGTCCGGCCGGTGTCGCCGCTGCGCGACACGGTCGCGTTCGGGAAACTCCGGGGGATCTTCGAGAGCGGGCATCCCGACATCGTGCACACGCACTCCAGCAAGGCGGGGATCCTGGGGCGCGCCGCGGCGTGGTGCGCGAAGGTGCCGACGATCCTTCACACGAATCACGGCCTGCCGTTCTACGACGAGCAGTCGCTGCCGGTGCGGGCGCTGTATTGGGGGCTCGAGAAGGCGGCGACGGCGGTGACGGACGCGGTCGTCTGTGTCGGCGAGGAGATGAAGCGCAAGTCGATCGCAGCGCGGCTGGGGCGGCCGTCGCTGTTCGAGGTCATCTACAGCGGGATCGAGACGGAGCAGTTCACGGAAGCGGGGGGAAACCGCGCGTGCCTCTCGATCGGCGACGGGGTGCCGGTGGTCGGCGTCGTCTCGCGGATGGCGCGACATAAGGGGCACCGGTTCCTGGTCGACGCGGCCCCGCCGGGCGTGCATCTGCTGTTCGTGGGCGACGGAGAGGAGCGGGCGGCGCTGGAGCGGCAGGTGGCGGAGCGGGGCGTGAAAGCGACGTTCGCGGGCCACGTTCCGCCGGAGGCCGTGCCGGAGTTGATCGCATCGATGGATGTCCTGGTGCATCCGTCGCTATGGGAGGGGCTGCCGCGGGCGGCGGTGCAGGCCCTGCTGGTCGGGCGGCCGGTCGTGGCCTTCGACTGCGACGGCGCGCGGGAGGTGGTGATCGACGGGGTCACCGGCCGCCTGGTGCCGCCGAAGTCCGTGGATGGTTTGCGCTCGGCGATCCAGGACCTGCTCGCCCGTCCCGACAAGGGCCGGTCGCTCGGGTTGGCCGGCCGCGAGCGGGTACGGCGGATGTTCGACTGGCGCGCCAACGGCGAGTTGCTGGGGGCGTTGTATGAGCGACGGTTGAGTCGTCGGGAGGGGTAGGGTGGATAAGGCTCTGCTGACTCTGGGAATTGCCGGGCTCTTGTTTGGACTGGGCGTGGCTCCGAATGTCAGGATCGACAGTACCGAGTGGGTGCGCACCCTGATCATCCTCGGCGTACCGATCTTGTTCATCGTGTTGGGCCGGATCAAGACCCAGCTGGATCGAATCGAGTCGCGGCTCAAAGGTCCGGGAGACGTCAAGCCGGGCTGATCCCTCTCTCCTCTTGATGGTGGATGCTTGATGCCGGAGCTTCTTCAGCGTCGCTTGCCTGACGGCACGCCCAGGGTGGGATAGACCTTGTCGCGGTAGAGGGCGATCGCGGCGTTGATCACGGACGACGCCTTCTTCGCGCCCTGCAGCGGGCCGACCAGGGCGACCTTGCCTTCCAGCGACTTGTAGTCCTTCAGGAACTGCGAGATTTCCTTGAGGCGGTGCGGCGGCAGCTCCTTCACGTCGTTGCAGTGGCTGAAGTCGGGATCGTCTTCGGCCACGGCGATGATCTTGTCGTCCTGGCCCTCTTCGTCCGTCATCGTGATCACGCCGATCGGCCGGGCCCGCATGATGCAGAGCGGGACCACCGGCTCCTGACAGAGGACCAGCACGTCCAGCGGGTCGCCGTCCTCGCAATAGGTGCGCGGGACGAAGCCGTAGTTGGCCGGATAATGGACCGCGCTGTAGAGGACGCGGTCCAGCCGCAGAAGCCCGGTCGTCTTGTCGAGCTCGTACTTGTTCTTGCTGCCGCTGGGCACTTCGATGACGCAGTGGAAGCTTCGGGTGGGCTCCTCGCCGATGGCGACGTCGTGCCAGGGATTCATTGCGGGGAGTATAGCCTTACCCGACCGATAACCACGAAAAAAGTCCACCGACGGTTGCTTGCGGGCGGGCGAAGTCCTGTGTTATCATAGGGCATCATGGCCGTTGCCCTCATTTCCGATCTGCACTCCAACCAGGAGTCGTTGACCAAGGTCCTCGAGGACATCGCCGCGCAGGGCATCAAGGACATCTACTGCCTCGGTGACCTCATCGGCTACGGCCCCGACCCGAAGTTCGTCGTCGAGAAGGCGATGAACTGGAAGCTCATCCTGATGGGCAACCACGACGAGGCGGTGCTCAAGGAGGCCTACGGGTTCAACCCCGTCGCCAAGGCGGCGGTGACGTGGACCCGGGATCAGCTGCGGCCGGGCTTCCTGGCGGGGAAGAGCAAGAAGGAGCAGTGGCAGTTCCTGCAGAACCTCAAGCTGACGCACCAGGAGGACGGGGCCCTCTTCGTCCACGGCTCCCCGCGCGACCCCACCATGGAATACGTCCTCCGCTCCGACTGCGTCGACCTGACCGGCGGCGTGCCGGAGAAGATCAAGGACATCTTCTCGCGTTTCGACCGCGTCTGTTTCGCGGGACATACGCACGATCCGGGGATCATCACCGAGGAGGCGCAGTTCATCAGCCCGAAGGATTGCAACTACGAGTTCACGTTCGAGAAGGGGAAAAAGTACTTTGTCAACATCGGCTCGGTCGGCCAGCCGAGGGACGGCGACACGCGCTCGTGCTACGCCATCTACCACGGGGACAAGGTGGTATGGCACCGGCCGGAATACGACTACAAGGCCACCATGCAGAAGATCTTCAACACGCCCCAGCTCGATCCCCGCGCCGGGGAACGGCTGGCCCACGGGCGATAATCGCGAGGGAATCCCGTCCCCGGACGGAGATACGGTCGGAGGGTTGTGCCATGAAGGTCACGGTCACGGCGAGACACGCCCGGTTCAATGACGCGCTCAAGGAGGCGGCCCGGCAGAAGGCCCACCACCTCGAGCACTTCTTCGACCACCTGAAGAAGATCGAGGTCATCCTCGACACCGAAGGCGACACGCGCTATTCGGTGGAGATGATCGCCTCCGGGCTCCACGACCACACCATCGTCTCCAGGGCCAGGGACCGGACGGCTTCGGCCGCCCTGGACAAGGTCCTCGAGAAGATGGAGCGCCAGCTCATCAAGTTCAAGGAGAAATTAACCCGGAAGGGCGACCACTCGACCCCCCGGCGGGCGACGGCCGCCGCCAAAGAGGGGGCCGCCGACGTCTGGTGGTAGGCCCCTTGACGGGGAGCGCCGCTTCGACTAAGATCGCCTCCGGATGAAACTCACGGACTTCATCTCGAAAAAGGCGATCATCCCTGTCCTCAAGGCTGTCGACAAGAAGGGCTGCATCCAGGAGCTTGTGCAGGCCGCTCGGAAGGCCTTCGAAGGCGAGCGTTTCGTCGTTGCCGACATCGTCGACGGCATCGTGCAGCGCGAGAAGATCGGCTCCACGGGGATCGGCGGCGGCGTCGGCGTCCCGCACGTCAAGCTCGAGGGCATCAAGAACGTGATCGGCGCCTTCGGCCGGGTCGCGATGCCCATCGATTTCAACGCGGTCGACGGCGCGCCGGTCGACCTGATGTTCCTGATCCTCTCCCCGCCCTCCAAGGGCGAGGCCTACCTGAAGGCGCTTCAGAAGATCATGACGGCGATCAAGAAGCCGAACTTCGTGAAGTTCCTTCGCGGCGCCAAGACCACCCGGGAGATCGAGGAAATCTTCCGGGAAGTCGAGGAAGTGGCGGTTTAGCCCGCCCACGGACGTCGATGGTCGCCGAACGCCAGGTCACGATTCAAAACCAGTTGGGTCTCCACGTCCGCCCGTCGGCGGAATTCGCGGGGACCGCGGCGAAGTTCAAGTCCCGCGTCAGCGTCCTCAAGGACGGCCAGACGGTGAACGCCAAGTCGTCGATCGATCTGCTCACGCTCGCGGCGGTGGCGGGAACGCGCCTCACGCTGCGGGCCGAGGGCGATGACGCCGAACTGGCCGTGGACGCGCTGTCGAAGCTCATCGACAGCAAGTTCGGCGAAGACTGAGAATCACGAATCGCGCGCCGCCTCCCGGGGGGAGGCCGAGAGGGATAAGGACCATTTCCGGTGATTCGTGATTTGTCTTTCGTGATTCATTTGTAGATATGGAAATCCGCAGAGGCATCGGCGTCTCGGCGGGCTACGCCATCGGTGAAGCCCGCGTCCTGGACCGCGAGGAATATCGCATCTCGCGGCGGACGATCCTCCCTCGCGAGATCGACGCGGAGATCGAGCGCTTCGGCAAAAGCGTCGAGGGCGCCGTCCAGGAGGTCCGCGACTCGATCGCGTCCATGTCCAAGCGCGTCCGCGAGGAGGCCGGCTCCATCCTCGACGCGCAGATCCAGATGCTCCAGAACCCGCATTTCGCGGAGGAGATCTCCGCCGAGATCCGCAAGAACCTCCATACGGCCGACCACGCCGTGTCGCGCGTGCTTCGGCGCAAGGTCAAGGCGATGGAGGACACGGGCCACGAGGCGTTCTACCGGCGGGTCGTCACGGACCTGATGGACCTCGAGAAGAGCCTCCTCCAGCGCCTCGTCGGGGCGTCCAAGGGCGACGTCCCGGAGCTCACCAGCAAGGCGATCATCATCGCGCACGACCTGACGCCCAGCCAGACGATCAAGCTCGACCGCACCAAGGTCCTCGGCATCCTGACCGAGGTCGGCGGCCTCACGTCTCACACCGCCATCGTGGCCAAGTCGCTCGGCATCCCCGCGGTGGTCGGCGTCGAGTCGATCGCGGGCGACGTCGACAGCGGCGAGACGCTGATCCTCGACGGCACGACCGGGACGGTCATCGTCGAGCCGGACGAGGGGACGGTCAAGCGCTACCAGGCGATGGAGCGCAATTACCTGCTGATCGAGCAGCGGCGCGCGAAGGAGCTGCAGGACCTGCCCGCCGTGACGACGGACGGAACGCGCGTGGAGATCTTCGCCAACATCGAGTCGCCGGAGGAGATCCCCGCGGCGCTGTCGCACGGCGCGGAGGGCATCGGCCTCTACCGGACGGAGTTCCTCTACCTGAGCCACGAGTTCGCGCCCACCGAGAAGGACCACCAGGACGCCTACAACCGCGCGGTGACGCTGCTGGGCAACCGGCGCATCATCATCCGCACGCTCGACCTGGGCGCGGACAAGATGCCGCACGACGGCGCCTTCGACCGCGAGGCCAACCCGTTCCTCGGGACGCGGGCGATCCGCCTCTGCTTCCAGCGGCCCGACATGTTCAAGACCCAGATCCGCGCCATCCTGCGGGCGGCCTCGCGCGGCAACGTGGAATTGATGATCCCGATGATTTCGTCGCTGTCGGAGGTCCGCCTGGCGAAGGAGGTCGTCGAGGAGGTGCGCCGCGACCTGCGCAGCCAGGCGGAGCCCGCCGGCGAGGGGATGAAGCTCGGCATCATGATCGAGATCCCGTCGGCCGCCGTCGTCGCCGACATGCTGGCGCCGCACGTCGACTTCTTCAGCGTCGGCACGAACGACTTGATCGCGTACTCCGTCGCCGTCGACCGCGCGAACGAGCGGGTGGCGTCGCTGTACCAGCCCGCGCATCCGGCGGTGCTGCGGCTGCTCAAGACGATCTTTGACGCGGGCGCCGCGGCGGGGAAGTCCGTGTCGGTCTGCGGCGAGATGTCGAGCGACATCAATTTCACCCTGCTCCTGCTGGGGCTGGGCCTGCGGAACTTCAGCGTGGTGCCGTTCATCATCCCCGACCTGAAGAAGCTGATCCGGTCCGTGTCGGTCAAGGAGGCGCAGGCCGTCGCCGCCAAGGCGCTCACCTTCGACGACTCCGCCGCGTGCCTGGAATACCTCAAGAGCGAGACCCAGCGCTTCCTGCCCGATACGGCCTGAGGGGCGGATCCGCGCCGGAGATTCGTCGGGCGTCGCGGAACTTGGCCCGTCCGTGCCGTGTTACGTAGTAGGATAAGGATGGTCTAAGAGGGTTTGGTATGACTCGATTCCTTGCTGCCCTCGCGCTGGCGCCCCTTCTCGCGGTGCCGGTGTTCGCCGGATCCGAGCAGGACACCGTCAAGCTCCGCAGCGGACGCATTCTCACGGGCATCGTCCTCGTCGACGAGGCCAACAAGGAAGGCTTCACCCTCCAGCGCTGGGACACCGGCGGCAGCGTCTTCGTCCACTGGAACCAGATCACCGAGCTCGAGAAAAACCGCCTCGTCAACCGGCTCCCCGACGCCAAGCCGCTCGGCGTCATGCTCGACGGCGTCCGCGCCATGACCGCCGGGCGCGACGTGGTCGGCGTCCTCGTCAAGGAGGACACGACCGGCCTGCACATCAAGACGAAGGACGCGAAGGCGCCGGTCCAGGTCCCCAAGGCCGCGCTGCTGCGCCCCCAGGAATCGCTGAAGATCCCCGAGTCCGACGCGTACAGCCCCGACGAAATGGTCGACTCGCGCCTGTCGAAGGCGAGCGAGAAGGACTACGCGTCGATGCTGGAGCTGGGCCGCTTCGCCGCGTCGCTCCGCCTCTACGAGCGCGCGAAGGACTTTTACCAGAAGGCCTCCTCCGCCGACGCGTCCAAAAAGGACGAGATCGAGCTGATCCTGACCCAGAACGACACCCTGATCAAGGAAGGCAAGGCTGCGGCGCTCGTCGCCCAGGTCAAGGAGTACGTGGAGACCATCGAGTTCGCCAAGGCGCTGGAGACGGTCAAGAAGCTGATGTCCGACTTCGCCGACACCGAGGTCGCCAAGCAGAACAAGGATCTGGCCGCGAGCGTCGAGAAGAAGGCCAAGGACTTCGAGGGCAAGCGTGTCGAATACCTGGCGGAAAACGTCCCCCAGGCCTATAAGGACCGGCGCAGCAGCCTCTTCAACCAGTACTCCAGCGCGACCAAGTACAAGATCGCCGAAGCGCTGCAGCATGCGAACAAGATTGACGAAGAAGTCGTCGCCGATCTGGCGAAGCGCATGAAGTCGACGCCCGAGGAGATCTCGACCGCCTGGGGCAAGCGCGAGCTCAAGCCCAAAACCGTCACGTACGGCGACGGATCGTGGATCGTGAAGGGCGGCCAGGACGGCGGCCTCGACACGGACGCGAAGACGCAGCCCAACCAGAACGGGAACACCAACGGCGGCCGCAACAACGGCGGCTTCGGCTTCCAGGGCGGCGGCGGGAACAAGAACAACGGCGGCAACAACAACAAGCCCAACCAGCCCGTGCCGCTCGGCAAGAAGCTCGAGACCAAGGACGAGTGGTGGGCGACTGCGTCGACGTCGGACCGCCGCAACCTCGTCGAGGCCGAGTACGCGAAGAACTCCTCCGCGGTGAAGAAGGAAGTGAAGACCAAGAAGTGCAGCGTGTGCAACGGCGAGGGCATCCGCAAGGAGACGCGCCAGGGCACCGCCTGCGAATGCAAGTGCCTGCGCTGCCACGGGGCCAAGGAAGACGACATCATCGTCTACCAGTAGCCGCCCCCTTCAGCCGATAATGGAGTGATGAGACGGCTAGCGCTCTGCCTCCTCCTTCTCCCGCCGCTTACCGGCTGCTACATCCTCGTCCAGGCCCAGGGCCAGCTGCGGATGCTGCTCACGTCGCAGCGGATCGACGACCTGCTGGCCGATCCTCGGGTGCCCGACGCCACCAAGCTCAAGCTGCTCTTCGTCCGCGACGTGAAGTCGTTCGGCGAGCATCAGCTGGGGTTGAGCCGGTCGAACAACTACGAGACGTTCTACGACACGCAGGGGAAGCCCATCACCTACGTCGTCTCGGCCTGCCGCAAGGACCGCTTCCAGCAGCACACGTGGTGGTTCCCGATCATCGGCGACGTGCCCTACAAGGGGTTCTTCGCGCGGGAGGACGCGGTCGCGGAGGCGAAGGAGCTCGAGAAGGAGGGGCTCGACGTCTCCCTGGGCACGGCCGCGGCGTACTCGACGCTGGGCTACTTCCCGGATCCGGTGCTCTCGACGATGCTGAAGTACCCGGACGAGCAGCTGGCGGCGCTGCTGCTGCACGAGCTCACGCACGGCACGATCTACCTGCCCGGCGGGACGGACTTCAACGAGGGGCTGGCCAGCTTCGTCGGCTGGCAGGGGGCGCTCGAGTACGCGCGCTGGAAGCACGGGATCCATTCGCCGCAATACGACCGCACGGTGCGCGCCTTCGCGGCGGAGGAGCGGCGCGACGTGAAAGCCCGGGAGCTCTTCAAGAAGCTGGAGGAGCTTTATAAGGCGAATCTGCCGCGGGACCAGGTCCTGAAGGAGCGCGAGCGGATCGCGGGGGGCCCCGTCAACAACGCGGAGATCCTGATGATGCGTCGCTACGGCCGCTACGACGCCTTCCGCGATCGCTTCGAGCAGGCCCAGGGGGACTGGAAGACGTTCTTCGAGGGCCTCGTGCGGGACAAGGGAGGCCTATGAGTCGCTGGACGGCGCTGTTCCTGGTCGTGATTCTCGCGGGCTGCGGGCAGAAGCCGCAGCCGACGGCGATCCAGCGCGGCGCGGCGGTCTTCGCCCCGGTCGCGGACAAGCTGGCGGCCGGGATCGTCGCCGATCTGCGGAAAACCGATCCGAACGGCTACACCCGCTACATTAAGGAGATCGGCGGCAAGGACGAGTCGGACCTTGTGAAGAAGATCTCGACGGAGACCCTCGCGTACTATGCGGACGCGCTGTCGATGTCGTCGTCGAGGGAGGCGGAGATCCGGTCGGGGGTCTTTGACGACGCGATGTATCTGCGGAAGGCGCGGGACGCGAAGGCCCGCTTCGCGTCGACGAAGGCCGACGTCCCGCACGTCTGCAAAGTGCTGATCGACAGGCAGAACACGGGCGAGTGGCTGAAGGGGCTGGAGCTGGAGTTCACGGCCCGCATCCTGGAGGGCGACCTCCAGACCCATCACCAATAACCAGGATACTCTCAGCTTCTGGACTTGAGCAGGTTCAGGGCGGAGCCGGCCTTGAACCACTCGATCTGCTCCGTCGTCATCGAGTGCTTCGCGACGATCTTGTCGACCTTGCCGTCCGCGTGCAGCAGCACGACGTCGACATCCTTCCCGGGCGCCAGGCCGCCCAGCCCCAGGATGCTGATCCGGTCGTCCTTCTGAACCTTGTCGTAGTCGGCGGGGTTCGCGAACGTCAGCGCCAGCAGCCCCTGCTTCTTCAGATTCGTCTCGTGGATGCGGGCGAAGCTCCGGACCAGGATCGCGGCCGCGCCCAGGTAGCGGGGCGACATCGCCGCGTGCTCGCGGCTGGAGCCCTCGCCGTAGTTGATGTCGCCCACCACGACCCAGCGCTTGCCGGCCGCCTTGTACTCCCGCGCCTTCTTCGGGATCGAGTCGCCGACCGGCTTGCCGGTCCACGCGTCGATCGCGCCCGTGAACATGTTGTCGCTGATCTTGTCCAAGTGGCCGCGGAACGCCAGCCACTTGCCGGCCGGCGAGATATGGTCCGTCGTGCACTTGCCCATCGCCTTCAGCAGCAGGGGGCACTCGACGAAGTCGTTCCCGTCCCAGGGCGCGAACGGCGCCAGCAGCTGGAGACGCGGGCTGTGGGGGTCGACGATGATCTGGATCTTCGCTCCGTCCTCCGCGGGGGCGACATAGCCGGCCATCGGCGTGACGAAGCCCTTCGGCGGGACCTCGTCGGCCGGCGCGGGCGCCTTCAGCTTCAGCCCGCCCGGCAGGGTGTCCGTGAGCGGGTTGAACGAAAGCCGGCCCGCGAGGCCGAGCGCCATCACGATCTCCGGGCTCGCGATGAACGACAGCGTCTCCGCGTTGCCGTCGTTGCGCCCGGGGAAGTTGCGGTTGAACGAGTTGAGGATCGAGTTCTTCTCGCCCGGCTTGACGTCGTCGCGCTTCCACTGGCCGATGCAGGGGCCGCACGCATTGGCCATGACGACGGCGCCGACACCCTCGAGGGCGCCCACGAAATCGTCCCGCTTGATCGTCTCGTAGATCTGGTCGGATCCGGGCGTGACCAGGAACGGCACCGCGGACCGGACTCCGGCGGACTTCGCCTGCCGGGCCACGTCGACCACGCGCGCAATATCCTCATACGACGAGTTCGTGCAGCTGCCGATCAGCGCGCTCGAAAGCCTGTCGGGAAAACCCTCCTTCGCCACCTCCTCCTTGAGCTGGGAGATGGGCCGGGCGCGGTCGGGGGTATGCGGCCCGGTGACATAGGGCTCGAGGGTGGACAAATCCAACTCGAGGACTTTGTCATAGGGGGCGTTGTCGTCGGCGCGGAGGAGGTCGGCGTTCTTCACGGCGAGGTCGGCGAGCTGAGCCCGCCGCGTGGCGTTGAGGTACGTCACCATTCGGCTGTCGAAGGGGAAGATCGACGTCGTCGCGCCGTGCTCGGCGCCCATGTTGCAGATCGTGCCCTTGCCGGTGGCGCTGATGGACGTGCAGCCCGGGCCGAAGTACTCGACGATATGGTCCGTGCCGCCCTTGACCGTCAACTGCTGGCAGACCCAGAGGATGACGTCCTTGGGCGCCGCCCAGCCGCCGAGCTTGCCCGTCAGCTTGACGCCGATCATCTTCGGGTGCTTCACCTCCCAGGGGAGGCCGGCCATGGCGTCCACGGCGTCCGCGCCGCCGACGCCGACTGCGATCATGCCGAGGCCGCCGGCGTTGGGCGTGTGCGAATCGGTGCCGATCATCAGGCCGCCCGGGAACGCGTAGTTCTCGAGGACCACCTGGTGGATGATGCCGGCGCCCGGTTTCCAGAAGCCGATGCCGTACTTGTTCGACGCGGACGCGAGGAAGTCGTAGACCTCCTTGTTGACGCTCCGGGCGGTCTCCGTGTCCTTGCCGGCGCCGACGTAGGCCTGGATGAGGTGATCGCAGTGGACCGTGGACGGCACCGCCGTCTGCGGGATCTGCGCCTGGGAGAACTGCAGGATCGCCATCTGCGCCGTGGCGTCCTGCATGGCAACGCGGTCGACGCGCAGCTGGAGGATCGCCTTCCCGGGGGCGAGTTCCTGCTTCGCCGGGTCGTCGAGGTGGCCGTACAGGACCTTCTCCGCCAGCGTCAGCGGGCGATTGAGGCGCTTCCGGACGATATCAAGGTTGCGGCGGGTCTTGTCGTAGGCTTTCGCGACGACGTCGGGCGTGGAATCGATGTTCATAGGGCCAATATACTAACGTTTTTGGGCGGTGCGTCAAATACGGGAACCCCCGGGTGCGTCATGTATTCATAGGGCGGGCCGCGGGTGCGGAGGATAGAATAGCCCCATATGGCACTCAAACGGAGCGGCGTCGCTCTTCCCACGGACGGCTTCAGCGGCATCTTCCCCTGGATCTTCTGGATGGGACTGCTGGCGGCCGGCGGCTACGGCGTCTTCTGGGTCATCGGGACGATCAAGACCAGGGCGGACTCCGAAGTCGACACGAACGCTCCCAAGGCCATGGCCCAGTGGAAAAAGGAGACCCAGGGCGTCGGCAGCGTCTCGCGGAACAATCCGTCGGTCGCCTACGCGCCCCGGCAGGTCACGCCCGAACTCGACCGCGCCGCGGCCGAGGTCAACCTGAACATCCTGATGAAGGAAGCGTCCCGGATGAAAGGCGACTCTGTCAGCCAGATGGAGTACGCGCGGGCGCTGACGGGCGCGCGCAACCGGCTGGCGGCGGCCGCCGCGAAGGACCGCAACGTCCCCGAAACCCTGCAGGGCAACGATGAAATCCTGGGCCTGGACGACTGGGACTTCACCAAGATGAAGCCCGACGCGGCCGCGGCCAAGATCACGTCGGCCGCCTCGCGCATCCCCGCCGGCACGTTCATGCGCGTCCGGGTCTATCGGGATACGAACCGCGACGTGATCCTGTACTTCGCGAGCGCCACGGGCACGGGCGTGGTGCTGGCGCATCCGGGCTTCGTGAAGATCTCCAACGAGTTCGCGCTCGAGATCCAGAAGCAGGTGCTCGCGCAGCCGCCGGAGCAGTTGACGGAGTTCGAGCGCCGGCAGATCGAAGGCATCCTCGGCCGCGGCGAGGCCAGCGACGAGGAATACGCGATGCTGGTCAACAAGCTGACGGGCGCGACGACGGCCGTCAAGGGCCCCGCCGAATCGTTCGCCCGGCAGATCCAGGTGCTGAAGGGCCTGCTCCCGAAGGCGCCGGTCCCGGAGGCGATCGTCATGAAGGACGGCCGCCGCTTCACGGGCAAGCTGCTCGCCGAGACGCCCGCGGCGGTGTCGGTGAGGACCGTCGTCGGCGACATCACCGTGGCCAAGGACGACGTCCAGACCATCATCACGGCGGACGACCTGCGCGCCGAGTTCCAGAGCAAGTTCGGCGCAGGGGATAAGTTCACGGACGCGCTGGCGCAGCTGCTGACATGGACGCGCGAGATGGACATGCCGGTCCACCGGGAGCTGGTCGCCTACACGATCCTCATGCGGAACCCGATCGAGCCGTACGCCCGCAGCGCGGCGGGGTACATCCAGATGGACGGCATCTGGACGCTGAAGAGCTCGATCGCGTCCGGCGCGCCGATCCCGGAGCGCAAGGCCGAGACCAAGGAGGACATCAAGCGCGAGCTGGAGTCCATGGGCTTCGTCCTCCGCGACGGCAAGTGGTTCTCCAAGGTCGCGTGGAGCGTCGGCATGGACTCGCTGATGAAGGGCAGCGCGCTCAAGATCGCCTATAACGGGACGCAGATCTTCGACTGGCACGAGGCCGACACCCCCATCTATCGCCGCGACGACAAGCCCAAGAAGCTCGGGCCGCTGGACCTGAAATTCATCGCGCCGGTCCAGGTCACCGGGAGCGCCACGATCCTCGTCGAGGCGCCGGGCGAGCTCCTGGAGTGCCACGTGCGCGCGACGGGGACCATCATCGAGGACAAGAGCGGCGGCCGCATCGAATGCTTCCTGACGCCCCAGGACGGGAAGTCCGAGGTGCTCTACGACATCCAGTCGAAGGCGGACTTCGGCTTCCACGACGTGTCCAACTACGTCCGCGGGAAGAAGAAGTTCACGGTGACCGCCCGCATGGTGACGGTGAAGGACCAGTTCCACACGTACGCCCGCTTCCTGCCGTCCAACAAGGACACCGTCGAGGCGTTCCTGGTGAAGGGAGTGGTGCTCAAGCCTGCGTCGGAGTTCGATCGGGCGTACAACGACGCGAGATGAGACGCAACACCCCCTGAAAAGCGGATTCAACACCGAGACACGAAAAACACAGAGAACACCCAGGAGAGGGGGTTTTTCGTGGAATCGACACCGCCGCTGGCGTCAAAGGATCCATCGGATTCCCGCATCATAGACAGGGCCCCTGAGGCGGGCCTCCCGCGCGTATAAGGATTGGAATACAGAGGGCCATCATGCGTCGAACCCTGCTCACCCTGGCGCTCGTCGCTGCCGCTGTCGGCTCCGCGCGAGGCGACGGCATCCTCCTCGCCGACGGCCGTAAGGTCAGCGGCCGCGTCGTGGAAAAGCCCGACGGCTACGAGGTCACCATCGAGGGCCAGACCGTCGGCTACACCAAGGCCGACGTGAAGCAGTGGTTCAAGTCGCCCAAGGAGGTGCTGGGCGACGCCGACAAGCAGGTCGAGGACGCGAAGAAGCTCTATACCGAAGCCGTCAACATGTCGGACGAGAAGGCGGCCGAGGCGAAGTTCCGCGAGGCCCTGCCCAAGGTGCAGAAGGCGCGCGAGGCGTACGTCGAGGCGCGCGAGCTGTTCCCCGACGGCTACCCGGCCCTCGACGAGCAGCTGGTCAACGTCATGAAGCTCATGAGGCTCGTCCGCGAGCGGTTCCACTCGCAGATCGCATCGGCCGAGTCGTCGTCGCCCGTCAAGCTGAAGGAATCCCCGGCGCCGGTGTCGAAGCCGCCGGTCCGGCCCGACCCGGTCAAGCCCCCGGAACCGACGAAACCCGCGCCGGTGGAGAGCGCGTCGACCGGGACCCTGCACGAAGCGCTGCTGGTCCTCGTCGATCCGGCCAAACGCGACGATGCCGCCCAGCGCGCCTCGGCGATCAAGGTCTTCCAGAAGGCCTCCACGTTGCCGGGTCCTGCGGCCGACATCGCCACCGCGGGCTGGCTCTTCCTGGCGAAAACCGACTTCGACTGGGGCCTCTCGGCGGACGTGGTCACGGTCAAAAGCTCGGGTCCGGAGACAGTTTATAAGGGCCGGCTGGACAAACGGTCGGACGCGATCACGGTGCTGATCCTGGCGGACCGCCGCGAGGTGCGGATCCGGACGGCGTCCGACGGCAGGTACATCACGCCCCCCGCCGGGGCCGAGTTCAAGGCGGCGGACTACAAGGTGGTCGACGACCAGAAGACCGATGCCCTCGACGCGTTGCAGGCGTTCTTCAAGATTCTCGACGCGGCCAAAATGGAAACGCTCGAAGACAAGGACGTGTCCGACGGAGTGAAGCTGCTCGCGGCGAAGGTGAAGGACCTGAAGGCGAAGAACCAGCCGGTGGACGGGCTCACGCTCTTCGTCGCCGGTCCGGCCAGCGCGCTGATCGAGAAGAAGCAGGGGAAGCCGACGGCGGAGATCGAAGCCGCCTTCAAGGACCTCGGCTACGAGAAGTCGGAATTCGGGGCCATCTGGGGCCGGAGGGAAGGCCTGGCGATGGACGACTACCGGAAGTGGATCGGGTCCTCCGAGTACGGGATGGGCATCATCCAGTTCAACAACGACTATAAGGGGCTGACGGACTCCGGCGTGCGCTACGCGATGGCGCTGCTGCAGCTCTTCCGCGCGCTCGGCGAGAACCGGAACTACCAGCGCGCGGCGGCGTCCTTCGACCAGGCGGCGACAGGGACGGTGACCAACGCGGCGCGCGACCACTTCATGGCGCTGGCGAAGTCGATCCGCGACGACGCGCCCTGCAACGTCTGCGGCGGGACCCACAAGATCAACTGCAGCGCCTGCAAGGGGAACAAGAAGATCAACGCCGAGTGCACGAAGTGCGGCGGCTCCGGCAAGGTGAACTCCTTCAACGGCGTCATCGTCTGCAACGGTTGCCAGGGCAAGGGACGCTACAACAACATCGACTGCCCGAAGTGCAAGGCGAGCGGGAGGACGGAGTGCAAGGGCCGGGGCTGCACCCGCGAGGTGCCCAAGCCGACGTTCGAGACGTTCGCCGACGCCTACCGCTGCCCGCTCTGCCAGGGGCGCGGCAGCCTGATGCGGCATGTCGCCTTCCCCTGCACCGAGTGCAGCGGCATCGGCCTGATCCTGCAGCCGAAGTCGGACCCGAGCAAGCTCTTCAAATGAGCGCGGTCGTCCTGGCCCTGGCGCTCGCCTGCTGCCAGGACGGCTATACGGTCCGCAAAGAGCACCCGCGGATCTTCATCGACGATCCCAAGGCCGTCGCGAGTCGCGTCGACGGCGTCCTCGCGGCGGACTACAAGATCGTCAAGGACCGGGCCGACGCGGCCGCACGTCGCGGCGCCTCCGAGCTCGGGACCAACGGCTGGGGCTCGCCCATCGCGATGATGGACTGCGCCCTCGCGGCCTGCGTGGAGAAGGCCGCCGGACGCGAGGGGAAGAAGTACGTCGACGTCATTGTCGCGCTCTGGGGCGATGGGACGATGATCTCGAAGCGGGCGGGCAGCCAGTTCGGTTTCCACGCCCTCGCCTACGACTGGGTCTACGATCAGCTGACGCCGGATCAGCGGGTTCGATATGGCGAGGCGCTGGGCTCGTGGCTGACCTGGTACACCGACAAGCCCGTCATCCAGCTCAAGAACGGTCATTGGGAGTACAACCAGACCTGGGGGCCGTCGCACCTCAATATCCCGCACAGCCGCGACGCGCTGACCCAGAAGCTCTTCATCTCGCTGACGATCCTGGGCGCCGGGACGAAGTACGAAGCGGACGCGAAGGCGTTCCTCGACTCCTGGCATCAGCGGGTGCCGAAGGAGTGCATCCCCGCGTTCGACCGCATGGGCGGCGTCTGGTCGGAGTCGTATGGCCACGGGGGATATGGCCCGGTGGTCGTCGTCGCGTGGGCCTTCCACGCGTGGCGGACGGCGACGGGGATCGATCTGTTCAAGCAGCTGAAGCCGTGGGGCTATCCGGTCGAGGAGCCGCGCTGGGTGGCCTACACGATGATGCCGCACAACGAGCGGACCGCGTGGATCGACGACGGCGACGGCGCGCGGCCGGGGGAGTTCTGCCGGGCGGCGCCCATGCTGCGCGACGGGCTCTCGCAATGGTTCGTCGCCAGGGGCCGCGCGGGGCTGCTGCAGAGCCGCTGGGAGCTGGTGTCGTCGATGGATCCCGCGATCGCGGCCACGGGGCCGGAGACTCTGCCGCTGGGCTACCTGTTCGGCGGGGCGGGCCACGTCTATATGCGCAGCGCGTGGAACGACCCGAACGCGACGTGGGCGTTCTTCGGTGCGGGGCCGCAGTTCGCGGGGCATTCGCGCGACGACGAAGGGCACTTCCTCGTTGCGCGGAAGGGCGCGGTCGTGTCGCGCCAGGGAGGGCAGGGCTCGAACGACGAGGACTATTACTCCGGCGGCTCGATCATCTACAACCTGACGACGATCTTCGATCCGGAGGAGAAGTTCCGGCGCGACAGGAAGAACGAGAACGACGGCGGCCTGCTGCGCCACGTGTACGAGGACGGCCCGTATCCCCGCGAGCGCGGCCATACCGTGGCGTTCGAGCAGGCGAAGGCCTACACGTACGCGGCGGCGGATCTGACCCGGGGATACAGCGCGAAGAAGGCGAAAGAGGTCACGCGGCAGATCCTCTACCTGCGCGGACCGAAGGAATACTTCGTGATCTTCGACCGCGTCGAGGCGACGCAGGCGGACTTCGCGCGCCACTTCTTCCTGCACGTGCCGACGGAGCCCGAGAAGAAGGGCGGCGGCCTGAGCTGGTTGAGTCTGCCGGAAGCCGACGGGGACAAATCCGTGCTGTCGACCGGGCGCTCGCGCGCGTTCCTGCGGACCCTGCTGCCCGCGCAGGCCGGCGTCAACGTGCGCGGCGATGGAGCCTGGGGTCATCCGCTGGAGCCGGCCGGCCAGTATGACCACGTTGCGCCGGGCCGCCGGCAGCCGCCGCTCTGTGCGTGGCGCATCGAGGTCGCGGATCCGGGCAAGGGCGCGCGGACGCTGTTCCTCCACGTCCTCGAGCTGGCCGACGACTCCGTCGCAGTGCCGACGGACCTGCGGCTGGTCGGGGCGGCCGGCGTCGATATCGGTGAGCGCTGGAAGATCCGCTTCAACGCCGAAGGGGCCCTGGGCGGCAGCGTCGGGGACTCCCCGCTGACCACGTCCATCCGGACGGAATCCCAATACCGCTGAGAGACTGGGCGCACTGAGAGGGACCGACCATGATCCACCTGGTGGCCGTCGCGCTTCTGTCGTTGTCGCAGGACAGGCAGATCCCGGAGACCGGCTTTGAAGTCGCGTTCGAGAAGCTGAAGTTCGAGCGGGTCGTCGTCATCGCGCACCCGAGCGACGGGACGGACCGCCTGTTCGTCGTCGAGCAGCCCGGACGCGTCCGCTGGTTCGAGAACAAGGCGGACGCGGCCGAGTCGGTGCTGGCCCTCGACCTGACGGACAAGGTGCTGTCGACCGGCAACGAAGAGGGCCTGCTGGGGATGGCGTTCCATCCGAAGTTCAAGGAGAACCATCAGGTGTTCCTGCAGTATTCGTTCCCGAAGCTGGGGCTGAAGCTCGGGGACAAGCGGAAGCGGTATCAGGACACTCGGAACGTCATCTCCCGGTTCGAAATGGACGCGGAGCACAAGAGGATCCTTCCAGAAACGGAAAAGACGATCCTGTGGATCGCGCAGCCGTTCGAGAACCACAACGGCGGCGTGCTGCAGTTCGGACCGGACGGGTATCTGTATATCGGGCTCGGCGACGGCGGCGCGGCCGGGGATCCCACGGAAAACGCGCAGGACCTGATGACGTTCCTGGGGAAGTTCCTGCGCATCGACGTCGACCATCAGGATCCGAACAAGGCTTACGCGGTGCCGAAGGACAACCCGTTCGTCGGCAAGGAAGGATGCCTGCCGGAGATCTGGTCGCTGGGGTGGCGGAATCCCTGGGGATACCACTTCGACCGGAAGACGGGGGACCTCTGGTCGGGCGACGTCGGCCAGGACAAGTGGGAAGAGGTCAACATCGTGAAGAAGGGCGGGAATTACGGGTGGAAGATCCGCGAGGCGAAGCACGACTTCAAGGGCGGCGAAGGGGGGCCTTTCGAGGAGCCGATCGTCGAGCACGGCCACATCTCGAAGAAGGACGCGACCGACGGCATGAATTCGCTGACGGGCGGCTGCATGTACCGGGGGAAGCGGCTGCCGGGGCTGGACGGGGTCTACCTGTATGGCGACTTCGTGACGGGGAACATGTGGGGCCTGAAGTGGGACGGGAGGAAGGTGGCGGAGAGCCGGATGCTGTTCCCCTTCGCCCTGAAGCAGATCGCCACCTTCGGCGAGGACCGCGACGGCGACGTCTACTGGTCCTGCTTCACCGACGGCCACCTCTACCGGTTCAAACCTGAACCACAAAAATGACCGTCATGTTTGGGGGGTTCACAGGCGAACCTCAAACAAGACGGTCATGTTTGGGGGGGTCAGGAATCTCAACGGAATTGCGCATTTTCTCATGGTTCTCTCAGGAGAAGCGCGGGATAATTCCTCAATCCCCCACCCATGACGGTCATGGTTGGGGGGGCTGGGCGAGGTGACGAGATGAAGAGTCTACGAGTCGCGTTCCTGGTCGCGTGCGCCGTCGCAACCGTCTCCGGCGCCGCGCTGCAAGACCTG
>Ga0137410_10000970_pt1 | contig 19749 bp, 23 predicted proteins | sample CZODoug1_16funga_FD_108878 | JGI IMG/M metagenome (GOLD analysis project Ga0137410, IMG submission 108878) | Vadose zone soil fungal communities from Angelo Coast Range Reserve, California, USA - CZODoug1_16fungal (Illumina Assembly) | ecosystem: Environmental > Terrestrial > Soil > Vadose zone... | reverse complement strand
GCCACCTTCTTCAACCCGTCGGCGAGGGCGTCCATTTCCTCTTTCGTGTTGTAGAGGGCCAGCGACGCGCGGGCCGTCGCCGGAACGCCGAAGCGGTCCATGACGGGCTGCGCGCAGTGATGGCCGGTCCGGATCGCGATGCCCTGTTGGTCGAGGATCGTGCCGATGTCGTGCGGGTGCACGCCCTCGAGCTCGAACGAAAGCACGCCCGTCTTCTCGCGCGCGGTGCCGATCAGGCGCAGCCCCGGGATCGACTGGAGCACGCGCGTGCCGTGTTCGAGGACCTCGTGCTCGTGCGCCGCGATGGCGTCCAGGCCGATCTTCGTCACGTAGTCGATGGCCGCACCGAGGCCGATCACGCCCTCGATATGGGGCGTGCCCGCTTCGAACTTGTAGGGCAGGTGGTTGTACTTCGTCTTTTCGAACGTCACCGACAGGATCATGTCGCCGCCGCCCTGGTAGGGGGGCATCGACTCGAGCAGCGCCTGCTTCCCGTAAAGGACGCCGATGCCGGTCGGGCCGTAGATCTTGTGCCCCGAGAAGGCATAGAAGTCGCAGTCGAGATCCCGGACGTCGACCGCGAGGTGCGGCACGGCCTGGGCGCCGTCGAGCAGCACCTTCGCGCCCTTCGCGCGGGCCATGGCCATGATCTTCTTGACCGGGTTGATGGTGCCCAGCGCATTGGACACGTGCGTCACCGAGACGAGCTTCGTCCTGGGCGTGATCAGCTTCTCGAGCTCCTCGAGGATGACGTCGCCGTGATCGTCGATGGGCGCAACCTTGAGGACGAGCCCCTTCTCGTCGCGCAGCATCTGCCAGGGGACGATGTTCGAGTGGTGCTCGAGGTGCGTGATCACGACCTCGTCGCCGGGCTGGAGGCCCGGGCGGACGAAGCTCTGGGCGACGAGGTTGATGGACTCCGTCGCTCCGCGGGTGAAGATGATTTCCTTCAGGTCTGCGGCGTTGAGGAAGCGCTGGATCTTGACCCGCGCGGACTCATACGCCTTCGTGGCGACTTCGCTCAGATGGTGGACGCCGCGGTGGATGTTGGCATTCTGGCGCGAATAGTACGTCACCAGGCAGTCGATGACGGACATGGGCTTCTGGGTCGTCGCCGCGTTGTCGAGGTAGATCAGGGGCTTGCCGTGCACCTCGGACTTCAGGATGGGGAAGTCCTTGCGCAGCGTCCGGACGTCGAAAGAGGCCATGATCATGCTCCACCGGCAATCAGGGCCAGGCAGCCGCCGATCTGGGAACGGACCGCGTCGGTCTTGACGGTGTCGACGATCTCGCCCGCGAACGCGTGGATGAGCAGGCGGCGGGCTTCGGAAAGGCCGATGCCGCGCGAGCGCAGGTAGAAGAGGACGTCTTCGTCGAGCTGCCCGATCGTGGCGCCGTGCTTGCACTTCACGTCGTTCGCGAAGATCTCAAGCTGGGGCTTCGTGTGGACGAGCGCCTCCTTCGAGAGGAGCAGGTTCTTGTTGGTCTGCATCGCGCTCGTTTTCTGGGCGCCGGGGCGGACCATGATCTTGCCGTCGAACACCGCGCGGGCGCGGCCGTCGAGCACGCCCTTGTAAAGCTCGCGGCTGCTGCAGTTCGGCCGCGCGTGGTCGATGAACGTGTGATGGTCGACGTGCTGCGAGCCCGCCACCTCGTAGAGGCCGAAGAGGGAGCACTCGCTGCCCTCGCCCTCGAGCGTCACCGAGAGGTCGTTCCGCGCGATGCGCGCGCCCAGCGAGATCGAGTGATGGGTGAAGTTCGAGCCGCGGTCCGCGCGGACGTCGAGGCGCTCCACGTGGAAGGCCTGCTGGCTCTCGCGCTGGACCTTGGTGAGGTCGAGCGCCGAGCCGGGGGCCAGGAGCGCCGTCGTCACCGCGTTCATGAGGTAGGTCCCGCCCGAGGGGCCCAGGTAGCTGGTCACCACGGACGCGCGCGCCCCCTCGCCGAGCGAAAGGACCGTCCGCGGGTGCATGACATACGGGTCGCCGTGCAGCGAGGACAGCCACAGGACGTGGATCGGACGGGCGAGCTGGACGCCGTCGGCGATGCGGATCGCGGCGCCGTCCCGGAAGAACGCGGCATTGAGCGCCGCGAAGGGGTCGTCCGGCACCTGGACCAGCGGCGCCAGCACGTCGGGCTCGGTCTTCAGGATCTCGCCGATGCTCGTGACGCCGACGCCTTCGGGCAGGTCGAGCGTCGAGAACGAGGGCGCGTAGCGGCCGTCGACGAAGGTGATCTGGAGCGCCTTGAGGGCGCCCGCCGCCAGGCCCGCGAACTGGTTCGGGTTGGCCGTGCCGGACGCGGGCTTGAACGGGATCTCGGCGATCGGGGTCACGTCGGTGAAGCGCCAGGCCTCCTCGCGGCCGGTGGGGAAGCCCAGGGCGGCGAAGCGCTCGAAGGCCTTGCGGCGCAGGTCCGCGAAGCCCGGCAGCGCCTTGCCGACGCGCTGGAAGTCGGAGCGATAGTGCTCCTGGATGTCGGTCACGGTGTCCATCAGGCGGCCTCGAATCCGGCGTAGCCTTTCTTCTCGAGCTCGAGGGCCAGCTCCTTGCCGCCCGACTTCACGATCTTCCCGCCGAGGAGGACGTGGACCTGGTCGGGCACGATGTAGCCGAGCAGTCTCTGATAGTGCGTGATGACGATCATCGCCCGCTCCTTGGAGCGCAGGCTGTTCACGCCGTCGGAGACCGTGCGGAGCGCGTCGATGTCGAGGCCGGAATCGGTCTCGTCGAGGATCGCGAGGGCCGGCTCGAGCACGGCCATCTGGAGGATCTCGTTGCGCTTCTTCTCGCCGCCCGAGAAGCCCTCGTTGACGGGACGGCTCAGGAGGTTGTCCTGCATCTGGACGAGCTTGGCCTTCTCCTTGATGAGCTTGAGGAACTCGTGGGCGTCGAGCTCCTGCTGGCCCCGGTGCTTCCGGATCGCGTTCAGGGCGTTCTTGAGGAAGTAGGTGTTGCCGACGCCCGGGATCTCGACCGGATACTGGAAGGCGAGAAAGACGCCTTCGCGGGCGCGGTCCTCGGGGGACAGCGCCAGCAGGTCCTTGCCCTTGTAGAGCACGCTGCCTTCGGTCACCTTGAAGCCCTCGCGACCCGACAGGACGTGGGCCAGCGTGGACTTGCCGGACCCGTTCGGTCCCATGATGGCGGCGACTTCGCCGGCGGAGACGGTCAGGGTCAGGCCCTTCAGGACGGGCTTGTCGCCCGCCGTCGCGTGGAGGTTCTTGATTTCGAGCATGGTTAGCCTACGCTGCCCTCGAGAGAGACATTCATGAGCTTCTGCGCCTCGACCGCGAACTCCATCGGGAGTTCCTTGAAGACCTGCTTGCAGAAGCCGTTGACGATCATGTTGACCGCGTCTTCCGTCGAGAGGCCGCGCTGCTTGCAGTAGAAGAGCTGGTCCTCGCCGATCTTCGACGTCGACGCCTCGTGCTCCACCTGCGCCGTCGGATTCTGGACGTCGAGGTAGGGGAACGTGTGGGCGCCGCACTGGTCTCCGAGCAGCAGCGAGTCGCACTGCGAGTAGTTCCGCGCCCCCTCGGCGCGCTGGAGGATCTTCACCGCGCCGCGGTAGGTGTTCTGGCCGTGGCCCGCGGAGATGCCCTTCGAGATGATCGTCGACCGCGTGTTCTTCCCGAGGTGGATCATCTTCGTGCCCGTGTCCGCCTGCTGGTAGTGGTTCGCGACCGCGACCGAGTAGAACTCGCCGATCGAGTTGTCGCCCTGGAGGATGCAGCTCGGGTACTTCCACGTGATCGCCGAGCCCGTCTCGACCTGGGTCCACGTGATGCGCGAGTTCGCGCCCTTGCAATGACCGCGCTTCGTGACGAAGTTGTAGATGCCGCCCTTGCCGTTCTTGTCGCCCGGATACCAGTTCTGCACGGTCGAGTACTTGATCGTGGCGTTGTCGAGCGCGACCAGCTCGACGACCGCCGCGTGCAGCTGGTTTTCGTCGCGCATCGGCGCCGTGCAGCCCTCGAGGTAGCTGACGCTCGCGCCTTCCTCGGCGACGATCAGCGTCCGCTCGAACTGGCCGGTCTCCTTCGCGTTGATGCGGAAGTAGGTCGACAGCTCCATCGGGCATTTCACGCCGCGAGGAATGAAGCAGAAGGAGCCGTCGGTGAAGACAGCGCTGTTCAGCGTCGCGAAGAAGTTGTCGGTGTACGGCACCACCGCGCCCAGGTACTTCCGGACCAGCTCCGGGTGCTCCTGGACCGCGTCGGAGAACGAGCAGAAGAGGATGCCTTTCTCGCGGAGCTTCGCCTTGTAGGTGGTCGCGACGGAGACGCTGTCGAAGACGGCGTCGACGGCGACGTTGGGCGGGGCGCCCGCGGCGGGATCGGCCCCCTCGACGCCGAGGAGGATCTCCTGCTCCTTGAGCGGGATGCCCAGCTTCTTGTAGGTCTCCAGCAGCTCGGGATCGATCTCGTCCAGGCTCTTCGGCTTCTTCTTCAGCTTGGGAGCCGAGTAGTAGTAGGAGTCCTGGTAGTCGATCTTCGGGTACTTGACGTTGGCCCAGGTCGGCTCCTTCATGGTGAGCCAGTGCTTGTAGGCCTTGAGGCGCCAGTCCAGGAGCCAGCGGGGCTCATTCTTCTTCGAGGAGATGAGTCGGATGATCTCTTCGTTGAGGCCTTTGGGGACCCGCTCCTCCTCGATGGAGGTGACGAAGCCGTACTGGTATTCCTGTCCGGCGAGTTTCTCGAGCGTATCGTCTTTGTCGGCCATCGATTCCTATCCCTTCTGAACGGTCGCCAGCCCCGGGCCGCCCCGCCACTGGACGGCGGCCGCCTCGAGGCGGATCGGGTGCGTCATCTCGGCGAGGGTGACGCGGTCCAGCGCGCCGAAGACGACCCGGTTGATCTTCATCCAGTTGCTCTTCACGATGCAGGAGTTCTCGATGCCGCAGTCGCTGGCGGGCGCGCAGCAGTCGGTGACGCCGATCGGGCCCTCCAGGGCGTTGATGACGCTGGCCATCGTGATCTGCTCCGGCTTGCGGCTGAGCGTGAAACCGCCGCGCACGCCCCGGTGGGTCTCCAGCAGGCCGTGCTTGGCGAGCAGCTTCAGGATCTTGCTGACGGTCGGCAGGGGCAGTTTGGCCTCCACCGACAGGTCCCGCGCGCTCTTCATGGGATGCTTGTCGTCCCGCGCGAAGAGCGTGAGCAGCATGATCCCGTAATCGGTCAGCCGCGTCATCCGGATCATCCGAGCGCCCCGTTAAAGAGTACCAACTTGGTACGATATAAGGATATCAAAGCGCGCAAAGACGGTCAAGGGGATACTATGGGACCCTTGCCATCGTTGAGGACTCGTATGGGATGGATCCTCGCCGGCGTCGTCGTGCTGGTCCTCGTCGGGGCGCTGCTCCTCTTCATCCGGAAAGTCGCGGGGATGAAGGGGGAGGTCGACGCCGCCCGGGCCGAGTTCCTCCAGAAGGTCGGTTACGAGTACGCCAGCGGCCTCACGGTGGGGAAGCCGGCCGGCCGCGAGAAGATCACTCCGGACGGCAAGTTCAGCTACCACTACGAGGTGTACAGCGAGGGCGGGAAGCGCATCACCGCCCAGGGCTGGGAACTGGCGGCATCGAAGCCCCCCAGGGTGACCCTGCAGCTCATCGACAAAAGCCTGATCGGCGCCAGGCAGGCGCTGATGAACCTGGTGGGCCCGGTGAAGCGGTCGATGACGGTCGTTTATCCGGGGCCCCATCCAATCGGCGACGCGGAGCTCGACGCCCGCTTCGCCCTCCATTCTCCCAACGCGGAGGCGGCCGCGGACTTCGTCCGAAAACCGGAGATGAAGAAAGCGCTGCTGGAACTGGTTTCGGTGACGCTGCTCGTCAGCGACAGCGGGGCCAGTTTCGGGGATCCGGGGGACGCGAACGTCTACGCGCCCGGTTCGGGAGCCAGCCGCACCGATCTCAATCCCGCCCCGTCGATCCGCAGCGCGGCGCGGGTGCATCTTGCGGTGGAGCGTCTGCTTCGGATCTCGGTCGGCGGAAATCCTTGAAGTCGTCGGAAGCCCGCCGCTATCATCGGTCCCCATGGATTCCGTTCTGACCGAAGCGCAGGTCCACAAGGTCTACGAGCTGACGGACGGCTTGCTGCTCAACCGCGACTGGGTGGTCGTGCCGCTGATCGGCTCCCTCGACGGCCTGGAGATGCTGATGCCGGACGGGAAGATCCTGATCCGGCCGCCGGGGCTGGCGAAATTCGAGCCCTGGTTCGCGGGCTTGAAGACGCGGCTGGAGTCGATGGATATCAGCCGTGCGCTGCGCGCCAGCCAGCTGGAGCGCCACTACGTGCGCACGCCCGCCACCGCCGCGCCGGGCTCCGGCGCCCGCAAGTACGTCAAGTAGTCATCCCTCGAAGGGAGGCTTCTGGATCCAGTGTCCCAAGTGCAAAGAGGCCATGCTCCGCGGCAGGCATGCGGGTGTCGAAGTCGACCTCTGCACGGGGTGCTCCGGGATCTGGCTCGATCGCTCGGAACTTGCCGCGATCACGGGCAAGCCGGTGGATCTGCCCGAGTCCCGGCCGGGGACGGCGACGTCCTTCCAATGTCCCCGCTGCGCCGCCCCCCTGCTGGAACGTCCCTACGGCGGACGGTCCAACCTCCTCGTCGAAAGCTGCGGGGGCTGCGGCGGCATCTATCTCGACCGGGGCGAGATGGTGATGATCAAGGAACTCGCGAAGTCCGGCGGATGAGGCGGTCGTCCGATCAGGCGGCGCGGCGGCCGCTGCAGCCGAAGATCGCGCAGCGCCCCCAATACTCCCAGCAGTCCGCATGGTGCGGCGCCGCGCAATTCGCGCAGCGGAGCGGCGACGGCGCGAGGGTCTGACAGCAGACCGGACAGCGTCCGGCGAGGGAGACGGCCACGTCCCCCTGGAAATCGATCCCCGGTGAGGAGGCGCTGGCCTTCGCCAGGGTGATCAGGCGCCGCGCCAGAGCGCTCAGGCCGAGGATGCCTTCGTGGGAGAGCCGCGACTCCGTCTCCACGGTGACGTGGTCGCCGCTGATCTGAAGTCGACCCGCTCCTCCGGAAACCCGGTGCAGCGCTTCGAGGATCTTCCGCAGACCGGCTCGAAGAACCTCGCCGGACCACTCCAGGTCCGTGGTCACGATGCGAAATCCCTCGAGTGCCGGAAGAGGATGGAAGCGGGAGGAACTGGCGGGATATCGGATCGACCCCTCGGACGTGGCCTGCAGGAATCCCCGGAATCCGGCGCGCACTTCCAGGGTCGTGATCGACGACCTCGTCGTCCGGTTCAACATCCGCCGGTGCAGATAGCAGCGGACGCCGTCCACGGTGAACCGGACGAACGGGGCGTCGAAGGAGGGGTCCCGGGCGACTTCGCCGTCGACGGCGGTCGCGATGTCGGGCAGCCCGTCTCCGCGGTCGATGGCTTTCTGGTAATTGCGGAGTTGCAGGTTCCTCAGGTAGAAGCCGAGGATGATGAGCGGCCAGAGAATGATCTGGATCCACGAGGCGTCATCCCGAGCCATCTTCGAAGAATAGCCGGGATGCCCTCTCTATCCAAGGGAGAGATAGAGAATTACGGCGATCGCCAGGAGGACGAACAGCGCGAGCAGAAGGCGCGGGATGCATTGCGGAGTCGACCGGTTCTCTTCCGCGATCCACTCCCGTTCGATGTCCGGAACCATGAAAAAAGCCCCGAGGTTGGAGAACCCCGGGGCTTCCGGTTCCGATGATTCACGCTAAATCACGCTCGAACCTCCCCGGGGAATTGAAGGGCGTCTCGCGACGCACGGCCAGGACGGGGGAGGAGGAAATGGGTCATACGGTTCTTAAACAGGAGGATCCGGATAGGGTTCGCGGAAAAATTATCCGAGGCGCGATTGCCAGGGCAGGGCGCGGACGCGGGCGGGTTTGCCGGACACCGTCACTTCAGTTCCCGGCGCCTTATACTCCTTGCGCACGAAGCCCAGGGCGACAGAGGGAGCTGCGCTGGTGACGGCGCCGACCTCCTCCGTCCCATGCAGGACCTTGTCGCCCGCGGCGGCGTCGGGGACCTCGAACTGAACGAGGGTCTTCGGCGGCTCGCTGTAGGTTTTCACGCGTTGGATCACTTCCTGACCGATGTAGCAGCCCTTGGTGTAGCTGATCGCGATCGGCTCCAGCCCGGCCTCCATCGGCAGCAGCGACGCGTCCATGTCCGCCCCCCAGCGTGGAAAGCCGTTCTCGATGCGCAGCACTTCGTGCGCCTCGAAGCCCGCCGGCGCGACGCCGTGGCCGAGAAGGGCGTCGGCCTCGCCGGCCTTTGCCGCGGGCACCAGCAGGTGATAGCCTTCGACGCCCAGCGTGCGGTTGCGGCCGACGACGACGCCGTCGCGCATCATGAAGTGGAAATCGGGCAGGTCGCGGATGGCCAGCAACGACTGTGCGCGCGGGCCCCCTAATCCGAGCACGGCCGCGTCGGAGACTTTCATGGCGACGTCGTCGGCGACGATGAACTTGTTGAGATGATCGATGGTCGGGATCAGGTTCGAGCGGTCCATCTCGAGAAGCAGGGCGTTCTCGGCAGCATGCGCGATCAACTCGGCGACCATCTTGCCCTGGCGGTTGACGATCGCGGCCATGCAGCCCTGGCCCGGCTGCAGCTTCTTGATGTCGTTGGTGCACATTCCGTGGAGGAAGCGCGCGCGGTCGCGTCCCGTCATCTCCAAAACGCCGCGCCAGGAAAGGTCGACGAGGCCCGCGCCCATCCGGAGGGCGGCGGCTTCCTTGGCGGCGTCGCCATAATGGAGGGCGACGGCGATGTCCCCCAGGGCGCCCATGACGGCGCCGCGGCGGAGGAGGGCAGGCTCGAACGGGCTCTTATAGGGCACGGTGGAGGAGGGTCGGCAGGGACGCGGAAAACTGGCCCTTGGTGAGCACCTCGCCGCAGCCGGCGGCGAGGGCCTGGACGCGGAGCTCGATTTCCTCATGCGCGAGGTAGCCGACGACCGGGATGCCCTCGAGGGCGATCAGGGTATCGAGCGGCTGCAGGGCTTTCGCCTGGAGGTCCATCAGGATCAGGCGCGGTTTCTCGACCCGGATCTGCTGGAGCAGCTCGTCGGCGTCGCGGGCCACCTCGACCGGCACGCCGAGGGTCCTGGCGGTCTCGAGGACTTTCGCGCGGAAGAACACGTCGGGAATAGCGGCAATCACCTGGGCCATACGGGTTACTCTAACACCGGGAGGACGGAGAACAAAGAACCACCACAGGGCTCGAAAAAGCGGCAGGAGCCGACGCCGTCGACGCGGATCCCGGAATCCGAAGCCTGGTGGACGTTCAAGCTGAGAAGAATGGGTTTCGACCCATAAGTGGTCCTCGTGGGGCGACGGTGATCTGGGGAATAGCTCCTTCGAGGCCGACGTTCAGGTAACGTCATGGGCCGCATCTACTTGGATCATCATTCCACGACGCCTTGCGACCCGCGGGTCGTCGACGCGATGCTGCCCTATTTCACCACCCACTTCGGGAATGCGGCGAGCAAGAGCCACGCGTTTGGCAAGGTCGCCGCCGAAGCCGTCGAGAAGGCCCGCGGCCAGATCGCCGCCCTGATTCATGCGGATCCGGCCGAGATCGTCTTCACCAGCGGCGCCACCGAGAGCAACAACCTCGCCCTCAAGGGAGTCGTCGACTTCTACAAAACCAAAGGCAACCACGTCGTCACGGCGGCGACCGAGCACCCGGCGGTCCTCGATGTCTGCCGCGGTCTCGAGAAAGCCGGCAAGATCCGCCTCACGGTCCTGCCCATCCATCCCGACGGCTTGATCGACCTCGCCGCACTCCAAGCGGCCATCACATCCGGGACGATCCTGGTTTCGGTGATGACGGCCAATAACGAAATCGGCGTGATCCAGCCCATCGCGGAGATCGGGAAACTCTGTCACGACGAGGGCGTGATCTTCCATACCGACGCGGCCCAGGCCTGCGGCAAGATCCCGGTCGACGTCCGCGAGATGGGGATCGATCTGCTGTCGATGTCCGCCCACAAGCTTTACGGTCCAAAGGGCGTCGGCGCCCTCTATGTCCGGAAGCGGAATCCGCGCGTCCGCCTGACCCCGCTGATCGACGGCGGCGGGCACGAGGGGGGCCTGCGCTCCGGAACGCTGCCGGTCCCGCTCATCGTCGGCTTCGGGGAAGCCTGCGACATCGCCCGGCGTGACATGGTCGAGGAGTCGAACCGCGTCCTGGCGCTCCGCGAGCGGCTGCGCAAGGCGATCTTTGAAGCGTTCGACCACGTCCGCCTCAACGGCAGCCTGGAGCGCCGGCTCCCGGGCAACCTGAACGTCAGCTTCGAATACGTCGAGGGCGAGAGCCTGATCCTGGGGATGGCCGACATCGCCGTCTCCTCGGGCAGCGCCTGCGCGAGCGCCCGGCTGGAGCCGTCGCACGTGCTGCACGCGCTGGGGCTGAACGAGCCGCTGGCGCGGTCGTCGATCCGCTTCGGCATCGGGCGCTTCAACACTTCGGACGACATTGACCGGGCCTTGACGCTGCTCCAGCGGGAGGTCCGGCGGCTTCGCGAGATTTCGCCGCTCACCAGTGTGGCGCGGCACGGGGAAAATAGGTAAGATACTGAGGACTTGAAGGAGGTCATTCATGGGCTGCTGTGGCGAGAACAACGGCGGACACGGTCACGAATCCCAGGGCAACGGTCACGGTCACGAGCACGGCGGGCACGGACACAGCCACGGCGGCGCGCAGGCGCAGCCCACGGCCACGGCGGTCCAGGCGCCCTCCCGCTTTTCGGGCCAGATCGTGGTGACGGACAAGGCCGCGGAAAAGCTCTGCGAACTGATGGTCGCTGAAAAGAAGGATCCGGCGGTCTACGGCCTGCGCCTCGGCGTGCAGGGCGGCGGCTGCTCGGGCATGACCTATTTCATGGACTTCGACACCGTCCGCGACGACGACAAGGTCTTCGCGAACAAGGGCGCGCGGGTGCTCGTCGATCCCAAGAGCATCCTCTACGTCAGCGGGTCGATCCTGGAATACAGCGAGGGCCTCATGGGCTCGGGCTTCCAGATCAAGAACCCGAACGTGAAGAGCTCGTGCGGCTGCGGGAGCTCGTTCAACACGTAGTCGGAAGTCGGGAGGAGAGGGCCATGGGCGACGAAAAGAAGGCCGTGGATTCCAAGCCGGCGTTCTCGCCGATCTCGGATCTGTATCGTCGCGTCGACGAGGTCCTCGACCGCATCCGGCCGTATGTCCAGCTCGACGGCGGCCACGTCGAGCTGGTGGACGTGAACGAGGAAGACGGGATCGTGCATATCCGCTTCCAGGGCTCGTGCCAGGGCTGCCCGTCGAGCGCGATGACGCTGCAGATGGGAATCGAGAACGAGCTGAAGACGTCGATTCCGGAAATCAAACAGGTCGTCGCCGTCTAGGCGGCGCCATTCCCGGGGGAGCTTCATGGCAACCAACGTCACCCAGATGCACCGCGCCCGGGAGGGCGAGACCACGCCCGAGATGCGCCGGGTCGCCGAGCGCGAGGGCCTCGAGGCCGAGTTCGTCCGCCGCGAGGTGGCCGAAGGCCGGGCGATCATCCCCGCGAACGTCGTCCACCTGAAGGCGAAGCTCGATCCGATGGGCATCGGCATCGGCCTCACCTGCAAGATCAACGCCAACATCGGCAACTCCGCGGTGACGTCCGACGTCGACTCGGAGCTGAAGAAGCTGCATACCGCCGTCCACTACGGCTCGGACACCGTGATGGATCTGTCGACCGGCGGCAACATCGACGAGATCCGCCAGGCGATCATCGCGCAGTCGACGGTGCCCATCGGCACCGTCCCGATCTACCAGATGATCCAGCACGTGAAGGAGGTCGCCGACCTCACCTGGCAGGACATGCTGGACATGATCGAGCGCCAGGCGAAGCAAGGCGTGGACTACATGACGATCCACGCGGGGATCCTCCTCGAGTACCTGCCGATGGTGAAGGACCGGATCACGAAGATCGTTTCGCGCGGCGGTTCGCTGATCGCCGAATGGATGGTCCGTCACCGCACGCAGAACCCCCTCTATACCCACTACGACGAGATCTGCGAGATCCTCAAGCAGTACGACGTGAGCTTCTCGCTGGGCGACAGCCTGCGGCCGGGCTGCCAGCACGACGCGTCGGATGCCGCGCAATTCAGCGAGCTGAAGACGCTGGGCGACCTGACCCTGCGCGCGTGGAGGCACGACGTCCAGGTCATGGTCGAGGGCCCGGGCCATATCCCGCTGGACCAGGTCCCGTTCCAGGCGATCAAGGAGCAGCAGGAGTGCCATGGCGCGCCGTTCTACACGCTGGGCCCGCTGGTGACGGACATCGCGCCCGGTTACGACCATATTACGAGCGCGATCGGCGCCGCGGTGATCGGCCAGTTCGGCTCGTCGATGCTCTGCTACGTGACGCCGAAGGAGCACCTGGGCCTGCCGAAGGAAGAGGACGTCAAGCAGGGCGTGATCGCCTACAAGATCGCGGCGCACGCGGCGGACATCGCGAGGCACCGCGTCGGCGCCCGCAAGCGCGACGACGAGCTGTCGAAGGCGCGCTTCGCGTTCGACTGGAACAAGCAGTTCGCGCTCTCGCTCGACCCCGAGACCGCGCGCAAGTACCACGACGAGGACCTGCCGGCAGACTATTTCAAGAGCGCCGAGTTCTGCTCGATGTGCGGCCCGAAGTTCTGCTCGATGAAGGTGTCGACCCGCATCGACCAGCTCGAGGAATCGCCCACCAAGGGGTAGGGGGCGAAGATCCCCGATCCAAAATCCCAAACCCCAACGGCGGCGGCGAGGGTTGGTCGGGAGGAAGCAGGGCGGTCCCTCCATGACACTCCAGATGGCGCAATCAAGTCCAAGTTCCGGATTGGGATTTGGGGTCGGGGACTTGGGATTTCCGGCCCGACGTCGGGAGGGCCGGCCATGATCCACCAGGCGGTCGCCGTCGGTCCGCTGCAGTGCAACTGCCACATCCTCGTGGACGAGGCCTCGAAGGAGGCCGTGATCATCGACCCGGGCGACGATGCCGACGAGATCCTGCGGCGGGTGAAGGGCTATAAGGTCCTCGCGCTGCTGCACACGCACTGCCACTTCGATCATATGACGGGGACGCGCAAGGTCGCGGAGGCGACGGGCGCGGAGATCCTGATCCACAAATCCGACAAGGAGTACTACGACTCCCTCGCCGGCCAGTACCGGATGTTCGGCATGCCCCGGCCCGTCGACGACCCGCTGCCGGTGAAGCGCTTCCTGAAGGACGGGGAGCAGATCGAGTTCGGGAAGCACGCGGTGAAAGTGATCCATACGCCGGGCCATACGCAGGGCAGCTGCTGCTTTCACGCGGAAGGGCTGCTGATCTCCGGCGACACCTTGTTCAACCGGAGCATCGGCCGGACGGACCTGCCGGGGGGCAATGCCGCGCAGGAACTGGAGTCGATCCGGAAGCGCCTCTTCACCCTCGACCCGGAGACGGACGTCTTCCCGGGGCACGGCCCGCAGACGACGATCGGGGAGGAGCGCGCCGAGAACCCGTTCCTCGCGGGTTAGTCCCAGCGCAGGCGCCCGCGCAGCCAGGCCAGCCCCAGCAGGGCCGGCACGGACAGTTGCAGGGCGATCTTGGCGTAGGTCCACGCGTTCCGCTGGGGCACGGGGACCGCGTTGGTCACCATCGAGGGGTCGGTGCCTTTCAGGAGGTTCAGGAACGCCGGCCACAGGAAGAGCAGGTTCACCACTCCGGCGCCCCCGAGCAGGATCAGGCCCATGAGCAGGGCGAGAGGGCTGCGCCGCCACAGGCCGATCATCAGGCCGACGTAGATGAACAGGAAGAAGAGGGCGCCCACGCCGCTCCCGCTGTCGCTGATCCGGTACTCGGAGTTGCCGTGGTACTTCGGCGCGAAGGGGCCGGCTTCGGTGAAGTTGAAGACGTCCGTCGGACTGTTCAGGACGTAGAGGGCCAGCTCCCGCAACATCTCGAGGCAGAGGAGACCGAGGACGGCCATGGCGGCCCTGACCTCCCAGGGAAGCGGGGGACGCGCGTCTTCCATCGATTCACCTATACGCTTTGGCGGCGGAGAGGGGGAGCGAATTGTTGCAGCGACATGGCGGGGAGGAGTATCATCATCCCTACTAGGAGGGCAAGGGCATGACGACGACCCGGATCAAGGTGGGCAGCAACGACGCCCGCGTCAAGGAACTGAAAACGCTGGTCGAGCGGGATCCGCTCAACGTCAACCAGCGCTTCGCTCTCGCCCAGGCCCTCGAATCCAACGGCAAACTCGATGAATCGGTCAAAGAGTATGGAGTTGCCATCGAAAAGGGCCGCCGCAACCTGGGGGTGGCCCACTGCAACTACGCGATGTCGCTGATGAAGGTCAACAAGCCCGAGGAAGCCCTGCGCCACTTCGACTTCGCCATCGAGACCGACCCGTCCAATGCCAGCTTCTACCTGAACAACAAGGCGAGCGCGCTTACGCAGGTCGGGCTGCACGACAAGGCGCGCGCCATCTACGCGCAGATCCTGGACCGGAAGGATCTCTCGAAGGAGACGCAGCGGATCGTGATCAAGCGCGTCGCCGACATGCGGACCAGCCCGCCGAAGAAATAGCGCAGTTGCCTGCACTACGTGACTCAGGGTCACCTATTGCGCCTTGATCATCCCCTTCTTGAGGAGATCGTCCATCGTCTTGGGACGAAGGGCCTCGACGCACTGCCAGAAGATCGCCCCCGTGACCTCGCAGTCGCCGATGGAGCGGTGCCGCTCCTTGAACTTCACCTTGAAGTGATAAGCCAGATTGTCCAGGTTATAGGTCGGCAGTCCGGGCTTCACCTTTCGCGCCAGCAGGATCGTGTCCAAGGCGGGCATCGCCAGCTTGGACATCCCCGCCCGGCTGAACTCGTTGTTCAGGAAGGCCACGTCGAACTCGGCGTTCTGCGCGACCAAGATGCTGCCCGCCATGAACTTGCGAAGGTCCGGCGCGATCTTGTCGAAGGTCGGCGCGTCCTTCAGCATCTCGTCCGTGATGCCGTTCTTCGACCGCGCCGCCTCCGGCATCGGTCTCCCCGGCTGGATCATGGAGTGGAAGCGGGCATCCTCCTTGCCCCCCACCAGGCGGATCGCCCCCACCTCGACGACCCGGTCCTCCGCCGGAAGCAGGCCGGTCGTTTCGACGTCGATGATGACGAAGGGGGAGGTTTTGGGGTCCAGCATGGCGGGACATCGTATCGGGGCGGCGGGGATTCCGCCAGAAGAAACGCCGGTTGTCGCCTCCCTGTCCTTCCCGTATAATTCGCGGCACGCGTGGAGAAGTCAACCGTCGAGCGAAGCCTCGACGCTTCGATAAAGGACGGCGCCGCATATAACGTCATGGTGGGGCTCGGGGAGCTCTACGTCGGGGCCTGCGCCGTCTTCCTCGGAGCGTCGGATACCCTCGTCGCTTTGCTGTCCACGGTCCCCATCTTCCTCGGCTCCTGCGCCCAGCTCCTGACGCCGCACCTCATCGACCGCACCTTCCGCCGCCGGCCCTGGTACATGCTCGGCGCCATTCTCCAGACCCTGACCTGGATCCCGATGATCGCCGCCGTCTTCGTCGACCGCCACCTGGGCTTCTGGCTGCTCCTGGGCGGCTTCGTGCTCTACTACATGGCCCTCCAGTTCACCGCTCCCGCCTGGCTGAGCGTCATGGGCGACCTGGTCGCGCCCGAGCTCCGCGGGCGCTTTTTCGCCCGGCGCACGGCCTTCGCCATCTGCCTCCAGTTCGTCGCCGGCGTCGCGGCAGGGTTCGGCCTGTGGCACTACAAGGCCCACGGACTGGAATCCTGGGGCTACGCGACCGTCTTCGGAGGAGCCCTCCTGGCGCGCTTCGCCTCGGCCTATTACCTGTCCCGCATGGCGGAGCCCCCCTACAGCCCCCGCGGGGACGAAACCTTCACCTTATGGATGTTCCTCCGGCGCCTCCCGCAATCCAACTTCGCCAAGTTCGTTCTCTTTGTCGGCTGCCTGACCGCCTCCGCGCAGTTCGTCGGCTGCCTGTTCCCCCTTTACTGGCTCCGGACCCTCCACTATCCCTACTGGTGGAAGTACACCGCCTGCATCAGCGTCATCATCGCCGTCCAGATCCCCGCGCTGCTCTTCTGGGGGCGCATGGCCGACCGCTACGGCAACAAGAGGGTCCTGGGGGTCACGTCGGTCGCGATCGCCGTCCTGCCGGCCCTCTGGCTGCTCTCGAGGCACGTCGCGCTGGCGATCTTCCTCCAGATGTGGTCGGGCTTCTTCTGGTCGGGCTTCAACCAGAGCGTGCAGAACTTTCTGCTGGACGCCGTCAGCCCGCCCAAGCGGGCGCGCTGCAACGCCTACCTCAGCCTGATGACGAACTTCGGCCTGCTGGTGGGCGGCGTCTCGGGCGCGATCGCGATCAACTTCATCCCGACCACGATCGGCCCGCTCCACTTCCTGTACCCGTTCTGGACCATGCTGGCGATTTCCTTCCTCGCGCGCTCGGTCGTCGTGCTCATCTTCCTCCCCCGGTTCCGGGAGGTGCGCGACGTCCCCAAGATCGGGGTCGTCGACATGCTGTATACGTCGATTCTCGACACGGCCGAGAGCGCGACGAACCTGATGGCGGGACTTGTGCAGCGCGGCGGCCGCGAGTAGCGGGCGCCGGGAATTTTGCTTGCGTCCGATCCGGACCGCGACTACTCTGAGGGCGTCATGAATTCGCTGGTCGAGATCCTGGCGTGCCCCCTCTGCAAGATGGGCATGGACGAGCTCCAGGCCCGCGCGATGGAGTACAGCATCTACCTCATGCTGGGGATGATCTACTCGCTGATGGGGATCATCGGCTTCAAGGTCGTCCGCATGATGACTCGCGAGGAGCGCGAGATGAAGCAGAAGGAAGCGGCCGCCGCAAAGGCTGTCGCCAAGGCTCCCGTCGAAGAGACGGTCTCCTCCCGCTAGCGCCGCTTCAGCGGCAGCGCAGCAGGGTCATGATCGCGAACGACGTCCCCCACGGCTTCCCGTAATCATAGAGATGGAAATCCCACCACGAGCCGTCCGGCTCCTGGTGCGGGAGGATGACGGACTTCAGCTGCTCGCGGTAATCGGACTTGTCCGCGAGCCCCTCGATCAGCTTCGCGGCATAGTAGTGCCCGAAGTAGTAGTAATACCCCGCCGTGAAGTACCAGGCCTCGTGCGGCATCAGCCGCTTGCGGCCGATCTCGATGAAGCGGTGCTCGCGGAAGAGCCGGTCGAGTCCTTCGCGGATCTCCTTCTCGCCGATGCCGTCCTGTTTCCACAGGTCCAGCGCATAGTGCCCCGACTGGGTCCGCCCCAGGCTTCCGTTGCCCCGGTTCGCGAGATGCCGCGGGCTGTAGCGGAAGTCGCTCCCGTATAAGAAGCTTCCATCGGGGTTCCTCATCTCCCTGAGCCGCGACAGGGCGTGGCGGACCAGGGATTCGGGCGCGGGCAGGCCGGCGTCGCGCGCCTGGCGCAGGGCGACCAGCCCCGCGGCCGTCGCAAAACTGACCGGCTCCATCGAGGGCTTCTCCGTCCCGTAAACGAAGTCGTAGTAGTTCCATCCCCCGACGTAGGTTTCGTAGGTCTCCAGCCACTTCAGGTGGCGCATCGCGCCGTCCTTGTAGGCCTCGACCTTGTCTTCCTTCCACGCGCGGGCCAGCGCCTCCAGCCCGTAGATATGCGCCCAGATGTTGTAGATCTCCATCCGGTTCGCCCGGCGGGCGCCGTCGTAGGACGACAGGTACGCGAGCCCCTTCTTCGACGCCGACCGCTCGCCGGTCTCGCGCAGCGCCATGACGCAAAGCGCCGTGGTGCCGACCCGGAACGCGTCGTGCGATCCGGGAACCGAGGCGAGCACGTCGAAGTCGCTCGTGTCCTTGCCCTGGCCCCAGGAGCCGTCGGGGCTCTGGGTGGAGGTCAGGTACTCCACGCCCTCCTCGATGGCGTCCTCGAGCGATCGCTCATGGACGGTCTCGATGGGCGGGCCGGCGCAGCCGGCGAGCAGGATCAGGACGAAGGAGATTCGCTTCATTTGGGCGCGGGGATTTTCTCGCCGGGCTCGAGGCCCGCCTTGATCTGGGTCATCTTGCCGTCGGTCTTGCCCACCGTCAGCTCGCGCGGCGCCGTTTTCCCGTCCTTCGCGCAGACATTCAGCGTGACCTTGCCGCCCTGGGCGGCGACCGCGTGGGCGGGGACGAGGACGACGTCCATCAGTTCCTTGCCTCGGATCGTCGCCTTGCCCTTCATGCCGGGGAGCAGCTCGGCCGGCGGCTGCTGGAAGTCGATCCGGAGCTCGTAGCCCTTCTGGGCGACGACCATCGACTTGGTCCGGATCGTCCCCTCGGTCTTCGTATCGGGCGCCGACGCGGGCGCGACCATCGCCTCCAGCCCCGGGGTGACGTCGAAGTAGTCGGCTTCGGCCAGGTCGGCCCGGACGCGCGTGGCGGGGGCGCAGACGGTCAGGAGAACCTGACCGGCCGGGACCTTTTCCCCGGCGACGAGGAGCGGCGTGATCTGTTCGCTGGTCCAGGTCCCGTGCTGATACTGTCCGTAATAGACGCGGCCGTCCATCGCGGCGCGCACCGTGAAGGTTTCGAGGTCGCGTTTCAGCTTCGCGGCCTGCTCCTCGAGCAGGGCAAGCGCGGTCTTCGCCTTATGGGCCTCGACGTCGCGCTGGACGCGGCTCAGCATCTGGGCGGACTTCAGGAGTTCGAGCGCGTTCTTCGCGGTGTCGACCTGAGTCGCCAGGGCCTGGCGCTGCTGGGGATACTTCACGTTCTTGACGTTCCCCAGCTCAACGCGGCCCATATCGAGGCTGATCTTGATGCGGTCGATGTTCCGCCTGGCGCGGCGGACGACGATCTCGGACGTCGCGTTGGTGAGCTCCTCGGACTTGTACATTTTCTCGAGCTGGGCGAGCTCCTCGGTCTGGTCGTTGAGCGCGTCCTCCATGAACTTCACGTTGAGCTCGACCGCGGCGACCATATGGCGGCCGTCCACCTCCTCGAACGCCTTCAGGTTGGTGCCGGCGTCCTTATAGGCGTTCTCGGCCTGGAGCAGGGCGAGCGCGTCGCCCTTCGCGCCGAGCTCGAGATCCGCCTGCTGCTTGTCATTCGTCGCGCGCGCGAGGCGGAGGTCGACGTCGGCCGCGGCGATCAGCTTCTCGATCGGGGCGCGGTCGAGGGTGAGGAGGACGTCGCCCTTCTTGACGAGATCCGCGGCGGAGACAGCCTTCTGGACGGTCAGCTCGCCCTGGTAGGCCTCGAGCTTGAGCTTGGTCTCGCTGCTCTCGACGGCCTCATAGGTCGCCTCGAGTTCGTAGAGCGGCGTGAGATTGCCCTTCCTGGCGGCGACCAGCTCCTCGCCGTCCTCGGCGGGCTTCTCTTTGGTCGGCGCCGGCTTGTCCTGGAGCGCGGCGAGGCAGAGCAGCGAAGTGATGGCGGCGAGACGCAGCATGAAGGCCCCCCTATTCTTGAGTCGCGCGGATTGTAGCACCCGCGGCGGGCGGGGCTTCCAGATATAGGACGCCCCGGGAGAGCCTCGCGTGAGGAGGATTGGCGGCTGGTCCCGCTGCCTAAGGAGCCGCGTTCGGATCGGGCGGGGGCAGCTTCAAGGCGAGGAGATTCCGGACGCTTTCCGTCAGGTCGTCGTCCGAATAGGGCGCGCAAAGCAGGTCGTCCGCGCCCGGATCCAAGGGAGCGATGGCGCTGGCCGGGTCGGGGAAGTCGTACAAGAGCAGGACCCGGGTGCT
>Ga0137410_10000963_pt1 | contig 19801 bp, 13 predicted proteins | sample CZODoug1_16funga_FD_108878 | JGI IMG/M metagenome (GOLD analysis project Ga0137410, IMG submission 108878) | Vadose zone soil fungal communities from Angelo Coast Range Reserve, California, USA - CZODoug1_16fungal (Illumina Assembly) | ecosystem: Environmental > Terrestrial > Soil > Vadose zone... | reverse complement strand
TGAAGGCCGCCGGGGTCCTGCCCACGGAGGACCGGACCGTCAAGCAGCTCGTGGACGAGTACCTCAAGGCACGCAGCAAGCAGAACAAGCCCTGCCGGGAGTCCGACATCGCGCGAGTCTTCCTCCGCTTCAAGGTCGGTAACAGTCAGATCGCCACCATGAGCACCAAGGCCGTGAGGAAGCAGGACGTGCAGGCGTACCTGAACAGCAGGCTGGAGAGGTCCCGGACCCTGCCGGACGGCACCATCAAGACGCGGAAGGGCTCGCCCGGCAATGCCGAACGGCATCGGGCCATGCTCCTGACCGTGTTCGACGAGGGCAAGGTGATCCCCAACCCCGTCGCGGAAACCCTCGTCGAGGCACACGAGGACAAGCGCCACCGCGAGATGACCAAGGAAGAGCAGGACCGGATGGCGCCCTTCCTGAACGACGAGATGCACTGCCCCGGGCTCGCCCGCCTCGGCCGCATCATCTCGTTCGCGCTCTCCTCGCTCATGCGGAAGGAAGAAATCCTCCGCGTCCGCTGGCGCGACATCGACCTGACCGAACGCACGGAGCCGGACGGCGCAACGTCGTACGGCAAGATCACGGTCCTGTCGGAAGGCGAGGAGCAGACCAAGGGCCGCAGGACCCGCATCGTGGAACTCTGGCCGGAGTTGAAGGACCTGCTGCTCGTCATGCGCGCGGAAGCCATGACGGAAGTCGGCGGGCTCCCGGCGGCCATCGAGGATCGCCACATCTTCCTGAGCGCGGATGGCACGCAGTACAAAAGCATCAAGGTCACGTGGCAGAACCTGCTCAAGAAGGCGGGCATCCGCAACCTCTGGTTTCACGATCTGCGCCGCACCGGAACGATGCGGTATTACAGGCTCGGAGTTGAGCCGCTGGTCCTGAAGGAGATGCTCGGCCACTCCAGCATCGAGGTCACCATGCGGTACCTCGGGCTCGTCGGCAAGGAGCAGGCGCGGCCCCTCAACCGTGCATGGGCGCGGAAGCAGGAGCTGCAGGCAGCGGCGATTTCCAAGGCGAACTAGGTCCCGTATTAGGTGCCTGCTCGGATGCTGAGAAACACGGAGTCCTTGAATTTGCGGAAACCGTTGGTATTCTATGCCTTCCGCAAACCAGGGACAGGTAGCTCAGCTGGTAGAGCACAGCACTGAAAATGCTGGGGTCACCGGTTCAACTCCGGTCCTGTCCACCATCCTTCACTGATCTCTCCCCCTGGGAGTTGTGGCGAACGATCGCACTAAGCATCAGGCATCCAGCCAAGGCGAGCTTGTTCACTGCTGGTGATGCCGCGTCCTCTTTACCTTCTCTGCTCGCTCCTCCAGGAAGAACCCGCGGGGTAGACTTGGTTCATGCGCGCCTCGGATCGACTTGATCTGTTTCCCGCCTTTCTGGTCTTCGGAATCGCTTTGGCGATGACCGTCGGAGTCATTTCGATCCTCGTGCCAAAGAGCCAAACTTGCCCTGTTTGCGAGGGACGTGGATTGTTGGTCGAGCCGCCCGCTCATGGCGTAACCCTGTGGACCGGCAGCGAGAAGTTCCTGCTGCCTTTTTCCTGCGACTGCTGCGGAGATCGCGGGAAAGTTAGCGTTCTTCGCCGATGGCGGTGGAAAGACTCTCCTCGGCCTGCCCCCCCGGTGTATCTGCGGGGTGACGCCAGCCTGTTCAAAGTGGAAAGACAGAAACGTATTGAAGGGATGCAGCAAGAGGCAATCCGGGGCGTGACCGGCTGGCCGCCTGTGGGGACCACTTCCCGGCCGGACTTGATCCCGCTCATTGCCCAAGCCATCGATGACGACGACCACAACATCCGATACATCGCAGTAATGCTGCTCGTCGCAATGAACCATGAGGCCACTCTCGTGCCCCTGACCCATGCTCTCGAAAGCAAAGATTCCGAGGTGCGGGCCAAAGCTTGCTTCGGGTTAAGCTGCCTGGGTCGGAGTGCGCTGTTGAAGGACTCCGTTGTTCCCCTACTGAAGACAGCCTGCGATCGGCTGATGTCGGATCCTCTGGAGGCCCGATACCCTGCAGCAGTCGCGCTCTACAGGCTCGGCGAGCTCCATACCGCCGAGCCTTTCGTCGAGAACCTGAGCCGCTACCACGAGGAGCCAGAAGTCGTCGCCGGTGCGTTGGCCGACTTCAATCGGAAAGACGCCATCCTCGGCCTAATTAAGCAGATGGCCGCCATCCCGGGGGAACACCTCAAGTTCTTCGGCGCAGCTCTGCGACGGCTGACGGGAGAGTCCATCCGTGACGATCCGGTGGCCTGGTACCGCTGGTTCGAGCGCCACGAGGACCAACTCCCGCCTCAGCACCGCTGACGTGTCCTGAGTGTCAAATCAGTCTCACTCACACGCCTTCCCTATGACGTGGGTATGACGTGATGGATTGTCTTACCCTCGTTGCATGCTACAGCGATCCTTTCCGAGCTCTTCACCCGCAACGGGGGCAAGGCACCGCTTGCGCCACGCCAGGCCGTCCTAGACCGGATGACAGGCTTCGAAAGGCGATCGGGGCGTCGGGACAGACCCAGGATGCGGAGCCTTCAGGGGGCGTTCCAGCTTGCCGTGTCGGTCTGGGTTCCGCCCATCCCGTCGCTGCCGACCGCCTCGATGCTGTTCGCCCCCGAGGCCAGCGTCACCTTCTCCCAGCTGAAGACGTGGTTGGCGCTCGTCTGCGCACCGAGCGACACGCCGTTCACCCGCACCTCGACGCTCGGGAAGTTGGAGTAGATCTTCACCGTCGTCGTGTTCGAGGCGCGCGTCGTGAAGCGGCGGCTGCTGATGTAGACGACCGGGTCGCTGCTCCAGGTCGACTTGTAGAAGAAGAACGAATCCTTGCGTGTCGTGCGGTCGTAGGTCACGAGGCCCTTGTCGTTGCGCCCCGGCGTGTCGCCCTCGTTGCGCGAGTCGACCGCGAAGTCGAACATGTTCCAGACCAGCTTCGACCAGATGAAGGGGCGGGCGGACAGCTGCGCCCAGTACGCCTCGTGAAACAGGTTCTGGTACTCCTCCGGGTGCCAGGGCCCGCCCGGCGACGGGGGCGCGGGATCGTCCTCGTGCTGGTTGATGCTGGCCCCCGCCCCGTATTCGCTGACGCCGAAGCAGGCCGTCGGATGGCCGGCATGATAGGCGTCGGCCCAGCCGGCGATCTCGCCGGCGCTGCCGTGATACCAGCCGGCGTACTTGTTGACGCCGATCACGTCGGGCTTGAAGGCGTTCGGCACCGAGTCCTGGAACTCCTGGGTCGCCGCCGTCGTGGGCCTCGTCGCGTCCTCCGCGTGGGCCAGCGCCACCAGATTGGCGACCAGCGCCTCCGACGTCGCGTCGTCCCCGATCTCGTTGTACATCCCCCAGAAGAAGACCGAGGGATGGTTGTAGTTCTGCCGGATGAGCTCGCGCAGCTGCTGCCGGGCGTTGTCGGTGAACGCCGCGGAGTTGTTGGTGCTGTTGACGTACGGGATCTCCGACCAGGCGATGATCCCGGCGGCGTCGAGCAGCTCGTAGGTCCGCTGCGGATGCTGGTAGTGCGCGAGGCGAACGAAGGTCGCGCCGACCTCCTTCACCAGGGCGACGTCCTCCTCCTGGTCGGCGTCCGAGATGGCCCAGCCCTTGTTGATCCGGTCCTGGTGGAAGCTCGCGCCGTGCAGATCGAGCGGCGCGCCGTTGAGGGTGAAGCCGGTGTCCGGGTCGACGTGGTAGAAACGGAATCCGAGGGGTTGCGTGACCTCGTCGAGCAGCTTGCCTGCGGCGAGCACCCGGGCCCAGACGAGGTACTGGTAGGGGTCGGCGCGGCCGTTCCAGAGGTGCGGGGCGGCCAGCGTCATCAGATGCACGGAATCGAGACCGGAGACTCCGGGCACGGCTTGCGGCAGCGTGGACGTCAGGACGGTGTTGCCGTCCGCGTCGAGCACCTTCACTTCGACGTCGACGTTGGCGAGGGCGACCGTGTCGTTCCGGAGCTTCACGGTGACCTTCAGGTCGGCGGAGGCGGCGCTGACGTTGGACGGCGTCGCGTAGACGCCGGGGCCGGCGTAGTCGGTGAGAGTGATATGCACCGGGGACGTCGAGGTCAGCAGCACGTCGCGGTAGATCCCGCCGCACTGGTTGAAATCGCCCGACAGCGGCAGGCGGTTCGAGTCGCCCGCATTGTTGACCTTGACGGCGAGGACGGTGTCGACGCCGACCGCCATCAGGCCGGTGACGTCGAAGGTGAAGGCGGAGTAGCCGCCCTTATGGACGCCGGCCGACGAGCCGTTGATGAACAGCTCGGCGGTGGCGTCGGCCCCCTTGAAGGTGATGAAGACCCGCTTGCCGGAATACGAGTTGGCCAGCGTGACGTGGCGCCGGTACCAGCCGATGCCGCGGGTGTACGGCGTCCCGCCGTCCTGGCCGTCGAACGCATTCCAGGTGTGAGGGAGCGTGACGGCCGCCCACGCCGAGTCGTCGAACGCGGGCTGCTGCGCGTTCGCGACGTCGCCCAGGTGGAAGGTCCAGGGATCGTCGAGATTGGCGACCTGACGCGGCGAGCAGGCCGCTGCGGCGAGCGCCAGCAGCAGCCCGGCGATGGCGGCAGACTTGCGAACGGCGGTGCGGACCATGATTCCCTCCCTGTCCCGGTGTTCCCCTACGATAGGATTCGCTTCGCGCCGTGCAAGCTTTCGAAGAACCGGATGTCTTCCCGAAAAGGCATTCTGAGAGCAGGGCCCTTACATCCAATCAAAGCGCCAGAAACGGAACCAGCGATCGAGGCGCCTCGATCTAGTGCGGATGCTTATCACTTCCGACTCCGGCAGCCACCCTTCCCCCTCGGGGTCGTCGGGGAAACGATCCACCCTCACCCTTCCAGGTTTTCCCCATACCCCGTTGTGGGACTGGATGAGGGTCCACGACCCCATACGACCCCATTCCTCCACCCCCATCACCACTGCATACCTGCTGGAATCCAGGGGAGGCTCGCCTGCAAACCTCAGGGAACGAAGCGTGATTTCGGGACATTCTCGCACGGCATTTCCTCCCCCATCCCCGATATCAGAGTCGGCGACCCGGCGAGAGATTAGTCCCGCAGGCTTGCCGTTCACTACGGTGAAGTACAGCCCACGAATATCCTTTCGCCAGTATCCCTGGACAGCAGTCCCAAGAGCGCCCTTCTGAACCTCCAGCTGAGCCGACTGGATCGCGCGTAGCCAGTAGAGTCCCGTCAGCATCGGCGAGGAATCGCAAGCGGAGGACGTGACCGCAAGCGGCAGCAGGGCCACCCCGCTCACCCCCAGGAAAGCCGCCAGCAGCCAGAAGACGGACGGGGAGACTCTACGCAGGCTTGGAGGCTCCCGCCTTCCAGCAGATCATGAACGCCACCGCATTCAGAACGAACAGGGCGGCCGCCCCGTAGGTGATCATCGGGATATAGGTGTCGAGGCCCCCGATGGCTTCCAGGCTTTTGGCGATATCGAATTCCGGAGCCGCCTTCTCCGGCTTGCTCACGATGACCTTGCGATCGAGGAGCTCCGTGAACGTGCTGTAGCTGTGAACCCGGTGGATGTTGCACACCATCATGCCGGCCCAGACGACGGCCAGGGCAGCGGCAAGGTTCACGAGCACAAAGACCCACTTCATATGGCCTCCTTCGATGCGACCGCTGAAGTCTACAGGCAAACCGGCCCTTTGGCCTTCCCCGAAGCAGGGGACGCCTTTCGCCGGACGGTCGGTTCGCGCTCATGATGGGCGGGCGTTGTCGTCCGGAAGGGTTCGTTCGAGGATGGGAAGCCGAGCCCTCAGCGCTTTTCGGTCGGGGCGGCGGCGGGGAAATACCGCTCCTTGAGGGACGCCTCGACTCCCAGGCGCTCCATCTCCGAAAGGCTCCGGTTGTAGAGGACGATCTCGGCGATGCGTCCCTTCAATCCGGCGCCCACGCGGTTCCGCGTCCGGATCGTCTTCCGCGGGATCAGCAGCGTCCCCGTGGCCACGGCCGACCCCCGCTTGTACAGGCGCACCTCCCCCGACGGGTCGTGGAGGGCGCTGATGTCCTCGAACTCCTTCACCGGCGGGATGCCGGAGACGAACGGACGCGACTGCTTCTGCAGGTCCTCGGCCGCGTAGACGACCTGGTCCGAGTCCCGCTGCCGGCCGAGGAGCATTTCGACGCGGGCCGCCCCTCGCGAGGGCGTCGCCAGGAGAATGAAGGACCATTCGTCGACCGGTTCCGTCATCGGCTCCCCCACGACGAACACGCTCAGGCCGGCGCTGAAGTCTTCGAACCCGTCCGGCAGGCGCAGCTCGTCCTCCTTGCCGCTGAAGAGGATCGCGGGAAGCCCCCGGATGGCGGAGGCGACCAGCTGCGGCCCGGCGGCGGGGTCCTTCGGGATCGCATCGGACTTGCCCTTCGACTGGTCCTGCCAGCGCGACACCGTCGTGCCCGTGACCTCCACCCCGGCGTCGGCCCGGAGCCAGAGCAGCAGCCCCTGGGAGGGGATCCGGCGCGCGAAGAGCGGCTCCGCCTCCTTCTCCAGGCCCGATTCCCGATAATCCTCGCGGGCGCCCTCGTAGTTCCCCTGCAGATAGCGCGCATCCGCCCGAACCTTGACCCAGACGCTGTCCTTCCGCCGGGTCAGCGCCTCCGACAGCGTCCGCTCGGCGGACTTCGGAAGAGTCCCGTAGAGCCCGGCGATGCCGACCAGCCCGAGCGCCGTCGCGTCCCAGGGGGTGAGCTCCGTGTACTCCTGCAGGCCGGCGTGCGCGTCCCGATATCGACCATCCAGCAGATGGATCGCGCCCCTGGCGAACTTATGGAACGCCGGGCTGTGCCCCGACGCCTCCCTCAGATCGGCCAGAATCTTCTGGGCCTCCTCGGCGCCGCCCTGGAGACGGCCCGCAGGTTCCAGTCGAAGGGGAAGCCAGCCCGTCGAGGCGTCCACCGGCGGCGGGACGCGCCGGTCGACGTGTCGGCCAAGCGCTTCCTTCGCCCGTTCAAAAAGCGCCGGCGGGTATGCCGGCCGGCGCCGCAGCGCTTCCTCCCACGCCTCGGCGGCGCGGACAGACTGACCCGACACCACTTCGGCCCGGCCGATCAGGACCCAGAGTTCCGGGTCCCGGGGATCGACCTGCGCCGCCTTCCGGAATTCCGCCAGGGCGCGCTCCGCGTCCCGCTGGGTCCACAGGGTCATGCCCTTCCGGAACGCCTCGTCGTAGTGTTTTGCTTTTTCCTGCGACCAGAGCAGGTAGGCGATGCCCCCGACGAGGAGGACCGCGGCGGCCGCGATGATCGGCACTCGGTATCGACCCAGTCCCGTGCGGGCCCGGCTTGCGGCCTTCTTCTTTTCGATGGGTCTTCCCTCCAACCAACATCGACGCCGTCGCGAGGGCAGGATAGAACCTATTAGAACAGGTGGCGGATCGGGGGACAATCGACTTCGACGATGAAAGTGCTCCGCCTTAGGGGGTTCTTTTCATCCCGTCACGAGGACAGCCCGGCAAAGCGGGTTCACTTCGACTCGAGCCACTTCAGCGTGCTCGCCAGCTCAAACATTCCGCCGCAGGCGCAGGGAGCGCCCGGATTCTCGCTGCCGGCGATGTCGCATTTGGCGCAAATCGTCCGCGTGTGGATGCGCGCCAGTTCGCGCCGGCTATTCCAGAGGTAGAGAATGAACCCGACGGGCAGGAACGCGAGGGCGGCGATCGGTAAAGCGGTCCAGAAGCCCGGCGCAGTCGGCCGGGACGAGGCCGCAACGGCGAAGCGGCTGTAGATCAGACGCGAGCCGCTCGAGGTCAGCAACGTCATCAGGGCCCACACCGCGCCCCCCATCCTCAGGCCGTGGTGGCGGGCCTCCTTCAGCGCCGACCGGAGCCACTGCTCCCGCTCCTTCGGCGCCCGCGGAACCCACATCCCCCTACTCTATCACAGCGCGCATCCCCAGGGGTCCCCGGGAGTGCCCCTCATTCCCAACCCGAGAAGCGCAGCCGCCACCGGCTCAGCCGGGCCTCAATCTCACTCCGGTGGGTCTTGTAGTAGATTGCTCCGAAGACGAGGGTTGCCCCCAGCGCCAGCACCGACGAGCCCACAATCGTCATCCGCAGCGTCCGCTCCATATACATCACCGACTTCACGAAGATCACGACCAGGTCCAGCATCAGCGCGCAAAAGCCCAGCGCCGCGTAGAGGCGGATGTGCAGCAGGCCGCCCAGCGCCATCGCGCCGAGGCACAGCAGCAGCACCGCCAGGTTGTGCATCAGCGGGACCTTCTCGTCGAGCAACGCCGACCAGCCCGCGCTCCCGATCATCCCCACGAGCACGACCGAGCGGACGATGTTCCGCGCGTCCGGCGCCACCCGCTCCTTGAACAGCTGCAGCAGCACCAGCACCCCGATCCCCACCGGGATCACGTACGCGTACGCCACCGCCAGGTGCAGCGTGCCCGCGAAGAGCAGGGTCACGAACGCGACGAAGCCGCCCACCGCGATCAGGTGGTACGGCGATTCGCGGTCATCCTTGCCCATATAGGAGAAGGCCGCGCTGTGCAGGCCGATCACGACCAGGCCCAGCTCCGTCCCGAGGTGGTGGAAGAAGACCCACGAGACGGAGAAGACGGGCAGCGCGAGCAGCGTCGAGCGCAGCGGGATCCGGACCTTGAGCGGCTGGTCGTCCATCAGCTGCTTCGCCCCGACGAACGCGAAGAAGGCCAGCAGCGAGGCCCAGACGTCGTACTCGTTCCGCCACACTACCCGGGTCAGGAGCAGTTGCTGACGCCCGACCAGATAGGCGGCCAGCACGCAGAGCTCCATCAGGAAGTACGGCGCCATCGACCGGCCCAGGCGGCCTTCGATGAAGGCCGACGCCGCGAAGGCCGCATAAAGCAGCTCGATCACCAGCACCTCGCGCGGGGCGAACGGGATTCCCCAGTGCAAGCCCTGCACGAGGATCGTCACGACGAAGCCCAGGCCCAACGCGGCCGCGTGGATCCGGCCGCCCCGGACCGTGAGCCAGGAGAGCGAGTGCTCCCAGAGCCGCGGCCGCAGCGGGGACGCCGGGATCGCCGCCCCGCCCTTATGGAGGAACTGCGCCACCGCCGCCGTCGCAAAGACGGTCGCGGTCGTGATCAGCGCAGGCCAGGGAGCTGCCGCCGCGGCGACGCTCCGCGCCTGGCTGAACCAGACCAGCCACGCGGGCGCCCACGGGAGCAGCGCCGCGGCGAGCAGCTCCCCGATCCCCCGGGGCTCGCGGGTCGCCGTCGGCGTGAGCGCGGCCAGCACGGCGCCGGTCGCGAAGGCCCAGAGGCCGACCGTCGACGCCGGCCCGTGCCAACCGATCTGCACCGCGGTCAGCAGGGCGAGCGCCAGAAGGTGCGCGTCGGCCTTCCATCCCGGCACGACGCGCGTGATGCCGGGCTGGGCGGCGAGGACCGCGGCCCAGAGCCCGAGCAGCGCCCAGACGACGTGAACCTGGGGAAGATAGCTGGGGACCAGGAAGCCCATATGGACCGCGACCAGGACCTCGACCTGGGCGAGGATCGGGTAGAGGTGCGACTGGCGGAGGATGCCCTGGTGGACGAGCACGCTCGCCGCGCCGACGATCAGAGGCGCCACCAGGCGCGGCTGCAGCTCATACTGCTGGCAGCCCCACAGCACCATGCCGTGAACGGCAACCAGCATGCAGACGCCCCAGGGCCGACGCAGGCCGTGCCACTGGTTGGCGTCGATCCCCGCCAGCTGCTGGATCCACGTCCGCAGCGGCGAGTGCTGGATGCTGGCGATCGTGAAGAAGTGGGCGAGGGCGACGGCCGTCCAGGCGGAGGCGACGGGATGCTGGAACGGGCTCAGGCCCGGCAGGGCCGAGACCCCGAAGTAGGAGCCGCCCATGACGGCGAGGCCGCCGTAGAACGCGAGCCACGACGTGCCGCCCAGCGCGTGCAGCCGCAGCAGAACGAGTCCGAGAACGATGATGACGGGCGAGTTCGCGTGATAGTAGTGCGTGTCGAACGGCACGTTCGGGAACACCGACATCTGGACGAAGCCGCGCAGGGCATAGAGCGCGAGGACGACGAACCCCAGCGTCGCGGCTGACGCGCGATAGCGCACGAAGAGGTCGCTGCGATGCCGGCCGGCCTCCGCCCGGGCGTAGAAGTACAGCACCGGGAGGCCCAGCGCGAAGAGCGCGGTGATGGGCCCCCGCAGCGCGGGAATCGTCAGCGCGGCGCACCAGAACGAGATCGTCACGCCGAAGTGGTAGAGGCCCTCGCAGCCGATCGCGAACGGCTCCTCCCCGGCGCCGGGCGCCGCGCCGCGCGGCGGAAGTACACCCCCGCCAGCAGCGCCATCGCGCCCGAGATCACGAAGCGCAGGGCCGTCACCGCCGCGAGGTTGGGGTGCACGAGGTAGTTCGCGGAGATCAGGACCAGGACCAGGCCCGCCCAGCCGAGACTCGACCGGTTGATGAGCCGGACGATCGATTCGACCCGCACGATCCGGGCGAACAGACTGCACTGCAGCAGCGTCAGCGCGATGCCGAGGGCGACCAGATGGATCTCCGAGAGGCCGGACGGTCGCAGCAGCGATCCGAGAAACTCGCGGACCAGCAGCACGTTGCCCAGGCTGAGAAAGGCGCCGACCGCGTGGAAGCCGGGGTGCAGGCCGGTCGACCAGACGACCAAGGCGACCGTCGCCGCGCCGAGATACGGCGCCCAGACCTGCGGCCGGGTCGCCCATTCGTGCGGCAGAGCGATCTGGACCAGCGAGACGGCCACGACCAGCGCGACGGCGGGAAGAACCAACCACGGGAGCGCCGGCCAGGTCTGCATCGACTTCGGCGTGAAGGCGCCGGAGACGACCCGCGGCTGGCGCTGGTGGATCATCCCTCCCAGATGGCCGGCCGCCGCCAGCACCAGCGCGAAGAGCGCGACATGCCACGGAGTCGAGAGCACCGTCAACGACTGATATCGGGAGTCCGCCAGGAGCAGCGGGTCGGCGTGCAGGGCCAGATACCCCACCACGGCCGCGAGCAGCGCGATGGGGCCGGAGCTCAGCGCCCGCGCGGAAAGCAGCAGGGCAACCAGGCAGAGCCCGAAGTCGACGGTCGTGTATTCCGGGCGGTTGAGGGCCGACGCCGCCAGAACACATCCCGACCCGCAGGCCAGGGCGCTGCTCCAGCATTGGAAGGGGACCAGGATCGGCCGCAGGAGATCGTAGAACGGCTTGCGGAACTCGAGGGCGCCCTGGAAGGCCTGCACCGCGATGCAGAGGGCCATCGTCGCGACCACGGTCCGGTGGGCGATCATCCACGTCGGGGAGGCGCCGCCCGACCACGCGACGAGGGCCATCCAGTCCACGAGATAGAGCACGAAGCCGTACTTGAGGTGCCGCGACGCGAGGCCATGCCAGAGCAGCTGGGCGCCCGTGAACGTGGTCAGCAGCGCCGTCGGGCCCTCGGGCTTCTCTCCGAAGAGGTACGCGACGACCAGTCCCGCGGAGGTGAAGAGACTCAGGAGCCGGAGCATGCGCCGCGCCGGCGCCGTCAGCAGGTCTCCCGCCCAGACCGTCCGCGTTTCCGCCCCGAACCGGAACAGGAAGAACAGCGCCTGGACCGCAAGGGCCGGGGCGAGCAGCACGGTCGCCGGATGGGGCGACGTCACCGCCTGGGACGCGATGACCCCGAAGCCCAGGATGAACCAGAAGAGGCCGACATAGACGGCGGCGACGATGAACTTGAGCGGGCGGTGATAGACGGCCAGCAGCATCCAGGCCAGGCCGGAGACGACCAGGGCCATGCCCGCCTTCAATAAGGTGGGCTGGTCGATGCAGTGGAAGAAGTTCCAGGTCTCGACCTTGACGGCCAGGAAGAACGCGCTGGCGAGCAGGGGCCAGGTGAAGAGCGAAGGGTCCAGTCGCCGGAGCGGATAGGGGGTGATCCCCATATAGCGGTCCCCTTCCCCGAGGCTCTGCAGCGACGGCATCGCGCGGAGCCGGAAGGCGAGCACCATGAAGCCGAGGGCGCTGCAGGCGGATCCGAATCCGGATCCCCACGCCAGGTTCGGGAACTCCTTCTGCAGATGCTCCTTCATCTCGGGCGCGAGGATGAGTCCGAGGAGCATCGCCATGCCCGACGGGATCAGCGAGCGCGAGAACCAGCCCGCCCAGACCAGCGCGACGCACATCAGCAGCGGCCCGCCGATCTCGAGGAAGAGCGGGTCGTTCGAGGCGGCGTCGTCGATCGTCGCGCGCACGGCCATGCAGGCGATCGCGAGAACCCCGTAGATCCAGAGCACCGTCGATCGGGCGCCCGTCAGGACCGGCGACTTGACGGCCAGGGTCGCGCCGGTCCAGATCAGCGAGAGGAGTGCCAGGCCGCCGACGAGCGTGGTGCTGTGCAGGATCTGATGCTTCAGGTCGAAGCCGGCGACGTACGGCAGCGCGAGCGCGAGGACGACCATGGCGGTCTGGGCCCAGCGGATCTTCTGCTCGCGCCAGGCGAGGACCCCGAAGAGCGCGGCGACGGCCGTCAGGTGCCCCGCCGCGATGGAGGGATTCGTCCCCCGGCGCAGCTGGATCAGGAGGGTCAGCACCGCGGTCCCCATCAGCACCGCGGCCTGCAGGCCGCCGGCCGCGCGGCTCAGGACGCCGGACTGCCGCGCGAGCAGGCCGAAGAGGCCCAGGACGAGCGCGAGGGCGATGCCGAGCGACGGCATCCAGGGCGGCGGGAAGCCGGGGATCAGGCCGACCGACGCGCCGCCGATCACGGCGAGCGTGAGGCCGATCCACGCGTGCAGCGGGTGCTTCCTCGAGACCGTGCCGGCGATCCAGGTCCCCCCCGCCAGCACGAACGTCGCGATGCGGAGCCAGGGGTCGTTCAGCCCCATCAGCACGCCCAGCAGGATGAACGCGAAGCCGAGGAACGACTCCGCTCCGTGCCTCTCCGCCTCCTGCCGGAACTCCAGTATCCGGCGCTCCATATAGAGCACGAGGCCGCCGGTGAGGACGACCATCGGCGCGTACGTGTACACGTGCGGCAGGTGTTTGAGGTAGCCGTGCACCCAGGCGAAGACCTGGACGAAGGTGACGGCGAGCGTGGCGCCGAAGAACCAGACCACGCGCCGGTCCCTGGCGAGCTCGGCGCTCAGCACCGATTTCGAGAAGCGGACGACCGCCGCGGCGAGCGCGAAGAAGCCGAGATAGAAGCCCGTCCCAACGACCGGGCGGATGTCCAGTTCCCCGTGGCTGACCACGCGCGCCAGCGGGGCGAGCACGACCAGCGAGTTCAGGAACAGCAGCGTCCCGCCCAGCATGAGCCCCAGCCGGTCGTGGACGGCGCTGCACCAGCGGCGCAGCCCCCAGCCGAACAGGGATAAGTAGACGACGCCCATCGCCGGGACATAGAGGCCTCGATGGGACACTTCCGCGTCGTTCGCCAGCAGCGCGACGGCCATGAAGTTGACGGGCAGCAGCCCGATCGCGGCCGAGCGGAGCACGGCGGCCGTCGCCTTGAACTGCGCGTCGCGGCGCTCGATCCAGCCGCCCATCCACGCGAGCAGGAACGTGAAGCCGCCGAGCAGCGCGGGCATCACCGTGTAGCGGACCACCGGCGCCTTGTCCCACGTGTAGTAGGCCAGCAGCGAGCTGCCCACCAGGACCATCATCACGCCCGCCACCATGTACCAGTTCTCGAGGAAGAACGGCTTGAGGTGGACTTCCCAGATCGACGGCTTCGGCGGAGGCGGAGGCGGTTTGGGCGGCGCTGCGGGACGCGGTTCGACGGGCCGGGGCGCCGCGATCGGAACCTCGGGCTTCGGCGGCTCCACGGGGGCCAGTTCGGCCACCGGAAGCGCTTCGCCGGTCAGGGCCCGCCACTCCTCCGAAGGGATCGATTTCGCCCAACGGTCGACGAAGCGATCCATGGTGACCGGATCCAGCCGGTTCGCCACGAGGCGCTCCAGGACGGCGACGATGTCCGGGTCCGCGTCCGCCTGCCGCGAGTACCAGAGGTACAGCATCGCCAGGGGGCGTTGACGCACGATGAGGCGCGACCCTTCGCCCGCGACGGTCTTCAGACCGATCTGGCCGCGCAGCCAGCGGCGCCACGAATCCCAGCGGGTATGGATCGCGTGGCCGAAGCGCAGGGTCAGGATCATCGCCGCCCGCTCCTGCGCCCAGGGCTCCAGCTCGAGGTCGACGAGCACCGGCGCGACGCGATCGCTCGGCCAGCTGCAGAGCAGGTCGAGCAGGCGGCGGCGCTCCTCCAGCGTCGGCACCTGGACGAACCAGGTCCTGGCCTTCTCGAGGTAGAGGTCCTCGTCGAGGCCCGGCGGCAGCGGCTCCTCGGGATGGGAGAGCGCGTGCTCGGCGACGTCGACCGCCTCGTGCCGCCGCTTCCCGGCGGCGCCCTTCAGGGCGTCGAGGATACGGCCGAAGTCGGCGAGCGTCGCGGTCTGGCTCCCGGCCTCCTCAAGGAGATCCTTCAGCGTCGCGGCGCCCCAGGCGCCCGCGTTCTGGAAGGCGTCGACCAGCGACGCCTGGTATTGTCGGTCGATCTCGGCGGCGACGACGGGCGCCTTCTCGCGATGCGGGCGCAGGAAGAGGCGGTCCCCCAGCAGGCGGAGGGCGGCCTGAACGCGGGTGGACGCGCTGGCGGGCCGACCCCAGCCGAGGGGCACGTCGGCAGGCAGATCGCAGAGGGACTGGCGTAGCGACTCGGGCGCCGCGTTCCCGCGGCTGCGGATCCCCTGGAGCGCCAGGGCATCCTGGCGGCGCGATTCGCGGAGATGCGCGGCCAGGGCGCCCGAGGCGGGATCGCTGAAGGCGAGAAGGGTCTCGAGCAGTTCGCCGCTCGGGGCGGGCGCGACCTCGTCGCCGGAGAGGTTCCGGAGCACCGGCTGCACCAGGCTCGCGTCCAGTTTTCCCGCGGCGACGTACTGGATCAGCGAGCGGATCAGCTCTTCGCGGTTCACGTCCCTCCCCTCGATAACTCCCTTATAGCATCCGGATGCAACTTGCGTGCCATTGCAGACGCCGACGCTTGCGCAGGCCGGTGTGAAAGGACGTGCTCGTCAGTAGCCCCGACGGACCGCGATCCAGACGCCGGCGACGATCACGACGGCGATGCCGAGCATGACCCAGGCGTTCGGAACGAAGTACGGGTAGATCGAGAGGGTGATGCCCGCGAGCATCTGGGGCAGGCGGCCCTGCTTCTTCCCGTAGATGAAGAGGCCGGCGCCGATGGCGCCGACTAGCAGCGACAGCAAAAGTGAATTGGTGGAACCACCCATGTCGGATGAATTATACGCGCCGCTGCGCTGATTGCCGCTCGAAGGGGGTACACTATTTCATCTGATGGGTGGAAATGATACCCGCATGAGGCCCCAGGACTCCCGGACGCTCTACACGATCAGCTGCGCGTGCGGCGAGAAATGCACCCTGGATGCGCGATCCTTCGGAAAACCCACCGTCTGCCGGAAGTGCGGCACCCAGTTCACCGTCGCCTGGGGCAAGAATTCCGTCAGCCAGCGCAGCGCCCCGGTCCGCGTCTCCCTCGCCCGGAAGCGCGCCGCCACCCCGCTGCGGCTGACCTGCACCTGCGGCTACTCCCGTTCGGTGACCGCCGGTGAAGCCCATCGCCAGAACCTCTGCCCCGGCTGCGGCCGCATCATGCTGGTCGAAAAGCCGCCCGGCCCGAAATCCAAGGACACCGGGCGCCTGATCCCGATGTCGCCTCCGCCGTCGACCCCCTCGATGCCGCTGCTCCCGGTTCCGTCCAAGGAGACTCCGGAGACACGGATCCGCCGCCTGAATCCGTCGACGGCGACGCCCGTCTTCAACAACCCGGGGTTCACCTGCGAGTGCGGCCGCGAGATCGAAGCCGTCAAGGCGCTCCAGAGCGGCGACTATTCCTGCCCGTCGTGCGGCCGCAGCATCCGCATGGAGAAGCTGAAAAGCAGCACGTCGCGCCATACCGTGATCCGGCCCGTCTTCGGCGACAAGACGCCGCCGCCCGCGGTGAGGCCGCCGTCGCCCCCCGCGCAGCCGCCCGCTCCTCCGCCCCGGGCCGCCGATCTCCCGGCCGCGGAGGTCGTGGAGGAAGCCCTGACCGTTTCCTCGGGCTACCAGGAGCTCTTCTGCCCCTGCGGCGAAGCCCTCATGGTCGGCATGGAAGACGTGGGCAAAAACGTGCAGTGCCCCACCTGCCTGACGCTGATCGCCGTGGACGTCCTGAAAGACTCGAAGACGGGCGGCAGCGCCCTCCGGGTCCGAGCCATCGGGAAGATGGACCAGGACACGTGGAGTCTCAACGACTTCGCGTAGGACGGAATACAGAGACCCAAAGACCCGGAGAAGAAGAACACGGAGAAGAAATACTCTGTTCGGGGCGCGCGGGGGAAGCACCTGAAAGAATGCCTCGGCTGTGTTCGGTCTAGAGCAGGGGGGCGAGGACTTTCTCGAACTCTTCGATCGAGCCGTACCCGACGTGCCGGTAGACGATCTTCCCCTTCCGGTCGATGACGATCGTTGTCGGCAGCCCGCTGATCTCGCCCACCTGCTTGCCGAACATCTCGGCGACCGCGCGGCCCGGGTCGGTGTTGGCGTAGATCGACAGATAGTTCAGGCCCTTCTGCTTGATCCAGACGTCGTGCTCGGTCGGGTCGTTGTCGAAGGAGAAGCCGACGATCACCAGCCCCTTGTCGGCATACTTCTTCTGGAGCTCGATGAAGCCGGGGATCTCCTGGCGGCACGGCGGGCACCACGTGGCCCAGAAGTCGACGATCAGGACCTTGTTGTCGTAGTCGCCGGCGGCGACCTTCTTCCCGTCCGGGAGCGTGATGCTCCAGTCCGGACGGCGGCCGTAGTCGCCGCCCTGGGCGTGATCCCCGCCGCCTCCGCCCCCGCACGAGGCGAGCAGCGCGACGGCCGACAGCGCGAGCGTCTTCTTCATGACTTCCCCTGCAAGACTTCGAGGAGCTGGGCGGGATGCTTGGCCGCGTCGGCCACCTTCTTCCAGTGCTTCTTCACGACGCCGTCGGGGCCGACCCAGACGGTCGAGCGGATGATCCCGATCATCTTCTTCCCGTACATCATCTTCTCCCCGTACGCCCCCCAGTCCTTCATCATTTTCTTGTCCGGGTCGCTGAGCAGCGTGTGGGGGAGCTTGTACTTTGCGATGAACTCGCGGTGCGATTCCGCGTCGTCCGGCGAAACGCCGAGGATGACGGCGCCGGTCTTCTGCAGGTCCTTCCAGAAGTCGCGGATGCCGCAGGCCTCCTTGGTGCAGCCGGGCGTGTCGTCCTTCGGGTAGAAGTAGACGATGACGTCCCTGCCCTTGAAGTCGGACAGGGAAACGGGCTGGTCGTCCTGGTCGTGGAGGGTGAAGTCCGGGGCTTTCTTCCCTTCGGCGATCTTGCTCATCGGAGTCTCCGGCGAATTGCCGGCAATCCTACTCGATTCCGGGCGTATTGGTCGAGAGGGGATCGGCATGAAAATCATCGCAGTCGGGTTCATCGTGGGATTGCTTTCGTGTTCGTCGGCGCAGGAGCCGGCCGACGCGGGATGGAAGCCGCTCTTCAACGGCAAGGATCTGACCGGCTGGAAGGCCAACGGCAGCGCGGTGTGGAAGGCCGAGGACGGGGTCCTGGTCGGCGGTCAGGACGGCGACCCGAAACGCGGGGGATTGTTGTCGACGGTCGACGCCTATAAGGACTTCGAGCTGTCGCTGGACTTCCTGATCGACGAACACGGCAGGTACAACAGCGGGGTGTACATCCGGAACGACGCGGGCACGTCGGGGCAGACGACGTACCAGATCAACATCGGCCGGGCGGAGGTGGGCGAATACACCGGCGGGGTCGTGATCCACAAGGGCAAGGGGATCGAATGGCTGGGAAAGGGGGACGAGCAGGATGCCGTGCGCAAGCCGCTGGCGTGGAATACCCTGCGCATCCTGGCGAAGGGCCCGCACATCGAGGTGGACCTGAACGGGGTGCGGGTCTCGGACGTGACTCAACAGGATGCGCCGCCCCGCTTCCTGGAGAAGGGGGTGATCGGCTTCCAGACCTATGGCGCGGAAGGCTGGTCGGGCTTCGTCAAGTTCCGCAACCTGCGGATCCGTGAGCGATGAGGAGGTCACCCATTTCGACACCCTTAAGGCCCATTTCCGACACCTTCGTCGGATTTCCGAAGAGGATTGAGGGCGATTCCCCATAAAACAAGCAGAATTGCGGTCGCCATTCTGGCACGTCATGTGCTAAGCTACGGGTGCGACCCAAGGGCTTGAAGGAGGAGTCGGTGAAGTCCCCGCTGATCGGTCGCACGGATCCTGAAAAGGTCTTCCGGGGCCAGCTCAAGACCCTCGTCCGCACCCTCGAACGTTCGGTCCTGGACCTCCTCGAAAACTTCTGGGAAGAGCCCCTGCGCCGACACACCCACGAACTCTCCCGCGCCCTTCTCGAAGGCGCCAAGACCTACGGCTTTCTGGAGATCGCCAGCGTGACGCGGGCCATCACGTCCCTCGTGGCGCTGCCGATGGAGGAAGTGATCTCCCTCGAAAACGCCCTGCGGGAGAAGCTCGCGGAGCTGATCGGCCTGCTGAAGGAGATGGCCGATCTCATCGCCGCCTAGATGGCAAGGACTGACTCCGAGTCGGTTATTGCAGCGGATCAGACCTGGCCGGCCTCGGCCATCGCCTGAATGCGCGCGCGCTCGCGCTTCGACTCGTTGATCGCGTGCTCCAGGGCCTCGTCGGCCAGCAGCGTCATGTCGGCGGCCGCGCTCTTCAGGTCGCCGTGCTCCACCGCGCGGGAGATGACCTCCGCCTTCGTCGAGCCCGACTTCTTGCCGAGGAACGGCTTCGCGATCAGATAGATCACGTCGCGCAGCTTCATGAAGCGCGTGAAGCGCCGGAGCAGCCGGAACGTCTGCAGCGGGTGATGGACGAACTTGTAGAGGATCAGCTTCCGCATCTCCTCGGAACGGATGCGGTGCACCTCCTCGCCCGACAGGCAGGTCGGGTCGATCGACGTGCACTTGAAGTACTTGTACCAGTCCTGCGCGTCGTTCACGAGGCCGCGCTTGGCGTACTCCGACCAGAGCGGCGTGCCGCGATAGACGCACATGCGGTTGAAGCCGAAGCTGTCGATCTTGATCTTCGACGCGAACTTGAACGTCGCGCGCAGGTCGGCCTCGGTCTCGTCGGGGATGCCGACGACGAAGAACCCGTGCACGATCTCGATGCCCGACTTCTTGGCGTTCGTGACGGCGGTCTCGATGTCCTGCAGCGTCTGCTCTTTCTTCAGGCGGTCGAGGATCTTCTGGCTGCCGCTCTCGATGCCGAACATCACCGTGCGGCAGCCCGACTTCGCCAGCTTCGGGAAGAGGTGCTGCGCGACGGAGTCGACCCGGCCCTCGAGGCCGTACTTGATCTTGTTCTTCTGCGCGATCAGGCCGTCGCAGATGGCCTCGATGCGCTTGGGCTGCAGCAGGAAGTGGTCGTCGACGAAGTAGACCGAGCCGTAGCCGAGGTTCTCGAGGTGCTTGAACTCGTCGATCACGTGCTGCGGGCTGCGGGAGCGCCACTTCCCCTCGTTGAAGATCGGGATGTCGCAGAACACGCAGGGCCAGGGGCAGCCGCGCGACGTCTGCATCGTCGTGAAGCGGTCGAGCGACAGCACCGCGGGCACGTCGAGCGGCATCGATTCCACGAAATCCAGCGGCACGCTCTCGCGGTCCGGGAACGGCCACTGGTCGAGGGCGCGCTCCAGCACGCGATTCGCATTATGCTGGACCTTGCCGTCCTTCTGCCACGTCACGCCGTACACCGTCGAGGG